>UMEI01018362.1_pt1 | contig 19155 bp, 17 predicted proteins | sample 1964711 | NCBI WGS metagenome assembly UMEI01 (sample SAMEA4836016, study PRJEB28245) | human gut metagenome | biome: gut microbiome; material: fecal sample | place: Denmark | collected 2008 | reverse complement strand
TTTGTTTGGCAATCCTGATATTTTATTATTGGACGAGCCAACAAACCATTTAGATTTAAAAAGTGTCACTTGGTTAGAGAATTTCTTATTAAACTTCCCTAATACAGTCATTGTTGTATCCCATGATAGACATTTTTTAAACAAGGTTTGTACGCATATTGCTGATATTGATTATAGTAAAATTCAATTATATGTTGGAAACTATGATTTCTGGTATGAATATTCACAGATGATGATAAAACAGGCGAAAGAAATCAATAAAAAAGCAGAAGCTAAGAAAAAGGAATTAGAGGAATTTATTGCTCGTTTTAGTGCCAATGCTTCTAAGGCAAAACAGGCAACATCACGTAAGAAATTATTAGATAATCTAGAAATGGTGGATATTAAACCATCACTGAGAAGATATCCTTTTATTGGTTTTACACCAGAAAGAGAAGTAGGAAACATTGTTTTAACAGTAGAAGATTTAGGTTATAAGCAAAATGGTGAACAAGTATTTGAGCATGTATCTTTTTCTTTATCACCAAAAGATAAGGTTGCTTTTGTTTCTGATCATGAATTAGCCATTACATCTTTCTTTAAGATTATCATGGGAGAAATCACTGATTATACAGGTTCATTTCAATGGGGTGTGACAACTTCAAAATCTTATTTTCCAAAAGATAACAATGAATATTTTGATGATTGTGATTTATCTCTTGTAGAGTGGTTAAGACAATATGCTGGAGAAGATGCTTATGAACAAGATTTAAGAGGATGGCTTGGACGTGTTTTATTCTCTGGTGAAGAAGCATTGAAAAAAGCCAATGTTTTATCTGGTGGAGAAAAAGTGAGATGTATGTTAGCAAAAATGATGATGGCGAATGCCAATGTTCTGGTTTTAGATGAACCAACCAACCATTTAGATCTGGAATCTATTCAGGCATTAAATGAAGGTTTAATTCGTTTTAAAGAAAATGTACTCTTTGCTTCTCATGACCATCAATTTGTACAGACGATTGCTAATAGAATTATTGAATTAAAAGAAGATGGATGTATTGATCGTTTATCAACTTATGATGAGTATTTAGAATATAAAGAAAAAATGGAAGGTTAAGAGAAATCTTAATCTTTTTTTCATATATTTTTCATATGAATGTGTTATAAATAAGATATATGAATATTGTTGAATAATATAAGGAGGATGCGATATGATTACAACAACATTATCAACTTATCCAGGAAAAAAAGTCGTGAAAGATTTAGGAATTGTTTTTGCTTATGATGATGCTGTTAGACCGACTAGATTAGCGATAAATATGGAAAAATATCTGGAAACAGCACTCAAACGTTTAAGTGAAAAAGCTCAAGAAAAAGGGGCGAATGCTGTATTAGGTATATGTTTTGATTTAAGAGATACATTAAAACCTATGTTAATGGGAACAGCTGTGATTTTAGAAGATGAATCATCATGATTAGAATAGGAAAATGAGGATAAAATAATAAGGTGTTTATACCTTTTGGTAAACACCTTTTATTTTTGCGATATAGATATGATGATAATCTTTATCTGGATACCATTTTTCATCAAGAGAAGTATCAATAAAGTTTTCAGCTTTCACAGAATCTTCATAAATTTTTTCTACAATAAAGACAAGCTTTGCTTCTTCAAAAGCAGGAACGCCATCAATAAAAGTAGGATGAAAATGAACATCTTCAATTTTACAAGTATCTCTACCAGAAACCGTTCCTAAGACGGATAATTCTTTTTTATAACCATCAAAGAATGATAAAGAAAAGCATGGCTGTTGATCAACAAATTGTTTGGTATAACGTTGAGGACGAATATAGGCATGAACAACGTTTTCGCCCCAGAACACACCCATGCCACCCCATGAAGCTGTCATGGTATTGATTTTTTGTTGATCTCCTGCAGTGATCAACATCCAGTCTTGACCAATGGTCTGAAAAACATTCATATCTAAATCTTTAATATCTATTTTTTGAAAAGCCATCATTTTTCCTCCTTTTCATGATTATAACATAATATATGCACAAAATAAAAATATAAGAGGTGAATCCATAAAAATGAAAAAAATATTAAAAATTTCTCTATGTATCATTATTATCTGTATAATTTTTTTAACAGGAATCACTTTTTATGTTGGCAATTATTTGTATGATTATACATTAAATCCTGTATCTAACCATACACTTTTTGAAAATATACCATCACCAAAGATATCTGATTCTACACAATGGTTAGATACACATAGTGTCAATGTGTCTATTCAAAGTTACGACGATCTTTTTTTACATGCCAGTTATATTGAACAGGATACTTCTGTTTATGTGATTATGGTTCATGGTTATCGTGGGACAGGTGCCAGTATTATTTCACCCATTAAGCGTTTTTATAAGCAAGGATATAATCTTTTGATTCCAGATTTAAGAGGGCATGGACAAAGTGAGGGGGATTATATTGGAATGGGATGGGATGATCGTTATGATATCATGGGATGGATTGACTATATTATCGCTAAAGACAAGAAGGCTCAAATTATTTTATACGGTGTTTCCATGGGTGGGGCAACAGTTATGGATGTCGCTGGTGAAGATTTGCCTCAACAAGTCAAGGCAGTCATTGAGGATTGTGGCTATACGAGTGTCTGGGATGTTTTTCAATATCATATTCCTATGGAAAAATGGCAAAGTGAAATTGCCTTGCATATGGCAAGTGTAGTCACACGTATACGTGCTGGATATGCTTTAGAGGATGTGAGTCCTTTAAAACAGGTCCAAAAGAGTCAAGTTCCGATTTTGTTTATACATGGCAGTGAAGATGATTTTGTTCCTTGTGAAATGGTGAATACACTTTATCAAAGTGCAACCTGTCCTAAAGAGAAACTGATTATTGAAGGAGCAGGACATGCTCAAAGCTGTTCAACGGATTCAAAAACTTATTATTCCACAATCTTTCAATTTATTGAACGTTATACAAAAAAATAGATGTTTGAAAACATCTATTAAGATTGTTGTGTACGCATTTCATTTTTTAATTCATATAAAGCATGACGTGTTTCTTCAATATCATCAATGACATCATAAATTGCTTTGCGTTGTTGATCAGTCATGCTGTCATCCTTAGAAATTTCAAGAAGTTTTTCTAATGCATGATAAATCGCTTCATTGGCTTGATTTAAACGTTCCATATTCACCCTCCTATAAAAATAAATGTATACTTATCATTATCAATATCATTGAAACATAATGATAACTCGAAATGTGATGAAATACAAGTGAAAAGATAAAGACAAGACTCCAAAGACATAGTTGTAGTCCAAGAAAATAATAGGGAATTGGTATGGCTAAAAGATACATCAAAAGAAGATGAATGATGGTATAAAAGCTAAGATAGAAAAACCATTGTTTGAAAAAGAAGAAACTGCGTTGAAATAGTGATAAACGAAGTTTGATAAAAGTATCTAAACAGATATACTGGTAAACAATCTGATAAAAAAGAAGACTCCAGATAATTTGAATGAGAATAAAGATAAGATAACGAAAATCAAAGAAAGGATAATGAAAAAGAATATAGGGTGTGAGTGTGGTATAAAGGTGATTGATGATGAAGATTAGACAACTATAAAAAAGTGAAAACTTAATCCATTTCATCTAAATAAAGTTGTCCTTCTAAATGATAAATGTGGGTATAGTGAATATCTGGTAAGTAATCATGAGCTGCAATCATAATCGTATGACCTTGTTGATGTAATTGATTGATAATTTGACAAAAGATGTGAATAGATTCCTGATCTAGACCACGTGTCGGTTCATCTAATAAAATCAATTCTTGTTTTTCCATGATTGCTTGAATGATTCCAGCTTTTTGACGCATTCCTACCGAAAAGTTTTTCAATTTCATACGACTATGAAAATCTAAGTGAAACTGTTGACAGAGTTCTTCAATATATTGTTGATCATAATGATTGTTTAACGATGCAAGAAAGCGAAGATTATAGGCGAGTGTTTCATTTTCTAAAAATCCAGGATTTTCTATTAAAGCACCAATTTGTAAATCTTTTTTCTTTTCTATAGTTCCTGATGTCGGTTTTAAGATATCACAAATCAGTTTAAATAATGTTGATTTTCCTGAACCATTAATTCCATGTATATAAATCAATTCATTGCCTTCTAAATGTAAAGAAAGATGTTGTAAGACTGTGTGTTTATGAAAGTCTTTATTTAAATCTTTAATATCTAACATAATGCCTCCTTAAAATAGTTTTGTAAATACAAGATGAAATAAAAAATTAATAAATACGGGTAAAGCTAAATAAAGAAAGTTTTTCTTATGCCCAATCTGTAAATAAATAATTGTTGCTTCAATCAATGTGATCATCATATTAATAATCATAAAGGTAACTGTGATTCCTAAATCATTGACAGGAATACTACCAAAGAAGAAATAATAACTGATATAAATGGTTGATGTGTATAAAATAGAAATAAGTATTAAAAATAAATAGGCTGTGATATAGGTTGTTTGTTCATTCACTCTTATACGAACAGGTAATAATAATTGATTCATTCTGGCAATCCATTGATAAATCATTAATAAAAAAACATTATTCATATACACAGCAAGATAATGGGAATAAATTAAACAGATGGTATAAGTATTTTTACCACATAAGACAGGTGATGCGATGAGCATCGCCATTAATAAAATAACAACTCTTTGATCTAACAGAGAAAACCATTTTCTAATCATGAGATTCTCTCCTTTTTAATAAAACTTGAAAACAAAGATAACAGATTCCTGCATAAATCAAAAAACAGAGAATATAAAGCGACCAGTGGGATAATCCAAAAGGATTTTCTCTGACATGTTCTAAACCTAAGGCAACGAGATTATTGATTTGTATAATAAAAGCACTATCGGGATAAGGAAGATAGCCTTGTATTAAAGCTGGGAATAAAACAAGCAGAATACCAATAATCACACCACAACAACGATAAACATATTTGTTGGTTATATTGCTTTGTAAAGAAAAGATCAGTCCTGAGATTAACGCATAACCAAGTGATGTCAAAAGTAAAAAGAAAATAAGATTCAAACATTCATTGGGACATAATAATTGCGTTGTGATGTAGTAACCTTCAGGATAAGTCATGCTTTGAAAATGGATGGGAGCTAACATCATATGACTGACTAGCAATAATCCAAGTTGCAAGCAAAGGACAACCAGAAAAGAAGAAATCATATTTTTGATGTAGACTTCTTGATAAAATCTTTGTCTTGTCAGACGGGTTTCAATAGGGTAGACAGCGTGATTTTGATGCATGTTTAAGAGATCATAGGACATAATATTAGGCAACACCAACATCATTAAAATAAAGATGAAGGGATTGGTTCCAATGCGAAATAGACTATAAAAGAATTCTAATCCGGCATTAGGATAAGCCTGTTGATAGCCCGGTGAGGAAAAAATGGATTGTTGAAAACTATAAAACATCGAAATCAACATCAATATAAATACAATCACAATTAAAAATATTTTTTCTTTATAAAGAAATGCTTTCCATAAGAAACGATGTTCTTTCATAAAATGCAATTCCTCCTTTCGTTTATTGCGGTATAACCTTAACAAATTTATGTAAAAATAAATCAAAATTGTGCTAAAAATGCACAAGTAGGAGTAAAAGTGGCATTTTTTCTTTCAAAATGGGTAGGTAAAATAATGCTAGGGAGTGATAGTTATGAAAGTTTTTATTTGTATTGATGATGAAGATTGTATTGAAAATTTAAGTGAATTATTATATCAGACAAAGATTGATGAAAATATGATGATTGATAGTTATACTCAGTATCCTCAGATTTTACGTTCACCATTAAAAGATAGTTATAATGTCGCTTTTATTAGTGATTATATTGATGGAAACAGTGGGTTTAAACTGGGACGTGAGCTACATTGTGTGAATCCAGAATGCTTAATTATTTATATTGGAAATGATTATTCTCATATGCATGAGAGTTTTCGAGCATTTGGTTTTGGAATGTTTTTGAAAAAAGAACTCTATGATTTATTTAATGGTGAGTTTCAAAGGATATGGACACATTATCAGCAGTTACATCACCAAGTTTTATTTTATTTAGATCAAGGGGGTTCACGACGTTTTTTACCAAGTGAAATTGTGTATATTGAGTGTGGACGTTTTCAAACTAAGGTGGTTACGGAAAGTCAATATTTTTATGGTCATTTTCATGATTTAAGTCGCGTAAAGAAAAAATTAATGAATTATTCTTTTTTTCAGATGCATCCTTATTATTTTGTTAATATGCATCATATTTTATTGATTCGAAATGGAGAACTGGAGATGTGTAATGGGGATTGTGTACCGACTTCAATTATGAATAAGGAAGTCATTAATGATGCGATTCAATCTTTTGTGAGTAGTCTTTAAAAATTGTGAATAAATGTTGAAAAAAAAGAGTAGAAATGATATTATTCATGTAGTTATACAACTGACGGAAGTGGAAAGGACCACATGGAAGTATAATGGGAAAGAGTCGACCGTCTGGGCAAATGACCGGATGTTTAGACTCTTTTTTTGGTTTTTCATAAATTGACAGCGATATCAATAGTCAAAAGGATGAATTTATGATATAAAGAAAGTGTCAAGAGGTCATAAAATCAAAACAGAAAGGGTGTTAATGATGTTAACAGATGTAGAAATTGCACAAAGTGCAGTAATGGAACCAATTCAAGAAATTGCGAAAAAAGTAGGATTGAATGAAGATGATTTAGAGCTTTATGGAAAATATAAAGCAAAAATTTCTTTAGAAGCTATTAATCAGCTTCAATCAAAAGATAATGGCAAATTAATTTTAGTTACAGCCATTAACCCAACTCCTGCCGGAGAAGGAAAAACAACGACAATGATTGGTTTATCTCAAGCTTTAAATAAGTTAGGAAAAAAATCAGTTGTCGCTATGCGTGAACCAAGTCTAGGACCATGTTTTGGTATTAAAGGTGGAGCTGCTGGTGGTGGCTATGCGCAAGTGGTGCCAATGGAAGACATTAATTTGCATTTTACAGGTGATATTCATGCGATTACCACAGCGAATAACTTGATTGCAGCTATGCTGGATAATTCAATTCAACAAGGCAATCCGTTAGATATTGATACACGTCAGATTGTCTGGAAACGTTGTGTCGATTTAAATGACCGTGCTTTAAGACATATCGTTGTAGGATTAGGTGGTAAAGTCAATGGTGTGCCTCGAGAAGATGGTTTTGATATTTCAGTGGCAAGTGAAGTCATGGCTATTTTATGTCTGGCAACATCTTTAGAAGATTTAAAACAACGTGCTGGACGTATGATTGTGGCTTATAATCATGCTGGTGAACCAGTGACTGTTGATGATATTCAAGCAACAGGAGCCGTCACATTATTATTGAAAGATGCGATTAAACCAAATCTTGTCCAGACATTAGATCATACACCGGTTTTTGTTCATGGAGGACCATTTGCCAATATCGCTCATGGATGTAACTCTGTCATGGCAACCACTTTAGCAATGAAATTAGGTGATTATGCGATTACAGAAGCAGGATTTGGAGCTGATTTAGGAGCTGAAAAGTTCTTAGATATTAAATGTCGTCAAGCAGGTTTAAAACCTGATGCAGTTGTGATTGTGGCGACTGTACGTGCCTTAAAGATGCATGGTGGTGTTGCGAAAAAGGATTTAGGAGAAGAAAATTTAGAAGCTTTACGTAAAGGAATTGAAAACTTAGAAAAACATATTGAAAATATTCATAAATATCATTTACCTAGTGTTGTGGCTATTAATGCTTTTCCAACAGACACAGAAGCTGAACTTCAGTTGTTGAAGGATATTTGTTTACAAAAAGGTGTTGATGTCGCTATCAGTGAAGTTTGGGCAAAGGGAGCTGATGGAGGTATTGAATTAGCTGAAAAATTGTTAGATGTTTTAGATACACAGACAGCTGATTTTGAGCCTTTATATGATTTGGATTTATCTATTGAAGAAAAAATCAAAGTCATTGCAAGAGAAATCTATGGAGCGGATGATGTGACTTTCACAAAGAAAGTCATCAATAAAATGAAGAAATATGAAGCACAAGGATTAGGAAAGTTACCAATCTGTATTGCAAAAACACAATATTCACTTTCTGATGATCCAACTTTACTTGGTCGTCCAAGTGGATTTGTGGTGAAAATCAATGATTTGATTCCTAACACAGGAGCAGGTTTTTTAGTTGCGATTAGTGGTGATATTATGCGTATGCCGGGATTACCTAAACAACCTGCAGCAGTGAATATGGATATAGATGAAGATGGAAAAATTGTGGGATTATTTTAAGGAAAGGAATGAAACAATGAAAGTTGCAGTGATTATGGGTTCAACAAGTGATTTACCTAAAGTTGAACCAGCGATTCAGATTTTAAAAGATTATGGTGTCGATGTACAGGTGAGATGTTTATCTGCTCATCGTGCACATGCAGGATTAAGTGCCTTTATGGAAGAAGTGAATACCAATGGTACAGAAGTGATTATTACAGCGGCTGGGATGGCCGCAGCCCTTCCAGGTGTTGTCGCTTCTCAAACCGTATTACCTGTCATTGGTGTTCCGCTAAGTGGGGCGACATTAGATGGTATGGATGCTTTATTATCAATTGTCCAGATGCCTTCTGGTATTCCCGTTGCGACGGTTGCTATTAATGGAAGTAAAAATGCAGCTTATTTAGCTTTACAGATGATGGCTGTTCATCATGAACAATTAAAGGCAAAATTATTAGCTTTCCGTCAGGACAATGAAAAACAGGCAATGAAAGCAAATCAGGAAATTATGGAAAAATATCAATAAATAAAGGAGAATCAAACAATGGCAAAATTATTATATGAAGGAAAAGCAAAACAAGTTTATGAAACAGAAAATCCAAATGAATACATTATTCATTATAAAGATGATGCAACAGCTGGTAACGGAGTGAAACATGATCAGTTTGAAGGAAAAGGTGTTTTAAACAATACAATTTCTTGTATTATCTTTGATATGTTAGAAGAAGCAGGAATCAAAACACATATGATTGAAAAAATCAATGAAAGAGATATTCGTGTGAAAAAAGTAGAAATCTTTCCATTGGAAGTTATTATTAGAAATATTACAACAGGATCATTCTGTAAAAGATTAGGGGCTAAAGAAGGTATTGTTTTAGATGAACCAATATTCGAATTAAGTTATAAAAATGATGATTATGGTGATCCATTAATTAATGATGATCATGCAGTCGCATTAGGACTTGCGACTCGTGAAGAATTAAAATATATTCGTGAAACAACATTAAAGATTAATGAATTATTAAAAGCATTTTTCTTGAAGTTAAATTTAAAATTGGTTGATTTTAAAATTGAATTTGGTAAAACAGAAGATGGACAAATCTTATTAGCTGATGAAATTTCACCTGATTCTTGTCGTTTATGGGATGTGGATACAAATCAAAAATATGATAAAGATGTCTTTAGACAAGATATTGGAGATTTAATTGAAACTTATAAAGCAGTACTAGCAAGAATGGAAAATAAATAAGGAGTATAAATATGGATTATAAAAAAGCGGGTGTAGATATTGAAGCTGGGTATCAATCAGTGGAATTGATGAAGGAACATGTCAAAGCGACAATGCGTCCAGAAGTGCTTGGAGGATTAGGTGGTTTTGCCGGTGCCTTTGATTTAAGTGCTATTAAAAATATGGAAAACCCTGTCTTGTTGTCAGGAACTGATGGTTGTGGAACAAAGGTCAAATTAGCTTTTATCTTAGATAAACATGATACGATTGGGATTGATGCAGTCGCTATGTGTGTTAATGATATTGCATGTAGTGGAGGAGAACCTTTATTTTTCCTGGATTATATTGCTTGTGGAAAGAACTATCCTGAAAAAATTGCGACGATTGTTAAAGGGGTGGCTGAAGGATGTATTCAGTCTGAGTGTGCATTAGTTGGTGGTGAAACAGCTGAACATCCGGGATTAATGCCAGAAAATGATTATGATTTAGCTGGTTTTGCAGTCGGTGTCGTGGATAAAAAAGATATTATTGATGGTTCAACAATTAAAGAAGGCGATGTTTTAATTGGTATTGCTTCAAGTGGTGTGCATAGTAATGGTTTTTCTCTTGTCAGAAAAGTTTTTGAGATGAGTGAAGCATCTTTAAATACATATTATGATGAATTAAAGGGAACATTGGGTGAAGTCTTATTAACACCAACAAGAATTTATGTCAAAGCTTTAAAGAATATCAAAAATGCAGGTGTGAAGATTAAAGGATGTTCTCATATTACTGGTGGGGGATTCTATGAAAATGTACCAAGAATGTTACCAGAAAATGCTTTGGCTGTGATTGAAAAGAACAGTTATCCAATTCCACCTATTTTTGATTTAATTCAAAAACAAGGACAGATTGAAGAACAGATGATGTATAATACTTTCAATATGGGTCTTGGTATGGTCATTGCAGTGAATAAAGAGGATGTTGATACAGTTTTAAAAGCCATTGAAGCTTCTGGTGACCATGGTTATGTTGTTGGACATATTGAAGCAGGACAAAAAGGAGTTCAATTATGTTAAAGATTGCTGTGATGATTTCTGGGGGAGGAACTGATTTACAGTCAATTATAGATGCCTGTCAGGCAGGAAAAATCAATGGACAGATTGAACTTGTTATTTCTAATCGTCAAAAGGCATATGGCTTAGAGCGTGCTCAAAAAGCAGGAATTGAAACAGCTGTTGTCAAAAAGAATGATGCATTGATTGTATCAATGTTCAAGGAAAGACAGATTGATTTGGTTGTATTAGCTGGTTATTTAGCCATTTTAACAGATGAACTGATTGATGCTTATCCAAATCAGATTATCAATATTCATCCTTCATTGATTCCTTCTTTTTGTGGAGCTGGGATGTACGGGATACATGTTCATGAGGCTGTGTTGAATAGAGGTGTCAAAGTCAGTGGGGCAACTGTTCATTTTGTCAGCCGTGAAATTGATGGTGGACCGATTATTAAACAGGTGGCTTGTGATATTTCTGATTTAGATAAAGCTGAGGATATTCAGGCAAGAGTCTTAGAGATTGAACATCAAATTTTACCTGAAGTTGTAGGATTATATTGTGATGGAAGAATACAAATTGAAAATGGAAGGGTAAAGGTGATTTAAATGAAAAGAGCTTTGATTTCTGTAACGAATAAAGATGGTATTGTGGATTTTGCGAAAGGTTTGGTTGAATTAGGATTTGAAATTGTTTCAACAGGTGGAACAATGAAAGTCTTAGAAGATAATGGTGTCAGCTGTATTGCGATTGATGATGTGACTGGTTTTCCAGAAATGTTGGATGGGAGAGTGAAAACTTTACATCCTAAAGTTCATGGTGGATTGTTATTTAAAAGAGATAATCCTGAACATGTCAAAACAATTCAAGAACACAATATTCAACCGATTGACTTGGTTTGTGTGAATTTATATGAATTTGAAAAAGCTTTAAAAGCTGGTAAACCCATGGAAGATATGATTGAAAATATTGATATTGGTGGACCTTCTATGATTAGAAGTGCAGCTAAAAACTTTAAAGATGTTTTGATTGTCACTGATCCTCGTGATTATACAAAAGTTTTAGAAACGATTCAAAATCATCAAGATGATTATGATTTTAGATTACATTTAGCTTATAAAGCTTTTAGTACAACTGGAGCCTATGATGCGATGATTTCACGTTATTTTGCGGATGTATGCCATGATGAATTCCCAGATACTTTAAATATTTCTTTAAAGAAAGTGGAACATTTACGTTATGGGGAAAACTCTCAACAGGCTGCTAATAAATATGAAGACAGTTATGTTCAAAAATCATTATTGGATTATGAACAATTACATGGTAAAGAAATATCTTTTAATAATGTGAATGATTTATATGGAGCTGTGGCTTTAGTGAGAGAATTTGGTGATCAGATTGTCACAGCGGCTATTAAACATTCTACACCTTGTGGAGTGGCTGTTGGAAAAACAGGTTATGATTCTTATATGAAAGCTTATGAAGCTGATCCACAATCTATCTTTGGTGGTATTGTAGCTGTGAACTATAAAATTGATAAACAGACAGCTGAGCAGATGCATAAGATTTTCTTAGAAATTGTAGCTGCACCTGATTTTGACGCGGATGCTTTGGAAGTTTTAAAGAAAAAGAAAAATTTACGTATCTTAAAGTTAAAGAATTTAGATGCCAGAGATGCCAAATATGATATTAAATATCTTGAAGGAAAAGTTTTGGTTCAAGAATTAAATACAAAGATGATTGATGAAATGAAAGTTGTCACTGAAGCAAAGCCTACACCAGAACAGCTAACAGATATGGAATTTGGTATGAAAGTCGTTAAATATGTTAAATCAAATGCCATCTGTATTGTGAAAAATGGTGTCACATTAGCGATTGGTGGTGGACAAACTTCACGTGTCTGGGCATTGGAAAATGCGATTAGAAATAATCCAGATAAAGACTTTAAAGATTCTGTTCTTGCCAGTGATGCATTCTTCCCATTCAATGACTGTGTCGATGTCGCTGCTAAAGCTGGGGTAGGTGCCATTATCCAACCAGGTGGAAGTATCAGAGATCAGGATTCTATTGATTTATGTAATGAAAAGAATATTCCAATGGTCTTTAGTGGATATAGACATTTTAGACATTAATATCATCAGGCATATCTATTATGATATGCCTCCTATAAGTTTATAATGAAATCATCAAAGGAGATATATATGAAAGTATTAGTGATTGGGAGTGGTGGTCGTGAACATGCGATTGCCTATGCTTTATCAAAAAGTCCTCGTGTCAGTGAGATTCATGCGATACCCGGTAATCCAGGTATTGCTAAAATTGGAACTTGTCATTCAGGAAGTGTTGAAGATTTAGATGGTATTTTAAAGTTTGTTGAAGACTATGGGATTGATTTGACAGTGATTGGACCTGAAGTGCCTTTATGTATGGGATTGGCCGATTTATTGGAAAGTCATGGACATAAGGTTTTTGGTCCAACAAAGCAAGCAGCAACATTAGAAGGAAGTAAAGCTTTTTCCAAAGATTTTATGAAAAGACATCATATTCCTACAGCAGCGTATCAGGAAGTCAATTCTTATCAAGAAGCTATCCAAGCTTTAAATCAATTTGATTATCCGGTTGTTGTGAAAGCTGATGGTTTAGCGGCAGGGAAAGGTGTTATCATTTGTGAAGATGAAGCGACAGCCAAACAGGCATTAAAAGAGATGATGGTTGATGGTGCTTTAGATGGTGCTGGGTCAAAGGTTGTCTTAGAAGAATTTTTAACAGGTTTTGAATGTTCATTACTTTGCTTTACAGATGGTGAAACTATTGTTCCAATGGTGAGTGCTAAAGATCATAAACAGATCTATGATGGAAATAAAGGCCCTAATACAGGAGGTATGGGAACTGTATCACCTAATCCTTTCTTACCAGAAGGTATGGATGAAGTTTTCCAGAAAGATATTTTAGAACCATTTATGGCTGGATTAAAAGCTGATCATATGGATTATCGTGGGGTTGTTTTTATTGGGTTAATGATTGAAAACAAGCAACCAAAAGTGCTGGAATTTAATGTGCGTTTTGGTGATCCAGAAACACAATCCATCTTATTAAGATTAGATACAGATTTATTTGATATTATGTATGCTGTGAGTACAAAAACATTAAAAGATGTAAAAGTAAAATGGAAAGATGACCAGGTGGCTTGTCTTGTTCTAGCAAGTGCTGGATATCCTGGAAGTTATGAAAAAGGTAAAGTCATTACAGGTCTTGATCAGCTTGATGATGATATGATTGTCTTCCATGCAGGAACAGCTGTGAATGATAAAGGAGAACTTATCACAAATGGTGGACGTGTATTAAATATTTGTGCTTTAGGTCAAACATTGGAAGAAACAAGACAAAAGGTTTATCAAGCTGCCACAATCATTGATTTTGATGGTAAATATTATCGTAAAGATATTGGATTAAATTGAGGTGAAAAGATGAGTAAAGTCTATCGTGTATATGTTGAAAAGAAAAAAGCTTATGGGGTGGAAGCTAATGAGCTATTAAATAATATTCAAACCCAATTAAAGATGTCAAATGTGACAGCTGCCAGTGTTGTTAATCGTTATGATTTACAAGGTGTGAGTGAAGATGTCTTGAAACAGGGAATTCCAACGATTTTAAGTGAACCAATGGTTGATGATGTTTATTTAGAAGATTATCCTGTTGATAGTGATGCAAAAGTATTTGCGATTGAATTTCTACCTGGTCAATATGATCAAAGAGCAGATGCCTGTGAACAATGTTTCCAAGTTTTAACAGGTGAGAAAAATGTGAAAGTCAAATGTGCAAAACTTATTGTTTTACAAGGAAACCTCACTGATCAGGATATTGAACGTATTCAAAAATATTTAATTAATCCAGTGGATCAACGTTTAGCTTCATTGGATAAACCAGAACATTTGAATGATGAAGATGTGCATATTGATCCTGTACCTGTTATTGATGGATTTATAGATATGAGTGATGATGAGTTAAAGGCATTCATTCAAGACAATGGAATGGCGATGAATGAGGATGATTTGAAAGTTACTCAAGATTATTTTAAGAATGAAGAAAAACGTAATCCTACAGAAACAGAATTAAAAGTATTGGATACTTATTGGTCTGATCATTGTCGACATACAACGTTTGCGACTATTATTACAGATTTAGATATTGAAAATGGAGCTTTTAAAGAAATCTTAGAAAAAGATGTTGAAAATTATAAAACATCACGTCATCTAGTATATGGTGTCAATACTAATCGACCATTGACTTTAATGGATTTAGCAACGATTTCAATGAAAGAATTAAGAAAAACAGGTTATTTAGATGATATGGAAGTATCAAAAGAAATCAATGCCTGTTCCGTAGAATTAACTGTTCATACCAGTGATGGTGATGAAGACTGGTTATTGATGTTTAAAAATGAAACACATAACCATCCTACAGAAATTGAACCATTTGGAGGAGCAGCGACTTGTTTAGGTGGAGCGATTCGCGATCCACTTTCAGGACGTGCCTATGTTTATCAGTCTATGCGTATTACAGGTGCTGGTGATCCAAGACAACCATTGGATGAAACCATGAAAGGAAAACTGCCTCAACGTAAAATTTGTCAGGAAGCAGCTCATGGATTTTCAAGTTATGGAAATCAGATTGGTTTAACAACAGGTTTTGTTCATGAAGTCTATGATGATGGATTCCTTGCAAAACGTATGGAACTTGGTGCCGTTGTGGCAGCTGCACCAAAAGATCAGGTGAAACGTTTAGAACCATTAAAAGGACATATTGTCTTATTGATTGGTGGACGTACTGGTCGTGATGGTATTGGTGGAGCGACAGGTTCATCAAAATCTCATGAGCTCAAAACGACAACGACAGCTGGAGCTGAAGTTCAAAAAGGAAATCCAGTAGAAGAAAGAAAAATTCAAAGATTATTTAGAAATCCAGAAGTTTCAAAACGTATCGTACGTTGTAATGACTTTGGTGCTGGTGGTGTCTGTGTCGCTGTCGGAGAACTGGCTGATGGACTAGATATCAATTTAGATGCTGTTTTGAAAAAATATGAAGGTTTAACAGGAACAGAATTAGCCATTTCAGAATCACAGGAACGTATGGCGATTGTCATTGATCCAAGTGATGAAGCTTTTATCAAAGCAGCCTGTGATCAAGAAAATCTGGAAGTTGTCAAAGTCGCAACAGTGACTGATCAAAATCGTTTAGTCATGACATATATGAATCAGACAGTTGTTGATTTGAGTCGTGATTTCTTAGATAAAAATGGGGCTTCTCGTTATCAGAAAGTCCATGTTGATTTACCAGACTTTGTACATACACCATTTATGGTCAAACCACAACAATCTTTTGTGGAAACATCAAAAGAAGTGTTAAGTCGTTTATCTGTATGTAGTCAAAAAGGTTTGATTGAAAGATTTGATTCATCAATTGGAAATGGAACTGTTTTATCACCATTTGGTGGAAAAACTTTAAGAACAGAAACAGAAGGTATGGCAGCCTTGATTCCTGTTTTAAATAAGGAAACAACTACATGTTCATTAATGAGTTATGGATATAATCCATTGATTTCTAAATGGTCACCATATCATGGAGCTGTTTATGCGATTGTAGAATCAATTGCGAAAATTGTCGCAATGGGTGGAAATTATCATACTATTCGTTTTTCATTCCAGGAATATTTTGAAAAACTATTAGATGTTCCAGCCAAATGGGGAAAACCATTTGCTGCATTATTGGGTGCTTATCGTGTGCAATCTGAAATGAAATTACCTTCAATTGGGGGAAAAGATTCTATGTCTGGTTCATTTGAAGATATTCATGTCCCACCAACACTTGTATCCTTTGCGATTACAGGTAGTGAAGTAGAAGATGTGATGACACCAGAATTAAAAGCTTCAGGACATACATTAGTCGAAGTGATGTTACCAAAAGATCAATATCATATTTATGATTTTGATGTTTTAAAAGCACAATATGATGGTATCATGCAATTGATGAAAGAGAAAAAAGTATATAGTGCCTATACAGTGAAAGATGGTGGTGTCATTGAAGCTGTTTATAAAATGGCATTTGGAAATGCTGTAGGGGTTCAATTTAATAATGATTTAGAATTAGATTCATTGATTCAAAAAGATTATGGACATATTATCTTAGAAGTTGAAAATGATGAAGTCGTGACATTACCACATACAAGAATCATTGGACATACAATAAAAGATTCTGTTATGATATATCATGATGAAACTTTATCATTAGATGAAGCTTATCAAGTCTATGAATCTGTTTTAGATGATGTTTATCCAACAACAGAAAAAGCACCAACTCAAGATATCATTGTGAAAGATTGTCATCAAAGAAGTGAATTAAAAGCCAAACAAACATATGATGAAGTCAAAGTTGTGATTCCTGTTTTTCCAGGTACAAACTGTGAATATGATTCAAAACGTGCTTTTGAACGTGCTGGAGCGACTGTTCAGCTTGTCTTAATGCGTAATAAGACAGCCAAAGAAATGAAAGATTCTGTAGATGAATTAGAAGCAGCTATCAGACAATCACAAATCATGATGTTGCCGGGTGGATTTAGTGCCGGGGATGAACCAGAAGGTTCTGGTAAGTTTATTGCAACGGTATTAAGAAGTCCACAGTTAAAAGAAGCGATTGATGATTTATTAGATCATCGTGATGGTTTGATGATTGGTATCTGCAATGGATTCCAAGCTTTAATTAAACTAGGATTATTGCCTTATGGTCATATTAAAGATATGGATGAAAATGATCCAACATTAACATTTAATACAATTGGTCGTCACTTATCTCAAATGGTAGATACAAGAATTGCTTCTGTGAAATCACCATGGCTTGCAGGTGTAAACGTTGGTGATATTCATACGGTTCCTATTTCTCATGGGGAAGGTCGCTTTGTGGCACCAAAAGCAGTGATTGAAGAACTCTTTGAAAATGGACAAGTCTTTAGTCAATATGTTGATTCTCATCATCAACCAACAATGGTTTCACCATATAATCCTAATGGTTCTATGATGGCTATTGAAGGTATTATTTCACGTGATGGACGTGTTTTAGGTAAGATGGCACATAGTGAACGTCAAGGAGAAAATAGAAATAAGAATATTTATGGTGAAATGGATCAGAAATTATTTGAAGCTGGTGTAAATTATTTTAAAGGTGGTAAATAAATGGAAAGACAAGTTTTTGAAAGTATGACACTTTGTCCAATAGATGGACGTTATGCAGGGATTAAAGATGCTTTGGCTCCTTATTTTAGTGAATATGCTTTAGTCAAATATCGTGTATTTGTTGAAATTCAATGGTTGAAATTTTTAATTGAAAATATTGATAATGACATCTTAAAGAGATTTGATCAATCAAAGATGAATCAAATTGAAGCCATTGCCAATGATTTTGATGAAGCAGCTTTTGCGAAGATTAAAGAGATTGAAGCCACAACACGTCATGATGTCAAAGCTGTAGAATATTATATTGGTAATACTTTAAAAGAGATGGGATATGATTATTTAATCAGCTTTGTGCATATTGGATGTACTTCAGAAGATATTAACAATACATCTTACGCTTGTATGATCAAACATGGTTTAAAAGATGTCTGGTTAAAAAAAGCGAATGAAGTTGTAGATGCAATGAATAAATGGGCAAGTGAACATAGTGATGATGCTATGCTTGCGCATACACATGGTCAACCTGCCACACCAACAACAATTGGTAAGGAATTTAAAGTTTATGCTTATCGTTTTGCTTCTAGTATTGAAAACGTTGAAAATATTCAAATCAAAGCCAAATTCAATGGTGCAACAGGAAATTATAGTGCGATTTTAACAGCTTTCCCTAATATAGATTGGCCTTCTATGGCTAAAAGATTTGTTGAAGAATATTTAGGTTTAACTTTCAATCCACTCACAACACAAATTGAAAGTCATGATTATACATGTCATATTTTAGATGGTATTCGTCATTTTAATAATGTGTTAATGGATTTAGATGTGGATATGTGGTTATATATTTCTATGGAATACTTTAAACAGATTCCGGTTCAAGGAGAAGTTGGAAGTAGTACAATGCCTCATAAAGTCAATCCAATTCGTTTTGAAAACAGTGAAGCGAATGCAGATATGTCTAACAATATTTGTGTTGCATTGTCTAACAAATTACCTAAATCTCGTATGCAAAGAGATTTATCTGATTCTTCAAGTCAAAGAAATTTAGGATTAGCCTTTGGTTATTCTTTACAGGCTATGAATGAAACATTAAATGGACTTGCAAAATGTGTTGTTAATAAAGAAAAATTAGCAGCTGATCTCAATGAAAAATGGGAAGTTTTAGCTGAACCTATTCAAACAATGTTGAGAAAATATGGTGTTCCAGATGCTTATGATACTTTAAAAGCTCTAACAAGAGGAAAGAGTATTTCTAAGGAAGATATTTTGAAATTTACGGAAAGTTTAGATGTTTTATCTGATGAAGATCGTGAAACT
>UMEI01004204.1_pt1 | contig 19192 bp, 15 predicted proteins | sample 1964711 | NCBI WGS metagenome assembly UMEI01 (sample SAMEA4836016, study PRJEB28245) | human gut metagenome | biome: gut microbiome; material: fecal sample | place: Denmark | collected 2008 | reverse complement strand
TCTGTACATCCGATGGAGAACCGGGATTGAATTATTTGTGTGTTGGCCTACGGAAATATTATGAACATGTATGGCCCTATATGGAATTTATGGCAGCCGAATTGGATAATGAGCGACCTCCTGCCAATGTAATGCAATATGCTCGAGAACGGAGACAAATTCGTTGATATTATTTGTTTATATTTTGCATATGGCATAACTTTATTTAATTTTGGCGCGTTAAACATCGGCTTATTATGGGAATATTTGAGATTTTTTTATTGGCTGTCGGGTTATCGATGGACAGTTTTGCTGTGTCGTTAACAAGCGGGGTCATATTGAAGCCGTTTAGGTGGACGAGAGTAGTAAAGATTGCAACATTCCTAGCCGTTTTTCAGGGAGCCATGCCTCTCTTGGGCTGGTGGTTAGGTCGAGGTTTTCAACAATATATACAAGATTATGACCATTGGGTTGCTTTCGTCCTTTTACTTATTTTAGGAAGTAAAATGATTGTCGAAGGTCGTCCGAAAAAAGATGAAACTTGTCCGTGTTGTTTTGACCCGTCTAAAACCCGGACATTGCTTGGTCTTTCTGTTGCTACCAGTATCGATGCTCTTGCTGTTGGTATTTCATTCGCTTTTTTGAAAGTGGATATGTGTCTGCCCACAGTTATTATTACAGGGACAACATTCACGTTTTCGGTATTAGCATTGAATATCGGTAGATACTTTGGACGAAAATTGAAAACCGGTGCCGAAATATTCGGGGGTATCATACTTATACTTATTGGAGTAAAAATATTAATAGAACATCTGTGTGCTTAATAGAAATATAGCATTATGCGAATAAATGGAAAAGGATATATTGCCAGTGTAATATTTTTAGTGGTTTTTGCTGTTGTCTCTTTATGGAAAGTAAAAGGCAATCAAATACTTTATCAACATAATGAGGGGCTTATATTCGGAACGGTATACCATATAACTTACCAGTATTCCGAAGATTTACAATCGGAAATAAATGCATTATTGAAACGTTTTGATAAATCTTTGTCTCCTTTTAATGAAGAATCTATTATTGCTGCAATTAATAGGAATGATACGACAGTAAGAGTAGATGAATATTTTAAGACGGTTTTTAATCGTTCAAAGGAGATTTATGTGGCTTCGGAGGGTGCATTCGATCCAACGGTATCGCCTTTAATAAATGTATGGGGTTTTGGGTTCAGTAAAGCAGATGATATAACGCCTTTTAAGATAGATAGTCTTTTGCAGATGGTAGGTATGGACAAGATTTCTCTTTTAAATGGAAAAGTTATCAAGAAGGACAGAAGAATGACATTGAACTTTTCTGCTATTGCTAAAGGGTACTCTTGTGATATTGTTGCTGATTTTTTAGACTCAAAAGGAATTGAAAATTATATAGTGGAGATTGGTGGTGAAATTGTTGCAAAAGGGAAGAATGAAAAAGGCAAATGTTGGCAGGTAGGTATAGATAAACCTATATTAAATACTGCAGGAGTAACGAATGAAATAGAATGTATAGCTTCACTTTGTAAGGGAGCAATGGCTACATCAGGCAATTATCGCAATTTTAGATATGTAGATGGAAAGCGCGTCGCTCATACGATAGATCCGGTCAGTGGTTACCCTGTACAGCATAATTTGTTGAGTGTCACAGTTATTGCGGATGATTGCATGACAGCTGATGCTTATGCTACGGCATTTATGGTGTTGGGTGTGGATAAAAGTTTGGAATTAGCAAAAAAAACGCCCCATATAGAGGCGCTTTTTATTTGTTCTGCCGGTGCTGATTCTACAGCAAATGCTATTGTTGTAACACCCGGAATGAAAAAGTATCTTAACTAAAAGATATTTTTTATATTATCTAATTGTTACTTGTGTGGCTCCATATCCGTATTCTCGGAATGAAGCATCTTGGTAGTCATAATGCTTGTACTTATTCTTTAATTCGGTCAGTATGGCTTTTCGTAATACACCGTCTCCTTTTCCATGTATAAAAATAATTTTTTGTCCTTTTGCATTTTTATAATTTTCGAGGACTTCTCTGAATTTATCAAGCTGGTAATTTAGAATATCCGAGTTGCTCATACCGGTAGTAGAATCGAGTAATTCGTGTATATGTAAATCTACTTCTATCGGCTCATTGTTACGATGATGTTTTTTATTGACAGCTTGTTTTTGATGGGTATCGATGTCTTTTTTACTTTTGATGGCTGCTTCTATCTCGGCTCCATTAAGTTCGAATCGACGTTCAGGAACATCATTTTTTACGATGTTCAGTATAAGGGCATTTTCATCGAAATAATCATTTTCCCGGAAACTATGTAGCTTGTAAAATTTAACTGTATCTAATTTATGTTCTACTGAGGCTGTATTTTTTAGTTGGAACGGTTTATCTTTTTTGAATGCTACATATTGTATACAAATGCGTTCTAAATCATTTAAATCCTCCTTCCCGAATTCTTCGATATGAATTTGTATATTGGGTTCTACAATTCCAGAATAGCGAGTATTCCATCCTGATTCTGTTTTATTCAAATATGTGAAGAATATGTAGTAGTTACTATCATTTACCAAATAAGTATCGAATTTGCCATTTTGTAAATTTTTTGCATTTTCAGGGAGAAAAGCCAATACTAAATTTATTCTGTCTCCTTCTTCTGTTTCTATAATAGAAAGCTTGTTATCATTATCGTTTTCTGAAATATCATTTGGCTGAATTTTACTGAAATTTTGAGAGACTTTTATCTCTTTTGTTACAGGTGATGAGCTTTTATCTTTTGCAGATTCTATAACTACGCATTCGTGTATTAATATCGGAGTTTCGAAGCCATCTTCTTCTTCAACATATGCGATATCTTTATTTATTTTAACAACAGTTCCTCCTCCGACAGAATTGAGGAATCTAACTTTATCTCCTACTTTTACCATAGCATTATTTATTTATTCGCAAAGTTGCTTAAATTTGTACAGATATTCAAATAGATTATGCAAAAAACTCAAGATATACGAATTGAAGATTTTAATTACCCGTTACCTGACGAACGAATAGCTAAATTCCCTTTATCAAAGCGGGATACATCTAAATTATTATTGTATCGTAATGGGAAGATATCTCAGACGATTTTTCATAATTTGCCTCAAATTTTGCCGGAAGGAAGTTTACTTGTGTTTAACAACACTCGAGTTATTCAGGCACGTTTGCATTTCAGGAAAAAAACGGGAGCTCTGATAGAAATATTTTGTCTCGAGCCTCTTTTACCACATGATTATGCTTTGGCATTCCAGTCTAAAGGACATTGTACATGGGTATGTATGGTTGGTAATCTGAAAAAGTGGAAAGAAGAGACTCTGTATCGCGATTTGGATTTTAACGGGACATGTGTAAGGTTGTCGGCGACTAAAAAGAATGTGCATGGAAATGCTTTTGAGATAGAGTTTTTCTGGGATAATTTGGAGTTGACTTTTGATACTATTTTAGAGAAAATAGGGGAGTTGCCTATTCCTCCTTATTTGAATCGGGCCACAGAAGAAAGTGATAAAGAGACCTACCAGACAGTATATGCCAAAGTAGAGGGGTCTGTTGCTGCTCCAACGGCTGGTCTCCATTTTACACCGGAAGTTCTTTCAGAGCTAAAAAATAATGGAGTTCCTTTGTTAGAACTTACACTACATGTTGGTGCTGGTACATTTAAGCCAGTAAAGAGTGAAACGATAGAAGGACATGAGATGCATACAGAATTTATTTCGGTGGATATATCCTTGATAGAACAACTGGCTAGAACGACGCGGAAGATTATTGCTGTTGGAACGACTTCAGTACGTACCTTGGAAAGTCTCTATTATATTGGTCGAACATTAGAGTATCATCCGGAAATTTCACCTGAAGAGTTGCATGTTGCTCAATGGCAGCCATATAATGGCGAAATAGAAATTGAACCCAGGAAAGCGTTGGAAAATATTGTAGAATATTTACATAAGCATTGTTCCAATCGTTTAGTGACTTCGACTCAAATTATCATTGCACCAGGATATACATTTAAAATCGTACAAGGAATTATAACCAATTTTCATCAACCTAAAAGTACATTATTACTATTGGTATCCGCTTTTGTAGACGGTCATTGGAGAGAAATATATGATTATGCACTGGCGAATAATTTTCGCTTTCTGAGTTATGGAGACAGCTCTTTATTGCTGCCTTAAAAGCGTTAAAAGGTTCGATTTGGACAATAATAAGCAATAAAAATCGTATATAGTAGAAGAAATGCTGTTTCCAGAATGAAGGAACATTTTTTATATCTGTTATTTTTATTAGGAGTGTTGTCATCTTGTGGCAATGCTAAGCTCAGTACGGCCGACGCCCAATTTGCACGAGGAGAATTTTTTGATGCAGCAGCTACTTATCGTAAGGTTTATGCTAAAACATCTCCGAGAAAGGAGAGAGCTTTGCGGGGAAAAATTGCATATAAAATGGCTACATGCTATCGTAGGATGAATGCGGCTCCGAGAGCAACAGGCGCATATCAAAATGCAATACGGTATCATTATAAGGATAGTATGGCATATTTTTATTTGGCCCGGAGTTTTCAAATGCAAGGAAAATACAAAGATGCCATTAAAAATTATAATTTATTTCTTGAGCGTAAGCCGGGAGATATGTTGGCTAAAAATGGAATCAGGGGATGTGAAATGGCTGTTGACTGGAAAAAAAATCCGACACGTTATGTCGTAAAGCGAGCTGATTTGTTCAATTCGAGGCGTAGTGACTGTTGTCCGATGTTTTTGGGGAAGGATTATGACCAGTTGTACTTTACATCCAGTACAGAGAAAGCTACCGGAACTCGGAAGAGTGAAATTACAGGTACTAAGAATAATGATATTTTCTTTTCGAAAAAAGATGAAAAAGGAGCTTGGACAAAGCCTCAGATTATTGAAGGTGAGTTGAATAGTGAACTGGATGAAGGTATAATAAGTTTCAGTCCTGACGGCACGCTTATGTATTTGACAAAAGCTCCGCGTGAGCCAAATGCCGATACGTCTGTAGAAATTTATACATCTTCACGTTCCGGAGCCAAATGGGGCACTCCACAGAAACTAGAAATAACAGGAGATACCATATCGGTATTTGCACATCCGGCAGTTTCGCCGGATGGAAATTATCTTTATTTTACATCTGATATGCCTGGAGGACAGGGAGGAAAAGATATATGGCGTATAGCATTGAATGAAAAAGGAGAAGGTACGTTGGAGAATATGGGACCTCAGATTAATACTCCGGGGGATGAGATGTTTCCGTATATTCGAGATAATGGCGTATTGTATTTTGCTTCAGATGGGCATCCGGGTATGGGAGGATTGGACTTGTTTAAAGCTTCACAGAATGAATATGGTGTGTGGAAAATAGAGAATTTGCAAGCTCCTATTAATTCTATGTCAGATGATTTTGGTATTACTTTTGGACAGGGAGAAAGTGGTTTTTTTTCATCCAATCGAAATGATGCGCGTGGTTATGATCATATATATAGTTTTGAATTACCTCAAATAGAAGTGTGGATTGAGGGGGGAGTATTTGATTGGGACGAAGAACCTATTCCTGATGCAGTTATCAGAATTGTTGGTAAAGACGGGACCAATCAGAAGGCAATTTCACGAAAAGACGGAAGTTATAAGTTTAAGCTTGATTTGGGAACAGAATATGTAATGATGGCTGGATGCCGTGGTTTTCTGAATAGTAAATATGAGCTGATAACTAGCAATGAAGAGAAAAATGAAGTTTATAGAGCAGATTTTATATTAGCATCGCTGACTAAGCCGGTATTGATTGAAAATATTTTTTATGATTTTGATCGTGCAACTTTACGCCCCGAGTCTACTAAGGCGTTGGATGAATTGATAAAGTTACTGAATGACAATCCAAATGTGACAATTGAGTTGGCTGCGCATACCGATATGAAAGGGGCTGATTCGTACAACCTCCGTTTGTCCGAAAGGCGGGCTCAGTCAGTGGTTGATTATTTAATCAAAGGTGGTATAAAAGCCGACCGCCTGACTCCGAAGGGATATGGAGAGAGCCGACCCAAAACAATTACGAAAAAAATTGCAAAACAATATCCTTTCTTTAAAGAAGGAGATATCTTGACAGAAGAGTATATATTGGCATTGCCGGAAGAGCAGCAGGAAGTTGCAAATCAGATTAATCGTCGTACAGAGTTTCAAGTCTTAAAAACGACTTATGATTTGTTCTAAATAGTTATTTTGATAGTTTCAAAATGACACTAAAATATTTGAATATGTAGAATTTTGCTTTTTGCATTGAATATTTTGTAGTTAGTATTGTAAGATGTTAGAAGTTTTATTGTATATTTGCAAAACGAAAACAAACAACTAAAAACAATACAAGACCCATGAATCAAGTTTCAGAACGTCTGGCAAGTCTGTCACCTTCCCAGACATTGGCTATGTCTCAGAAAAGTAATGAGTTAAAGGCTCAAGGTATTGATGTTATTAATTTAAGTGTGGGAGAACCCGATTTTAATACTCCCGATCACATTAAAGAGGCGGCTAAGAAAGCAATAGATGATAATTTTTCATTTTATTCTCCTGTTCCAGGTTACATGGATTTGAGAAAGGCAATCTGTGCCAAATTAAAAAATGAAAATCAGCTTGATTTTGCTCCGGAACAGATTGTTGTGTCAGGTGGGGCTAAACAGTCTATTTGTAATGCCGTATTGAGTTTAGTTAATGCTGGTGATGAAGTTATTGTTCCAGCTCCCTATTGGGTTAGCTATGTAGAAATGGTTAAGTTGGCTGAGGGTAAGAATGTCATTGTTTCTGCTGGTATTGAGCAAGATTTTAAGATTACTTCAGCACAACTTGAGGCCGCTATAACCCCTAAGACAAAGTTGTTGATTCTCTGTTCTCCATCTAATCCTACAGGTAGTGTCTATTCTAAGGACGAGCTGAAAGGATTGGCGGATGTATTAGTAAAATATCCTCAGGTTTTGGTACTTGCTGATGAAATATATGAACATATCAATTATGTTGGAGGACACCAAAGTATAGCTCAATTTGAGGAAATACGAGATAGAGTGGTGATTATAAATGGTGTTTCGAAAGGTTATGCAATGACCGGATGGCGAATAGGATTTATTGCTGCTCCTCTTTGGATTGCTAAGGCATGTAATAAATTACAGAGCCAATATACGTCAGGGCCCTGTTCTATAGCACAAAAAGCTGCTACAGCTGCGTTCTCGGGCGATCAATCTTGTGTAGAAGAAATGCGCAAGGCATTCGAGCGTCGTCGCAATCTTGTTGTAGAATTGACAAAGGAAATTCCCGGGTTTAAAGTAAATAATCCTCAAGGTGCTTTTTATTTGTTTCCGGAAGTAAGTTATTACTTTGGTAAATCAGATGGTACACACGTAATTAAAACATCTGATGATTTAGCTATGTACTTGCTTGAGGATGCCCATGTGGCTACGGTAGGGGGAGATGCTTTTGGAGCACCGGATTGTTTGCGTTTTTCTTATGCTACTTCAGATGAAAATTTGAAAGAAGCACTTTGCCGTATAAAAGACTCGGTCGCAAAATTGAAATAAACCAGAGAGAAATTGGTTAGTTGGGGTTCTGTAAATAAATCAATTTACAGAACCTTTTTTATTTATGATATAATATATGGGATGAAGATAATACATCCGACTATAAGGGTCGCTATTGCTGTAAATAATACTGCCGCAGCTGCTAAATCTTTTACTTTTTTTATAATGGGATTTTGTTGGGGACTGACTAAATCACAAAGGGATTCGATTGCAGAATTAAAACTTTCTGCTGCTAAAACAATGCCACAAGCCAGAGCGATAGCTATCCATTCGTTGATAGAGATATTGAACCATATACCTGCAGCGATTACCAAAATAGTAACACAACTATGTATTCTTGCGTTGTGTTCATATCTGAAAAGTATTTTAATGCCGTTGAAGGCATATCCGAAACTCCGTACTCTTTTTTTTAAAGAAAAATATTCTTGCTTCATAGTCTTTTATTTGTAACAAATTTACAATAAAATATGGATGACTGTATGAATAAATAATCAATTAGAAATATAATTCTATTAGTGTATATAATACACATCTTTATAAAATCTTTATACCCTTGTCAAGAATACTTATATTTTACTTATAACATCTCTATTATATTTGCAATGTCCGGTAGATGAAAGGGCAATAAAGAGAAATTAAATAAAAGTATTGAGATATGGACGTAAATAACGTAACAGAGAAATTAATAGGAATGCAAAAAAGGTTGTTTAATTTTGCATATAGTTTGACAATGAATCGTGACGATGCTCAGGATTTGTTGCAATCAACGTCGTTGAAGGTCCTCAATAATCAAGAAAAATTTGTAAACAACGATAATTTTAGCGGATGGATATTTACTATAATGCGTAATATATTTATTAATGATTATCATAGCAGTTCAAATAAATATACAGTTTTTGATAATGAGGAAGGAACAATAATGAATCGGTATGCATCGAATCCGGGAGAAGAGACACCGGACTCTACTTATACAGTTAAAGAAATAAATCGGGCAATCAAGTCATTGGCTGAAGAATATCGTATTCCTTTCAGTTTGTATTTATCAGGATACAAATATCAAGAGATTGCAGATCGGATGAATTTGCCGATAGGTACTGTAAAGAGTCGTATTTATGCTTCTCGTCAGCAATTACAATCTCAGTTGAAGGATTATCACTATGATGCATGAATAATTTGAAGTAAAAAAGATTGGCAAACAGATGTATAGCGTTTGTTAACAGGTTAATTTTTAAGGTTTCCAAGTGGTAAAAAAAGGAATCGGGAGTTTTTATCATAAAAAACTCCCGATTCCTTTTTTATATTTCTCTGCAAAAGCGATAACCTATTCCTGATTCTGTGACTATGAAAGAAGGAAACGACGGATCGTCTTCTATTTTTTTTCTTAATTGGGCGATAAAAACTCGTAAATATTGAGGTTGGTCTTGATAAGGAACTCCCCATACTTCTTTTAATATATATTGATGTGTAAGTACCTTACCTGCATTCTGTGCCATGAGTGCAAGGATAGAAAATTCAGTAGAAGTCAACTTTAGTATGTCGTCATTTTTTTTAGCTAAGTGATTTGCCAAGTCAATAGATAAATTACCAAAGGTGAGGACAGACGATTGTTCTTGATTTGATTGGATAGAACGCTGGGCAGACCTGATACGGGCCAATAGTTCTCCGTTATGGAATGGCTTCGTTAAATAGTCATTGGCTGGCTCCTAAATCCAGAGATTTGATGATTTCTTCTTCATGGGTACGAGCTGATAAAATAATAATGGGGTTGGTATACCATTCTCGAAGTTGTTTTAGTACTTGTTGCCCATCTGTATCGGGCAGTCCCAAATCGAGGAGGATAGTAGAGGGTGCAAACATTGCCGCTGCAGCTAATCCTTCTTTTGCATTTGATGCAACGATGACTTTATAATTGTGCATTTCTAAAGTAATTGTGAGTAACTTTCTTATCTGCACTTCATCATCGATAATAAGTATAGATTTGTCGTTATTCATAACTTTGAATTTTATTCTTTAATAATCAGAATCTCACTTGGAATCGTGATAGTAATGCATGCTCCCGGAATATTACAAGCCGTTGCTGTACCTTTCATCGCTTCGGCATACCCTTTTACGATAGCCAAACCGAGGCCTGAGCCTCCGGTAGGGACATGCGCTCCCCTATAAAATTTATCGAAGATATGGGGTAAGTCTTCTTCATTAAATCCAGGACCGTTATCGGATACTTCCATTGAGAATAATGAATTTTCATAGTGCGTTTTTATATTTATTTGTGAATGTTTAGGTACATAATTGATAATATTGTACAATAGATTTGTGAGAATTTGTTGCATTAGGACCAAATCCATATTGATAAGAGGGGTATCTTCTTCGATATCAATATTTAATTTATAGTCAGATAATTCTATTTTCATTTGTTGAAGTACTGGACCAATGAGATCTTGTATATCATAATATTCACAGCGAGGGGAAAGTCTTCCGGAATCGACCCTTGACATCGAAAGGAGTTCTTCTATTAAGCGGTGTAAACGTTTACCGGCTGTATAGATTTCGTTATTAATTTCTTTAATCATATCGTTTCCTATGGTACTTAATGTCTCAGATGCTGTGAGTATGGTTGCTACCGGAATACGTAATTCGTGTGAAATGGAATTAAATAGAGTTTTATATAATTTATCCGATTCTTGTAAAAGTAGAGTTTGAGTAGCAAGTTCGTTTAAATATTCCCGTTCAAGTGTATTTGATATTTGCCTTTTTAATGTAAGCCAAATGAGTTCTTCGTGAGGACTGAACGGCCGTTTCAGTTTGACGGCAATTACCCCCATACGCATACGTACACTGTTGAGCGGATAGAATGTTTTTTCTTCAGACATAAATGTTTCTGTAGATCGTCCTGCTGATTTTCTATTTGAAAATACCCATTTAGCAACTTCATATTCTTCCTCATTTATAGGAAGATGCTGGATAAAGGTCGGAACTTTGTTTAAAGAATCATTTTGGTCTTTTAAAATAATTGTACAATCCAAGTCGAAACTTTCTTTTACAGCCTTATCTGCAACTTTCAGAACTTCTTCGATTCCTGATACAAAAGCCATGTGTTTTGAAAGGTGTAGTAGGGTATTGGTTGCCTGTTCTCTTTTTCTACTCATTAGTTCTTGCCGTTTCAAACGGTTTGCAAATATGGAATTTATAAGAGGGATCGAGAGAAACAACCCGAACATTGCTAAATTATTTATTCTGTAAAGAGTAAATGTTCCGAAAGGCAGTGTAAAAAAATAGTCAATTATAAGTGCAACTACAATGGCCGAGGTGAGTATTGGGCCAGTAGTAAAAAATAGAGATTGTATGGCCAAAATTATCATGCAAAGGTAAATCACAGCTTGAGGGTGTACCCAAGATATGAGTGGATATAAAAGGATTGTAAAACTTATTGTTATCAGTATGGAAGTTACATAGTTTGTTAAAGATGCTGTAAAATTAGGACGTTTTATGGCTGTGCTGATTTTTCTTTTTCTTTTGATAGAAGATTCTTTAGACAGAATGTAGATATCTATGTCTTCGCATTTTTTGGTAAGTTTTTCGAAAGGATATGGAGTCCTGAGCTGATACCATTTCTTATATGGTTCTCGTTCTAATATGAGGTGTGTAATCTTTTCTTTTTTTATGACAGAAGACATTTCTGAGATCCAATTGTCTCCTGTCATTCTGATTACATAAGCACCTAAACGATATGCGAGCCTTATATTTTTATTCAGTTGGTCTTGTTCAGTATTAGATAAGCTGTCTGAAGTATATACGTATACAGCAAAAAGAGGAGCTCCCATAGTATACGAGAGCTCTTTTGCCCTTTGTATTATCCTTTCAGTTTTTGGTTTTTCGTCGATATGTACTAGTAAACGTAAACCTTCACGACTGATGTCTTCGAGCTTATTTGCTTCAATGCGCTGCCTGAGGGATTCATTTTTACGGAACGATATTAGTTTTTTGAAACTTTTTTTTAATAAAGTCAAATTGTCTAATGAAAAGAATACAGTTTCCTGCTCGGGTGTTAGGAATGATGTTGTAATTTCACCTGAATTATAACGTCGAATGATTTCTTCTATTTTACAATCGATAGGAATGATTTGTGCTGCTTGTTCGAAAAAGATATCGGGAACAATATAGGGTGCTTTGATTCCTATACGATTACTCATCATATAAGAATTACTTTCTAACTGGATGACACTTAATGTTGTATATACATTTATACCGTTATCGAGCAACTCTTCGATGTCTTGGTATCTGAATTTATGTCGACTTCCAGAACTGTTGTTATGAGCCAGCTCGTCAATGATAACCAGCCCCGGAGAACGATGTAGTATGGCTTCGATATCAATTTCTCCAAATTGATTGGGTAGGATACATTCCATAACTGCATGTCTTCTTGACAATGAATCTGGGTGAAAATTGCCTAAGACTACATCGAGACCTTTTTGCCTGTGCAAGTATGCCTTTTCAAGCATAGCTTGGGTTTTGCCTTCTCCCATGCAAGTTCCGAAAAAGATAGTCAGGTCTCCATGTTTTTTCTGGGAATCGGAAATAAGCATTTCTCGGCTAACCTTCTCTGCGTACAGACTTGTATTTGTTAACATATGACTGTCAGATTTAATAAGAGGGCTGAACTTATCTTAAACAAAATAAAGAAAGTTCTTTTATTTTTCAAAATAAAAGCCGTTAAATATATTGTATTGTAATGATAATGAGGAAAAATCCCGACTTTTGTGATAAGTACAAAAAATCAAGGATTTTTCCTCATTCAATATTTGTTTGATTATTATTTTTTTGAGTTAGAATTGAGTTTCTTGTGTTCAATAATCATTTGATGTTGTGTAATGTATGCCCCATTCTTTCTTTTTTTGTTTTCATATAGAACATATTATATTTATTGGGAGTGATTTCGATAGGGATGTTCTCAATAATTTCGAGACCATAGCCTTCTAATCCGATTCTTTTTATAGGATTATTGGTCATTAATCTCATTTTTCGAACACCTAAATCTCTAAGAATACTTGCTCCCACACCATAATCCCGTTCGTCTGCTTTAAATCCCAAGTGTAGATTTGCATCTACAGTATCCAAGCCTTCTTCCTGTAGCTTGTAGGCTTTTATTTTATTCATAAGGCCTATGCCTCGTCCTTCCTGATTCATATAAACGATAACTCCTTTGCCTTCTTTTTCGATTTCGGTCATTGCTTTATGGAGCTGCTCGCCACATTCACATCTTTTCGAACCGAAAATATCTCCTGTCATACAAGAAGAATGCACACGAACAAGTATTGGCTCGTCTAAATCCCATTTCCCTTTAATAAGAGCGATATGTTCCAATCCGTTTGATATTTGCTTAAAAGGAATAAGGCGGAAATGCCCGTATTCAGTAGGCATGTCTACTTCTACACCTCGTTCTACAATAGATTCTATTTTTAATCGATAGGCAATAAGATCTCTGATAGAAATTATTTTGATGCCGAAGCGCTTAGAAACTTCCATCAGCTGAGGAAGACGTGCCATGGTACCATCTTCATTAATAATCTCAATAAGTGCACCTGCAGGGTAAAGTCCGGCTAATCGTGCCATATCTACAGCAGCTTCTGTGTGCCCTGAACGACGTAGAACACCGCGGTTTCGGGCACGTAAGGGATTTATGTGTCCTGGGCGGCCTAAATCCGAAGGCTTAGTTTCAGGATTGGCCAGGGCTTTAATTGTTTCTGCTCTATCAAACATAGATACTCCTGTTGTACAACCACCGCCAAGTTTATCGACAGTAATAGTAAAGGGGGTTTCATGGATTGAAGTATTTTCTGTCACTTGCATGTTCAGTTCTAATTCTGCACAACGTTCTTCTGTGATAGGAGCGCAAAGAACACCACGACCATGAGTCAGCATAAAATTGACTTTTTCGGGTGTGATTTTTTCTGCTGCAACAATAAAATCTCCCTCATTTTCCCTATCTTCGTCATCTACTACTATAATAAATTTTCCTTCTCGAAAATCTTCAATAGCCTCTTCAATCGTGTTTAATTTAATTTCGCTCATATCGTGTAATATTTGACTTTATGAATAAATCCGTAAACTCTTATTTTTTATTTAGTTTTTTGTATCCAGGTTCGTCTGGTTTACTTGGCAATATATTTTTTTGCCGGAAAGCTCTAAATCTTTATATATAATTTCTTTTAATTCTTTATTTGTAGATAAAATCGTATTTAATTCGCGTCTTAATCCTTTTTGCTGCCAACTACCAAATAAATATATCGGTATTGAGATTGGAAATAGAATGACTAATAGAATTCCTGCAGATTTTATTTTGGTAGGTCGATATAAATATAAATTCCGGATGATGGGATAATCCATCAATTTAGTAATTAACAATTGATTTTTGGAATTTTGAGCGTATTCTACCAGCGTTTCCAATCTGTAACTAATCGAATGTAATAAGTCCTTGTCATATCCACGTGTCCAGTATTCATAATAATTTTGACGTTTATTCCCGGTTTTTCTCAGCATTTCATTACATAAATCGCTTAATTCATCAATATATTTTAGAGCAGTTTCCGGTATCATCTCATCTATTACAATTTCTTTCATGACAATATTACGGACTTCCTGTTTTCCGATTATTTTTCGTATGAAGTTCATGTAAGCATCTCGATTAAATACGGCAGAGTCTTTGACAGCCTTATACGTGAGGAATATGCCTAATGGAAGTAATACGGCAGAGCTTAGCCAAATACCTTCCCATACCGGCCAACGCCCGTCTCGTGCCATTTTATAACCTGTGTTGTCGATAATGTAATAGAAGATGAATAAAAATACGGATACGATGACCGGCATGCCTAAACCTCCCTTTCGAATGATTGCACCTAATGGAGCCCCAATAAAAAAGAATATTAGACAAGCAAAAGAAAGAGTAAACTTTTTATGCATTTCCATTTCATGACGCCTGATTGTCCGTTTCTCATCATTTGTTACGAGACTTTTGTATTCAAAGTCTTGCCTTACGCTTTCTGCACGGGTTATAGCTCTGTCAAGAAGAGCTTGTTTTCGTAATAAAGATTCCTGTGCGTACAAACTGTCTATATTAAAGGATTGTTGCTGAACTTGTTTTGAAGGCTTTGCGGTATTATTTTGATAATCATATAAAGTAAAGTATCCAGAGCGTTTTAGGTCATTACCAAATGTTCGTCCGATACTATCCATTCTGAGGTTCATGGAATCAATGGATGTTCTTAATGCATGCATGTCTTTCCCTATATATTGGTTTTGCATGATTCCGTCATCCATTCGATTAAAATTTGCATCGAAAGGTATTAATATTTCTTTTTGAGAGAACGTTTCTCTTCGGTAGGGTACATTTTTGGAAGACCGATTCTGAGTTTTCAGGTTTTCAAATGATTCACCATCGTACAACGTTAGAAAGAGATATTGCTTATCATCCGTAAGTTTTAGTTTCCCAGAATCTGCAAGTATCATCATGACGTCATCAAAGCCTTTTGAAACATCATATATCATCAAATCTTTCATCATACCAGTCTCTCGATTTTTACTCTTTACATAGAGATTGTAACCACTGATTTGATCATAGAAAACACCTTCTGGAATATCTAACTCGGGAGACTTTTGTCGGACGGAATAAAGTAGAGTCCACATTTTTACCTGTGCTTTAGGTAAAATATCGTTTTGAAAAAAAAATGCGCCCACTACGATTAAACAGATTACAACAATCAAAGGACGCATGATGTGTATAAGAGAAACTCCTGCAGCTTTAATCGCTAACAGTTCGAATCGTTCGCCTAAGTTTCCGAATGTCATTAAGGATGCCAATAACAAAGCTAAAGGAAGAGACATCGGAATAAGAGTAACAGCTGCATAAAAAAATAACTCTGCCAATACGGACATTTCAATTCCTTTGCCTACCATTTCATCTACATACTTCCATAAAAATTGCATGAGTACGATAAACAGGCAAATGAAAAATGTCATTAAAAAAACAGGCAAAAATGTCTGTAAAATAAATGTATATAGTCGTTTTATACGAAACATATAGTCGTTTTACATTGTTTCGCAAAAGTAGCGTAAAAAAATGAGATTACGATGATGCAGTTGTATAAAAACTATAAAGACTCAATTGTAAGGTTTCAGAGAAACGCCTTTAAAATAGGTTATGCACCTAAAGTTCTTTTTAGCGACTCTATCTGTTTATCCCATAAATCTATACTATCTTCTTTTTCTTCGGGATATGCAAAATCGGTAATCTCGAGAACAACATTTCCTGTAAGTTCGGCAACATTGATACGGAATTCAAAGTAGGCTTTACTATCAGGTTCTTCATCGCACCATTTAAAACGAATAAATGAGCCGGCACGAAAAGTCGTTTGTATTGCTTCTTGAGGGGACTTGTTCCAATAAAATGTAAAGTGTTTACCATCGGCTACAACTTTATCTGCGAACCAGTCGGCTAATCCATTGACAGTTCCGATATAGGTCCATAGCACAGAGGGTGATATATTGTTTAAACTGTATTCAATGGTATATTTTTCCTTTTTCATTTTGTATAGATTTAAATGATTAGGGGAAAACAAGCTTCCCGTGTTTGAATAATTATGAAGGCGAATATATGTAATATATCGAAAATTTCAACTATGTTGAATTATTTTTTTGTGAAATTAATCATTCCAGTTTTCTATTATTACAGCATAGACAATATTTATTCTATTGAAATATAGTAAATTAAAATATATTTTGAAAAAAATGATACAAAAATATCGCTAAACTTTGCAGGTTTCAAAAAAACGATATATCTTTGCACCGCATTTGTCACAAGAAGGCAGGTAGAATTGAAATGATGGCGAGATAGCTCAGTTGGTTAGAGCGCATGATTCATAATCATGAGGTCCCGGGATCATGCCCCGGTCTCGCTACAAAAGGCAAAGAGAATTATTTTTCTATTGCCTTTTTGTTTTTATTTTCTTTTTTACACACTAGCTCAATAAAAATAATAAAATCTCGTTCCTATAATTAAGGAGATTTTTCCAGTTCTCCATGTAGTTTAAAATTGAATTTTTGAATGATGAAGACAAAGTATATATCTATTTTATTATTGGGTTTATTGGGTTCGTTTTTCACAATATCGAGTGTTGTAGCGGAGACTCAATCAAAATCAGTATTAGGCCGAGAACTTAGGTCGCATCCGAGATTGTTGTTTACTGATTCTGATGAAATACGTGTAAATAATTTATTGAAAACAAATAAATTTGCTAAGAAGTTGTCGGATAAGTTGCATCGTGAAGCAGACTATTTGTTGACAGTTCCTGTAGAGTATCGTTTTTATGAAGATGGCTCTAAGGTTCCCCCGTTGCATATTAGTCGGGAATATGTATATCGTATGATAACTTTGTCTATGGCTTATCGGCTGTATAATGATGACAGGTATGCCGAAAAGGTAAAAGAATCTTTAGAATATATTTTTACGCTTCCCCTTTGGAATACTAAACCTGAACATTTTTTGGATGTTGCAGAAATGACTACAGCCGTGGCTATTGCTTATGATTGGACTTATGATTATCTGCCTGAATCGTTGAAAGGAAAGATTCGTTTTATGGTGAAGAGGTATGTTTTGGACCATGCTGTTAAAGAATATAGAGAAGGAGATGATACCTCTTGGGCTAAGCGTAGAACTAATTGGAACGTCGTTTGTAATACGGGAATGTCTCTTGGTGCACTGGCTTTTGCTGAGGATTATGTGGGATTGGCAGATACGATAATAACTAATGCGGTAAGATATATGCCCAATTGTCTCCGATTTTTTGCTCCTGATGGTGTTTGTTATGAGGGGCCGGCTTATTGGGCATATACAAATATGTATTTGTCTATGATGATGAAAGCGATGGATGATAATTTGGGTTCATGTATGGGGATAGATACTTTGCCTGGAATTTCTAATACAGCCAGATTTTATGTCGATGCGACAAGTCCATCAAAACGGATATTTAATTTTGGAGATTGTACCGAAGGGATATTACCCTATGCTGGTCCTGCTTATTTTTATTTTAGTGGAAAGTTTCAGCAACCGGAAGTCGCTCGTTTTGCCAGAGAGACAATAATGTCTTTGTTGGATAATAAAGAGCGCACACGTTGGCATTTCTTTTTATCATTAGCATGGTGTGATATTTCAAAACCGGAAGAAAGTACTCGCTCGGAAAAAGTGAAAATTTATAGAGGCATTAATGATATTGTTATCTTTCGGGAAGGTCACAAAAAAGATGATTTGTTTTTAATTGCTAAAGGTGGTGCTCCTGATATGGCCCATCAGCAAATGGATGCCGGAAATTTTATAATAGAAAGATATGGTATTCGTTGGTTAGAAGATTTGGGTGCAGATAATTATGACTTACCGGGTTTTTGGGATAGTAAAGATGGCGGGAAGCGCTGGAATTATTTCAGAAACACTAATTATAGTCATAATACATTGATTATCAATAATAATAGGCAGTATGTTCCAGGTCGAGCTTATGTTACAGATAAAGTTGAGAGTAAAAAGCAAACTTCAGTGGCTATTGATTTGACATCAGTATATCAGAAAGATGCCGACAGGGTAATCCGACGATTTTCTTTATCTAATAAAGGTCTTATGATTGTTGGTGATTCGATATATTTGAAAGATACTGAAGGTAGTGTTTGTTGGAATGCTGTAACATCATCGAAGGTTTTATTAGATGGTAAAAAGGCAGTTTTGGAGAAAGACGGTAAAAAATTTGTTTTACAGATTCTTTCTCCAAAAAATGCAAAGTTTTCTACAACGGAGGCAAAGCCTTTTACTCCTTTTGAAAATCCTGTTACGGGATATACGTTGTTACAAATTCGTTTGGATGATTGTCCCGAAAAGGAACAGTATATTGAAGTCCAGTTAGGGGAATAATCATTATTCCTTTAGTATTCGGTCCATGACTAAAGATGTCCTGGCACCAGAGATTCCAGTAGAAGGACAATGTCCATATCCTCTTAACTCATCCACAATAGTTTGTATCAAGGGTTGTTCTATATGTTCGGGGGAAGTGAAAGAGTATTGTTCGGATATCTTATTAGTTATTAACGTAATAGGAGTGAAAGCGAATGTACTGAATGTTATTTTTCCATTTGTTCCTATGATTTCGATAGAATCTTGCTCAGAGTTTTCATTAGCGACAAAACACCATAGTCCTGTACCTATAACTCCTGACTCAAATTGGAGTGTTGCACATATAGTATCTTTGGTATCATATAAGTGCCCCAGATTTTGAGAATATCCTTTTGCTGATTCTATTTTACCCAATAGGAAGTCGAGAATGTCGAGTGTGTGAGGGGCTAAATCATAAAAGTAACCTTCTCCTGCAATACTTTTATCTACCCTCCAAGTATGAGTATTGGCATCGAAGTCAGATGTTTGGGCTTTCTTGATATGTTTTATGTCAACAGTGAGCACTTGCCCAATTCTGTTTTCGTCCAATAAAGTTTTTACTTTTAGAAAATAAGGGAGTGCCCGGCGGTAAAAGGCAACAAATAATTTTTGATTTGTTATTTTTG
>UMEI01035899.1_pt1 | contig 19323 bp, 14 predicted proteins | sample 1964711 | NCBI WGS metagenome assembly UMEI01 (sample SAMEA4836016, study PRJEB28245) | human gut metagenome | biome: gut microbiome; material: fecal sample | place: Denmark | collected 2008 | reverse complement strand
TTCCATATACTATGACAACACCGTTCTCACCTTCGTATCGGCTCAATCGATCATATATAGAAATTACTTTATCTATTTCTTTTTGCCATACCGGTCCATGGGTAGTACATATCATCCCTATATCTATTCCTCTAAGTTTTTTCAAGGCTGTTTGTACTGGATTTCCATACTTACCTACTATGTTGGAATAGTAACGGTACATTTCATTCCAATAGCGTTCAGTATTCATTTCCGTATCGATAATACCTCCATCAATAGTACCAAAGCATCCAAATGCATCACCCGAAAACAGGGTTTTATCCTCCACGCAATATGTCATCATCGTTTCAGGCCAATGTACCATGGGTGTCATATAAAATTTCAAGTTTTTATTGCCCAAAGACAATGTATCACCATCCTTTATTTCACAGAAGTTATCGCAAATACCATAAAAACCTTCAATCATGCCTATTGTCTTACTGTTTCCCACAATTTTTACTTGCGGATAATATTCCCTAATAGCACGTATTGATGCTGAATGATCTGGCTCCATATGATTTACAATAAGATAATCGATAGGGTGATTTCCTAAAATAGCCCTTATTTTTGACAAGTACAATTCTGTATAGCAAAAATCAACAGTATCAATCAATGCAATCTTTTCATCTTTAATAATATACGAATTATAAGAAACGCCCAAAGGTAAAGGCCATAATCCTTCAAACAAATGTTTAGTACGGTCATTAACTCCTACATAAAAAATATTCGGTCTGATTTCTGTAATATTCGACATAGTAATATCTATTTTTGTGCCGACAAAGATAGTAAAAAAATTGACACGAATTTTATTCCAAACGTTGTCTTTTACTAAAGGTGCAATTCAAGATACAGTTAAAGTTTTCAATAATAAAACAATAAGAGATAGGCATAAAAATACCTGTCTCTTATACTTATTAAGAATTAAACTAAGCCATCGATTTCACTGATTGTCGGCAACATACCGACCAGCAGCCAGAGCCTTTAAGTTCATCTCTACAATATCATTTCCTTTTCGTTCGAAAATAAACCGAATACCATCAGCTATTTTGTCATACTCGATATTTAGAAACGGAGTTGCAGCACCCAACAAAACCATATTTGCTGTACGGGAAGAACCGTTTTCTTTTGCTATTCTGTCTACATCAAGTATAATCTTATTGGGAATTTTATTTAATTCTGCCATAATTTGTTCCGTTTCTGGATAATTCGGTATATTGATAAATGGGGCCGAATTAGTGACAATCCATCCATCCTTTGATAAATAAGGCAGATAACGTAAAGCTTCCATGGGTTCCAAAGATAATATCAGATCGGCTTTGCCTAAAGGAATGAGATCTGAAGCGATTGGCTTATCCGAAATCCTTAAATTCGATTGTACATCACCTCCTCGCTGGCTCATCCCATGTACCTCGGCTTGTTTCATATAAAGTCCGTTTTTCACGGCGGCTTCGCCTATAATGGCTGCGATGGAAAGTATTCCCTGACCGCCAACTCCTGAAAGTATAATATCTGTTTTCATGATTATTTCTTGTTTTGTTGTCTTTTCTTTCTGGCCAATGTCTGAATACATTCTCTACGTGGTATCAAAACAGAAACTCCGTTATATTCTATTTCTTCGCGTATAATGGCTTCCATTTGAGCCATATTTTTTTTCAGAGGCTCCATTACACGAATATGTTTTGGGTTAACACCTATACCTTGGCAAATGGCTTCAAGCTTACCCGTTCCAGCAGAGTCTTGCCCTCCTGTCATAGCCGTTGTTTCATTATCAGAAATAACAATTGTAACATTTGCATTCTCATTCACGCAATCAAGTAATCCTGTAATACCCGAATGAGTAAAAGTTGAGTCTCCAATAACTGCAATTGCGGGAAAAAGACCTCCGTCGGCAGCACCTTTGGCCATGGTTATAGATGCTCCCATATCTACGCAAGAGTTTATTGCCCTGAACGGGGGGAGAGCCCCCAAAGTATAACATCCTATATCACTGAAAACTCTGGCGTTTTCGTATGTTTTGGCGACATTGTTTAATGCTTCGTACATATCTCGATGTCCACAACCCTGACATAGAGCAGGAGGCCTCATTTGCACTATATCGGGAATGGTGTAAGGTGACATATTTTTTAGCCCTAAAGCCTGGGCTACCTTATCCGGATTCAATTCTCCGTCGCGGTCTAGAGTCCCGTCCAGACGCCCCCTTACCGTAATACCAAGACCAAGTAAACCTTTTATTTTGTCTTCGACAAAAGCATATCCATCTTCAAGTACCAGTATTTCTTTGCACTCATCGGCCATTCGAGCAATCAATGCTTTAGGCAAAGGATATTGGGAAATTTTAATAACAGGATGCTCACATCCTTCAGGATAACTTTCCATCAGATAATTATAGGCAATACCACAAGCTATAATCCCCATTTTTTTATTTTTCCCGTCAATATATGAGTTGTATACAGAATCAGTAGATTCGGCTTCAAACATTACCTGTTCATTCAATAACGTTTTAAACCTCCGACGAGAATTAGCCGGTAGAAGGATAAATTGTCTCGAATCTTCAGGAAAAGATATTTTATTTTGAGGTCGCATGTTGTCCGATGTTTCAATTCCTGCACGAGAATGTGCCAATCTTGTAGTAATACGCATCAATACCGGAATTTTATACTTTTCAGAAAGTTCAAATCCGGCCAATACCATATTATAAGCTTCCTGTTGATTTGAAGGCTCCAGAATAGGTACAAATGCAAAATCTCCATAAAAACGTGAATCTTGTTCATTTTGAGAAGAATGCATCGAAGGGTCATCCGCAGCTAAAACTATAATGCCGCCATTAACCCCCGTCATACCTGAATTTACAAATGCATCAGCTGCAACATTCATTCCTACATGCTTCATACACACTAATGCTCTTTTTCCGATATAGGACATGCCTAATGCAGCTTCCATAGCGGTTTTTTCATTTGTACACCAGCGACTATGTATTTTTTCTTGCCAATGTTGTGATACAGATTGTATATATTCGGTAATCTCTGTCGACGGAGTTCCCGGATAAGCATATACACCGGAAATACCAGCATCTAAAGCAGCTTGGGCAATAGCCTCATCGCCTAACAAAAGGTGTTTACTCATTGTTTCTCGTTTAGAATAATATGAAATTAGATTTTAAATTAACGAATCGTTGCTCGAATAGCAGAACTTATCCGTAATTACATATGCAAATATAATAATATTTTGGGAATGACTCGAATTTGTAACAAAATATGAGCTACAAAGAATAATAGTTTTCATTTTGTTTTTAAAAATATCATCTTTGTATAGGAATGTCAATTGATTATTTCATGATATTGCGTTTATTCAAAGCTTTTTGATAACGTAGAGCATTTTTTAAATGTTCGGTATAAGTCGTTGCAAAATTGTGTCGACCCGAAAAATCTTCTTTAGCACACATATAAATATAGTCATGATGCTCATAATTCAGAACTGCTTCTATTGCTGCTTTCGATGGGATACGGATAGGCCCTGGAGGCAATCCTAAATTTTTATATGTATTATAAGGAGAATCAATATTCAAATGTTCGTGCAAGATACGTTTTACGCCAAAATCATTTATTGCAAATTTTACTGTCGGATCAGCTTGTAACAACATACCCTTTTTTAGTCGATTAAGATAAAGTCCAGCCACGACTTTCATTTCGTCTTTAGCTTTGGTTTCTTCTTCGACAATAGAGGCTAATGTTGATACTCCTTGTAAAGTCAGACCTATTTCAGATGCTTTCTTTTTCCGTTCCTCATTCCAAAATTTTACATACTCATCATACATCTTATCTAAAAAACGGCGAGATGAAATCGTCCAGTACATTTCATATGTATCAGGAATAAACATGGAAACGAATGTATACTGATCAAATCCATAATCAGTAGCAACTGACGGATTATTAAGAAGAGCCAACACGTCACTTTTCGATATCATAAATGAATTACCTATTCGTTCTGCAAGTTCTTCTTTTGTACGCAAATTATTGAATGTAAATCGAATAGGGTTTTGAATTCCATGAGACAATTTTCTATATACTTTAAATGCACCCATTTGGGGATCAATACGATACGCTCCCGGTTGATTTTTAGGATTATAATTATTCAGTTTCGCCATTCTGGCGATACGCCTCACTTCTGACGGAGCTATATTTTGACTTAAATCCTCTAATACATTTTCAAGAGTACTGCTCTTATCTATATATATCCAAAAAGATTTTTCCGTAACACTATCGACAAGATACCTTTTCCAAATTATACCTGCCCCAATTAGTAGAAATACAATGATTGCCGAAAATACGAATATTATTTTTTTAAGGACATTCTTTGATTTCTTTTTTTTCTTTGCCATTATCTTTACACTAAAGCTTAATTATCGTGTAAAAGTACATATTATTTCCCGAATAAATGCATGTCGAATATTTGCATATTATATTTTTGCAATTTATCTTTGCAGAGCTTTAGCCAAGAAGGGCTCGCAAGGAAGGATGGGTGAGTGGCTGAAACCAACAGTTTGCTAAACTGTCGTACTGGTAACGGTACCGGGGGTTCGAATCCCCCTCCTTCCGCTATGCCAAAGTGCCCTCCGAAAAGTTAGACATAAAACTTTTTGGAGGGCATTTCTTATTGTAAAGCTTTATCATTTTATAGATATGGTATTATCGTTACATAAATACCAGTAATAATAGCTGAAGTAATCACTCCGGAGATATTGGCCCCTAAAGCATCTCCAAGAATAAACGAGTTGGGATTATCTTTACTTACAATCTTCTGGGCTACCTTTGCTGTTGTTGGGACACAACTGACAGCTGCAATACCTATTACAGGATTATAGTTGCCTTTCTTTATAAAATACATGATATAGCCACCTATTATACCGCCGATACCGGACAATAATAAAGCAGTGATACCCAATATTAAAAGTTTTAAGATCTTTGGGTCTAATAAAAGATGGGCGTCACATAATACCCCCAAAAGTAATCCTAACATAAAAGTTGAACCGTATAATAATGGTCCACTTACAAAATCACAAATATGTTTCATCCCTGATTCTCGAACAGCAACCCCTAAAAATAAAGAAAAGAATAATGGAGAAGCTACCGGAAACAAGAAACATAATACGGCACATAAGACAACAGAAAAAGCCAACTTTACTTTAGAGTCATAATTCTTAGGAGCCTTTTTTTGCTCTATTTTTATAGCTCGCAAGCGTTTTGGAACCATTAGTTTTACAAGATAGGGATACCCTCCATAAGTGAGCCCTAAATATAAATAGGCTACAACCGTAATAGGAACAAATAAATGCTTGGCCATCATAAGTGATGTAAAAAGTACCATTGGTCCGTCAGCACCTCCAACCATAGCGATAGAGGCGCTTTCTTTCAAATCGAGTCCGAATGCCGAAGCAATAGGTAAAGTAAGAAATGTTCCTAATTCTGCACAGAGGGCCAAAAAAAGGCTGGCAAAAGGCTTTTGGAGCAAGAAACTTACATCCAGTAATGTTCCTATTCCCATAAATACGAAGCAGGCAATAAGACCATTGCTGAATGTTAGGGTATATACTGGTTGTAAAAAGTCTATCTGCATGGTGTTCATCAATTCATCCGTATCAGAGAGCATCGGATCAAGAAATAAATTGCCGAGCCCATCACCCATAAAAAGTGTACCGCAATTAATTGCAATCATACCGAGTCCCATAGGAATCATTACCATTGGTTCAAGGATTCCTTTCCATCCTAAATAAACAAGAATACCACCTAAAACTATTAAAAATATACGGGCAAAAGCAAGTACCCAACCTCCGGCCACCATAGTGCCTATCCCTTGAAACAAGTTAAAAAAATCAATATTTTCCATGTTTTGAATCAAATTTAAACATTTTTCAATATAGAATTTGCTTGAGTTTTCCAGAAGAGAATTTTATATATAGACTAAAGTTCTTTTGAAAATTTCGCTTGATTATTTTGTTCTCCTTTCATTTGTTCTTGCTTTTTAAGGTACATTAATTGTGTATCTTCCCTGTAATGGTAGTCGATAAGATCGAGATCTGAAGTTCCGTGGCTGACTCCGTGATAATATCCGGCTGGACGTGTTTCTCGGGGATCTTCATTGATACCTCTACTGAATTCATCACGTTTGTCATCATAAATTTTAAAAATCTTAATAGCTTCTTGTTCTATCTTTTTAGCCATTTTCTGGTGATATTTGCGCAATCGTTTCAAACGCATTATTTCCTCTTGATGCGAATTGTAAAAATCGAGAGAATCGGCCCATACTGCGATCAATTTTATTATTCCTGCAACAAGAAAGCCTATAATAAATGTAAGTATCATCATTGCAGATGTTGATAATAATAAATGAGACATAGTCCAAATATTTAGTTAATTATAATGTTTTTCAGAATAAGAAATTTAGATATATACATATTTATACTTCCATAAATTCAAGTAAAAAACTTGGAAATAGAAAGTCAAAATATTTAGAGTTTAATTCAATTTTGCTGAGTCTGCTCTGAGAATTTCTTTTGAGGCTGTTTTTTATGAAAATGGGCTATTAGGCGAACAAGAACGGGAAATAGACCAAACGAAAATGCGACGTAAATCGAATTGAATTATTTTTGTTGAAAAATTTAAACAACCCCTTAGATATTTATCAAATTAGAATACGCCTGAGAGCATATATGAAATATCGGAAAGTCATTTTCTGAATTGAAAGGTATTGTACTCGTTCTTTTAAAAGAGTATATAATTTTCGTCCATTTGAATATAAAACATCCTGAAAATTTGATATAAATTTTAAAATCAAAGGGAATTCTTGACATCTGATATTAGACACGGACAATACTATTGCATCGCCTGCAAAAGAATCAAAGATATTGGGCTCTTTAAAAGACCAAATATCTTGCCTCTCAAATTCTGGTTGAACGATAGCTGAAAATTGATAATTGGGAAAGTCATAAAAGCAAGAATCTTGAGTACGGACAGAAGTAACATTGCACTTCGAATCCGTATCAAAGCTTTTAGAAGAGTTTGATAACCCAAACAATATAAAAGCACAAATGATTAGTATTCTCATCAGATACTTTATCATATACAAACATAACAATTATAATCGATATATTACTCCTGTTTCGTGCAATATTTTATATCATATGTATTTGTGACCGTTTTTTTATATCAATAGATATAAATAATCTCAAAATTATCAGATAATAATCAGGTTGGATTCATCTTTTACGTCATATAATCTGTTATAGAAATAAAACTTAAAAAGATTTTATGAGAAAAGAAACTATTATTACCCTTTGGTATATATTGGCATTAGTCGGTATATCTTCGTGCAGCAATAAAAAACAAAATATGGAGATATTGCAAAAAGTAAAACCTGGAGTGTTTGTAGGGAAATTGCCTTGTGCCGATTGTCCAGGTATTGAAACCTCAGTTACAATCAATCCTGATAGTACTATTGTAATGACATCCCTCTATCTTAATTCAAACGGTACGTCATTTACCCAATATGGAAAATGGTCAATTAAGGATAGTCTGATTGTCGGGACATTCGATAGTGAAAAATTATACTATTTACCACAATCGGATACAGTTATAACTTTAGTAGATAAGAATGGGAAAGAATCCGTATCGATGCCTGGAAAATATCAATTAAAAAGAGTCCCCCAATTGACATCCGATTATTTTCAGGGAGAATACATACAAAGTGGTTTAGAAAATGAAGGATATAAACAATTTTTGGTAATAGAAAAAACCTCGGACGATCAGGTATTGATAAAAATTACATTTACAGGGCAAAAGAAAGGTTGTACTTTTACAGGAAATGGAGAAATCATAAATAACCAAATAGTAGTCGATTTGAATAAAGTAAATCCTGATTTAAAATCAACGATGATAATACATTCGACCGGAACAGGAATGTTAAACATCTCTACCTCTGATAATTATAAAGACTCAATCCCTTTCTGTACAGATGATGGTAACTTGGCGGGAAATTATCAGAAAATAACTTCATAAAATCAATATTGATATATTGAGCGGTATATCAAATCGAGTCCTTGACTTAATCTTAGTCAAGGGCTTTTTATTTCCTATAAAAGCAACATGAGTTCTATAAACAGTATGTAAAAAACAACGGCAATATTTATTTACAAACAGCTTTTTCTGTCGTTATAAGAAATATCTGTACCACATATTCAAAATTTATAACCAATAGATAAAAGTATTTTGACCTTTCACAATTCAATAAAAACCTGTACCTTCGCTTCCATTAGTCATAAATATATATGTGTTTCAGAAGTAAAATAATCATTATTTTTGTCCTTATAGCAATATCGGCAAATGCTGTATCTAATCCGAAACACGAGATAAGAGCCGTTTGGTTGACGACTAATTGGGGTCTTGACTGGCCTTCAAAACCCGTATCAGACCCACTATCCAGAGAAAAGCAAAAAGGGGAACTATGCCGTGTATTAGATTTGGTAAAAAAACTAAACTTCAATGTTGTATTTTTCCAAACAAGGCTTCGAGGGGATGTTTTATATCCATCGGCATATGAACCGTGGAATTATATTTTGACAGGACAGCCTGGAAGGAATCCCGGCTATGATCCTTTGGATTATGCAATCCAAGCATGCCACGAGCGAGGTCTTGAATGTCATGCTTGGATTGTATGTATACCCGTCGGGAGTAACAGGCAAGTAAAAAGTCATCGGGCTAAATCTGTTGTTTATCGACATCGAGATCTATGTAAATATTTTAATGGTGAATGGTATTTGGATCCAGGTAATCCACAAACAGCATTTTATTTAGCTTCATTAGTAAAAGAAATAGTAACTTGCTATCCTGTTGACGGGATACATTTAGACTATATTCGTTATCCCGAAAACTCACATCGTTTTCCCGATTCGGATACTTATCGAAAATATGCTAAACCCAATCAGACTTTAGCTCGATGGCGTCAAGAAAATATAAACCGCATTGTATATACAATTTATGATACCGTAAGATACTATTCACCAAGAATCAAAGTCAGCAGTTCGCCCTTAGGCAAATACAATACTCTTCCTGGTTTTTCGTCTTTAGGATGGAGTTGTATTGAAACAGTTTATCAAGACCCACAAAAGTGGCTTAAGGACGGTAAACAAGATTTCATCGTACCTATGATGTATTTCAGTGAACAATCTTTTTATCCTTTTCTGATAAATTGGGTACAACATAAATTTGGACGTATGGTAGTCAGTGGGTTAGGTGCATATAGATTGTATTACAAAGAAGGAGATTGGAGTCTATCAGATTTTATGAGGCAAATTTATGATGGGAGAAAGTATGGGATAGATGGGCAGGCCTTTTATCGGGCAGGGAATCTTATTCGTAATGATAAGCGTCTTTTAGAAGAGCTGTCATCTACCGTATATGCCCATCCTGCTTTGATGCCACCTATGCCTTATTTAGGAAATAAATATCTGTCTGCTCCTAAACCGTTAGAATATGTAATATCAAAAGACAGTCTCTATTTTTTATGGGACAATGTCCCTCAGGCTCAAGGATATGTATTGTATGGTTCTGCAACATATCCGGTAGATATAAATAATGCTGGTAATATAATAGAAGCTCGTATTTCGAAGAATTTTTCTGCTCAGTCTCGTTCACTTTTAAATTCTTTTCGTTACTTTGCTGTCACAGCATTCGATGATTATTACAACGAAAGCCCACAAGCAAATTTTAATCAACCTTTTTATAACATTAGTGAGAAGATTGAATACAATAAATTTGAAGGCAAATTATATTTAGATATAGAAAATGATATAGACCAGATAATTATACAAAATATTTTAGGAAAAGAAATATTTAAGGGGAGATATTCTCCCAAAATTGGCTTACAAAATATTCCCAATGGAGCTTATCGAGTATGGCTGATTGGAAAGTCCATACGAAAAGAAAAAATATTATTAATTTTTTAAATATAAAAAACACAATGTATCCAATTAAATTTAATACAATTCTGAAAAAAGTCCTATGGGGCGGTGCTGAAATATGCAAGTTTAAACATTTATCAGAACTACAGGATGGAGTCGGAGAAAGTTGGGAAATTTCCCAAGTAAAAGGCAATGTATCGGTCGTGGACAACGGTGAATACAAAGGCTGTTCTCTGACGGAAATGATACAACATTTCGGTGCTGATTTTTTAGGGAAACATGTATATGAACGATTTGGTGAAAAGTTTCCACTATTGATAAAATTTATTGATGCCCGAGACAATTTATCGATACAGGTACATCCAAATGATGAATTGGCGGCAAAACGACACAACTCCTTTGGAAAAACTGAAATGTGGTATGTGATTGCAGCGCAAGAAGGTGCTGGACTATATTCTGGATTTTCCAAACAGATAACCCCTGATGAATATGTAGAAAGAGTTCATAATAATACGATTATGGATGTATTGCAATTTCATCCAGTAAAGAATGGAGACGTATTTTTTCTTCCGGCAGGACGTGTACATGCCATAGGTAAAGGTATTTTTATTGCCGAAATACAACAGACTTCAGATATAACATATCGTATCTATGATTATAATCGAAAAGATGCAAATGGTAAAAGTCGGGAATTACATACAGAACTGGCTAAAGATGCCATTGATTATAAAATGTACGATGATTTGAAGACCGTATATACTTCTGAATCAGATAAGACAGTGGGTCTTGTTAGTTGCAAATATTTTGTCACCAATTTACTTGATTTAAATAAAGACATAAAACGAACAATTTCCGATAAAGATTCTTTCGTCGTATATATATGTATGGAAGGAGAGGCTTCGTTGACAGACAATGATGGAAACAATATAAACATCCGGCAAGGAGAAACCATACTTGTACCGGCAGCAATAGAGTGGGTTAAATTTGGGGTACAAACAAAGGTTAAGCTCCTCGAATGTTATATACCGAAGATTTAATTTTATGACTGATAACAATTAAAAAAGAGGCTGAAGTATGGGAGATCATACCTCAGTCTCTTTTCTTTTTATTTCGATTTATATCCTTACAATACACCTTTGGTTAGCAATACCTCGGCAATATATACCAATGCACCTGCTAAATAACCACATAAAGCTATAAACGAGATATGGCGTAAATACCACATAAAGTTTATTCTTTCTATTCCCATTACAACAACTCCTGCGGCAGAACCTATAATCAACATACTCCCACCTACACCTACACAATAAGATAGGAATTGCCAAAAAGTTCCATCTTGTATAAAGTGCATCATATATGCTGTTTCCGACCCCGAAAGAGTAGAAGGGTCGGGCAAAGGATACATTCCTATGGCAGCTGCAACCAGCGGTACATTATCGACAATGGAGGAAAGTATTCCCAGTAATATATTTATTATATAAATGTTATGAATTTCTTTATCAAGCCATGTTGCAACAGCCGTAAGAATACCGGTCGCTTGCAATACGGCAACGGCCATAAGAATACCTAAAAAGAATAATATTGTGGGAGTATCGATACGTTTAAGTACATAAGGAATACGGTGTTGCTGGCTGCTATCGATTCTTTTCTTATTATATAGGCAATCGGTAAATATCCATAATAAACCCAACGAAATCATTACTCCGATAAATGGAGGTAAAGATGTGAATCCTTTAAAAATAGGTACGAATATAAGCCCTAATATCCCCAATATGAGTATCAACATTCGTTCTCTTGTTGTAAATGCGTTACCAACATTAGAAACAACAGTTTCTGTACCACTATTGAGCTCTCCTTTTATTCTTCGGGATATAATCAGTAATGGTACAAGCATAGAAACTAAACTGGGTAAAAGTAAGTAGCCAACAAGACCAGATGTTGTCACATTGCCTTTTACCCAAAGCATGATAGTCGTTATATCTCCGATAGGAGACCAGGCTCCGCCACTATTAGCGGCAATAACTATGATACTACCAAAAAGCCATCTTTCCTTCTGGTCACTAATAAGTTTTCTCAACAACATAATCATAACTATAGAAGTGGTCAGATTATCCAAAATCGCAGACATAAAGAAAGTCATGATGGCCAATAACCATAACAATTTTTGTTTCTTACGGGTAGTTATGTGACTAGTAACAATAGAAAAACCTCCATGTATATCGATAAGTTCGACGATTGTCATAGCTCCAATAAGGAAAAATAATATCTCAGAGATATCTCCTAAATGCTCAATTACTTTTACATTTACGATAAAATTGATACATTGTTGGGCCAATGGAAGAGATTGAAGTGTTGTAGAGTTACTGATATAATGCTGAAATTCTGCTGCATCATTCAGAGGAATAATATAGGGTGCACCAATAGTGTATAACGTCCAAAGAATCATACCCAACAATAACGCAGTGGCGGCTTTATCGATACGAATTTGATGTTCTAAAGCAATCAGTAGATAACCGATAATAAAAATGACAACAATAGGTAGTAACATGGCAAATCTCAATTTAAAAATTAACGATTAAATAATCTATGTAATAACAATGATATTAATAGTTCGGTTTATATGTTTATTTCACAAAAGTAAAGAAATATTTTTTAGATGTTATGTAAGTTATTAACTTTGTGAAAATAATTTAATATAAATATTTATGAAAAAGTGGATAAAGATTGGTGTAATGGCAATATTGGCAGCTATTATATTTATTGCTATTACGTATCGCGTTATCAACCAACCACCTCCTGCCAATTTAACGTCAGAAATGCAGGCAAGAACTATACTTGAAACAGGAGGATGTTTATCATGTCATAGTGCTGACGGTGAAAGACCTTTTTATGCATCTTTTCCCATTGTTGGCTTTATGGTAAAAGGAGATATTGAAAAAGGGTTGAAACATGAAGATCTTACTAAAACCTATGAATCATTAGCCAGCGGAAATAAAATAGATGAAACGATATTGGCCAAAATTGAAAAAGTAGTTACGGATGGAAGTATGCCTTTGCATCGTTATTACATGATTCATTGGGGTGCATCTCTAAACAAAGAAGAGAAATCGATGATGCTTTCCTGGGTAAAAAAACAACGTGAAACCCATTATGCTACAGGTCTCGCATGTGAAGAGTTTGCAAATGAACCGATACAGCCCATTGTCGATTCTATACCCGTAAATCCTGATAAAGTAGAATTAGGTAAGATACTATTTCATGATACCCGGTTATCTTCAGACAATACAGTCTCTTGTGCGTCATGTCATGATTTAAATACAGGGGGAGTAGATAATAAACAATATTCTGAAGGTGTAGGTGGTCAGTTTGGAGGAGTAAATGCTCCGACCGTGTACAATGCCGCATTTAATTTTGTCCAGTTCTGGGACGGTCGTGCCGGAACATTAGCAGAACAAGCAGCGGGACCTCCATTGAATCCGGTAGAAATGGCAAGCCAGTCGTTTGATGACATTATCGCAAAGCTGGCAGCTGATAAAGAGTTAACCAAACGTTTCATGGCTATATATCCTGACGGTTATTCCGAAAAAAATATTACCGATGCAATAGAAGAATTTGAAAAAACATTGATTACTCCAAATTCTGCATTTGACCGATATCTCAAAGGTGATAAATCAGCAATATCTCAAGAAGCTATAGATGGTTATGCATTATTTAAAGAAAACAAATGTGCTACTTGCCATGTCGGTGTAAACTTAGGAGGACAATCTTACGAATATATGGGATTGGCACATAGTTATTTTGAAGAACGAAATGCCCCGATAACAGAGGAGGATAACGGACGATTCAAGCAAACGAAAGAAGAGAGAGACCGCCATCGTTTCAAAGTCCCAGGCCTCCGTAATATAGAACTGACAGCACCCTATTTTCATGACGGAAGTCAGAAAACGATGAAAGATGCGGTTCAGTACATGGCTAAATACCAACTTGGCGATGAACTAAAAGATAATGATGCAGAAAAAATTGTCGCATTTATGAACACATTAACAGGGGAGTTTCAAGGTAAAAAACTGACATCGGCAAATTAATATTTCAATTAGAATAAAGCATAAAAATGGGTATATAATTTATATGCCCATTTTTATTTATCGACGATTATTATTGCAGTATTGCATCATTATATATTCCTGATGTCTGGTTTGTATATCGGTTGTTTCTTCTTTAATGATAAAGCCATTTTTCCGATAGAAATATATCGCTTGCAAATTTTCTTTATAAACATTTAGTGTCAGATTGACAGTATATTTATCTTTTACAAAATCGAGTAATGCTTTTCCTATTCCGTGCCGTTGATAGGGTATATCTACAAAAAGGGCTGCGATATAACCGTCGCATATCGAAATAAAACCGTATATCTTATTCTTCTTGGTATATATCCAATTATCGGCTTGGGGAAGATACAGTATCTCCATGTCATGCACATTATCTGTCCAATATTTTGTCGGAATAAAATGATGTGCATGAATGGAAACTCTTAGCCATAATTGAGATAGGGTAGAATACTCTCTTTTCTTAGCACTCCGTATCATGTATTAATACACAAAAAGAGGAGCAAGTTGATATATACACTTGTCACCCCTTTTTATAAATTTCAAATATCTGTATTTATTGCTTATTAAGTCTAATCAACACATTTCCTGTTGCATCAAGAAAATCTATAGTAGATGTATTTATTATTTTATAATGAGTAACTTTTTCCAAAGATTGTAAAAAGGGTGTCTCAATATTGTTTCCGGGGCAAGCCATCCGAGTTGTTGCAACTTGTACAAATGATATTGCTTTGTCATCTGATGCATCTGTTTTTATGGTACCATTCATACGATTACAACTGGTACTTCCATACAAACGCCCTTCAGCTATATCCATTGTCATTGTAGGTATATATTCCCCAGACAAGACTTCGCCATTTAGCTTTTCAACTTTCCATTCACCGGTTAATATATTGATTTCTTTTTTGCTAAGTACTAGGATATCTTTCTTTTTTTCATTACAAAAAACAACTTTTGTAATCCCTGCATTTCCATTGGCTATTACCTTATATGATCTTGTCTCATTCAAGGCTTTCATGATAAGTCCCTCGGTATTGTTTGGCATACAAGCTTTCATTGTAGAAATAACTTTATCAAAACTTATCGCTGTTTGATTAGTTACATCAGTAATAATTGCTCCGTTTATGACATTACAACCATTATTTCCGTACATTTTCTTTTCTGCAATATTTATAGTAAGGAAAGCCGGCTCATCGCTTACTATTTTTTTACCATTAACAGAAATTATATTCCATGAACCATTAAGAGACTGAATATCTACTGGTGGAACATACGAACTTTTCTGAGTCTTGCAAGCAACAAAACTGCCGCATACAAGAGCTACCATAAAATAAATTACTTTTTTCATTGTTTCTTCAGTTAAAATATAATACAAACAAATTTAGCAAATAAAGCCGTATAGAGGCTATTTCTGCCGAAATAAATACATAAAAAAAGTTGCAATTTTAAAATTGCAACTTTATAACTTTGTGACTCCGACAGGATTCAAACCTGTAACCTTCTGATCCGTAGTCAGATGCTCTATTCAGTTGAGCCACGGAGCCGATATTTATGTGATCCCGACAGGATTCAAACCTGTAACCTTCTGATCCGTAGTCAGATGCTCTATTCAGTTGAGCCACGGGACCCCGATTTTGAATTCTTATTCTCTCCAGAATAAGAGTGCTATGTGACTCCGACAGGATTCAAACCTGTAACCTTCTGATCCGTAGTCAGATGCTCTATTCAGTTGAGCCACGGAGCCGTTTGCGGTTGCAAAGATAGTAATTTATTTAATTATCCAAACAATAAATGTGCTCTTTTTATTTCTAAAATTTATTATTTGAATTTATATTTCAAAAAATCAGTAATATAGATTTGCAAAATTATTCTATAAATTTAGCATTATACAATAAGAATCCTAATCCTATTCCAAAATTCCAATTATTTTTAGGGTAGCTGTACTTATTTACATACATACTAATCGAAGCAAAAGGTAAATCGTATACTAAAGCAACCTCTCCGATATATTCAAACGAGTTCATAAATTTCCCATAATAAGGCTTATTGTTTTCTCCCCGTTTTATTTTATAAAAAGGAGCAAAACCATAAAGTTCAGTACGTAATTGCAGCTTATTCACAATTTTCCAAATAGGCAGCACACCAGCTGCGATATATTGTGTTGCCCTGAATGCTTCGTTAAATACCATCTTACTATGAGGAGTGGGCGTAAACGCTGGAGCTTGGATAATTGTGGAAGTATAATTATCAAAAAATCCTTTACTTGATAATACTATTTCAGAACGTATACCAAAAGTAAATTTTTGTGATAAATTCAAGTAATGATTAGTTTGTCCTGTCAATTGTAACCATGAATGTTTATTTTTATTAGTCGAACGTTTAGATATCTCTTTTCCTTCACTGGCATAATAATATTCTTTACCATATACAGCTTCTCCGACAACTGAAATACTATTTCCTGATACAGGAAACATAAAACTGTTCAATGTATTTTTTTCAAAGCGAATCGATCCCATAAATAATTTATAATTGCTCTTATCCGCTGTTGTTTGACTATAATCTACCACGTTTGACTGATAATATCTGTCAGTAAGAGTTCCATATCCTGCTGATAGCTCTGTTTTTCCTGTTGTAAGAAACGGCAGTCCGACTCTTAATTTAAAATACGATTCTCCATTCGTTATGAATGTCGGAGACTCATCTATATAGAACAGTTTTTCACTCTCATAATACTTTTTTTTCGAGTGTACTCCCATCAACTTAAGGTACATAGGTATATCACTGGGTAATTCGAACCGTACTGAGGCCAGTCCCGTAGTATAAGTTTTCCCAAGCTGGCCATTCACGTCAATATCCATAGAATAAAGACTTAATGTCCTGTATTTTGCCCCTAAATATATTAAGTTTGTATTACCCGAAGATATATATCCACCGATACCTAAGACAATATTATCGCTTACTTTTGCTTTCAAATCCAATTTGAAGTTTCCAGACTCCTCCTCATAGATAGCATGAGGTATTAAATCGGAAATTTTTGAGTCTGATAGTAATTTATAATATGATTTTTTTGCTTCTTCTTGAGTAAATGTAGGACGCTCATCATTCGTATGAAACTGTTTTTTGATATAACTTTGTTGTGAATGATTTCCCCCTTGCACCGATACATCGTCGAAAATAAGTTCTGGAGTTTTACTTTTATAAATCATACGTTGCAATGCTATTTTATCAGCTGCAATTTCCCTGGGGATACGTGATTTGATAGAATCCATCATATCCTGCGTCTTTTCATATCCAATATTATATATTATATCAGCTTTGGGAAAATCCAGTAATCCAAATTCTTTTAAATCGAAGTCGATAAGAATACCTTCGTTTTCATCTATTGTATAATTAGTCTTTTGCATGACCATATTCTCGATTTGCCCCATAAGGTTGTTTTCATCGGGTTTTTCTATTGCCGATGCCACATTGCTACCTATAATAATATCAGGATTAAAATCCTCTTTCATGACATCTATCGGAAAATTGTTATAAATGCCGCCGTCATAGACAAGAATACTATCAATCTCAATCGGTTTGAAAACAAATGGAAAACTCATCGATGCCCTGACTGCATCTCCTAAATCTCCATTTTTCAAAATAAGAGGCCTTTTGTTATATACATCTGATGCCACAGCCCGGAATGGAACAAACAAATTATCAAAATTTCCACCCGATTGTGCTGTATAGGGTGCGAATATTCGCATAAAAGCGAAATTCATTGGTAAAGGATTTATCAAACTTTGAGGCAAAAAATGTGGAGTAATCTTACTGGAATCCTGAAGCCCTATTTTAAAAGATGCAAATTCTGGGACTAAGTCTGGTTTCTTAAAATAATAAATATAGTCTTCTTCCATAGTTCCTGTAGACCAGGATGCAAAATCCGGAGACTTAATCAATTCTACCATTTCTGCTGGAGTATATCCCATCGAATATAAAGCTCCCACAATAGCCCCCATTGATGTACCGGCAATGTAATCTATTGGAATATTATTTTCTTCTAAAGCTTGAATAACACCTATGTGAGCAATACCTTTTGCTCCTCCACCGCTTAAGACCAAACCTACTGTTTGAGAATACAGAAGAGAAGGACAAATAAATATTGTAAACAAAGTCAATAAAAATTTCTTCATTTTATATTATCCGGTGAAATATTTTTTCAAAGCTAACAGTTTTTTTGCAAAAAATAGAACTTCTTTTATTAAATAATATATGCAAATTGTAAACAAAAAGAGCCTTCGAAAGGTTTTTCAAAGGCTCTTTCTAAATATACCCAATAAATTATTTATTTCCAAAATAAGAATCTTTGAATCCAATAAAGTACAGAACACCATCCAGTCCTATTGTTGATATTGACTGGCTGGCATTTTCTTTCACTTTAGGTTTTGCGTGATAAGCGATTCCTAAACCGGCCATATTCAACATTGGCAAATCATTTGCTCCATCTCCAACTGCAATTGTTTGTGCTATATCGACATTTTCTACTTGAGCAATGAGCCTTAACAGTTCGGCTTTTCGTTTTCCATCAACAATATCACCGACATATCGTCCTGTAAGTTTTCCATTTTCTATTTCCAGTTCATTTGCATATACATAATCGATTCCGTATTTCTTTTTGAGGTAGTTACCAAAATAAGTAAAACCTCCTGATAAAATGGCAATTTTAAATCCCGCGGTTTTAAGAACTTCCATCAAATGATCTACACCTTCCGTTATAGGCAAATTCTGTGCGATATCTTCCATAACCGACACATCAAGGCCCTTAAGCAGTTTTACTCTTTCCTTAAAACTTTCACAAAAATCTATTTCCCCACGCATAGCAGATTCTGTTATAGCTTTTACCTGCTCTCCGACGCCTGCCCGTATAGCCAGTTCATCGATAACTTCCGTTTCAATAAGGGTTGAATCCATATCAAAACAGATAAGTCGTCGACAACGGCGGAACATATTATCTTGTTGCAAAGAAATATCCATTTCCAAATCTGTAGATAATTGCATGAAGCTCGACTGCATATCGTCCTTATCCTTGGGTGTACCCCTTACCGAAAGTTCTATACAGGATTTGGTACTGCGCGAATTTTCATCCAGTGGAATACGTCCTGTCAATCGTTGTATCCCGTCAATATTAAGTCCTTGTTCTGCAACGATACTGGTTACAGCTGCAATTTGCCGAGCAGTAATTTGCCTTCCAAGTATAGTAATGATATA
>UMEI01018689.1_pt1 | contig 19634 bp, 16 predicted proteins | sample 1964711 | NCBI WGS metagenome assembly UMEI01 (sample SAMEA4836016, study PRJEB28245) | human gut metagenome | biome: gut microbiome; material: fecal sample | place: Denmark | collected 2008 | reverse complement strand
CTTTCAATTAATTATAGAAAAAATATGTTTTGCGACTGAGATTTATTATTTCACATCAGACATTAATTTTTCAAAAAAATCATCCAATTCTTTGTCTATTTTACTGAAAAAATCGTCTTCGAGGAAAATGTTATCCTTATCTATTGTAATAAGTTCACAAATCTGTTCATATTCTTCATCGATTAATATGACAGAAAAAGGCCCAACAAAATTGACTGTATCGAACTCTTTTTTCATAATATCACTATTAAGAACATCTTTCAGAGTCGAAATTACAACTTCATTGAAGTCGACCGATTCACTTTTCAAAGGTTCCCAAGCATCTATTGTCGTTTGCAATAACAACCTTTCCATATCGTCATATATAGACAAAGAAAGATCATCATACTTGAAACAAACATACATATCTGACAATGAATATGAATTATCGGCATTTGCTTTTTTTATTGCAGAAATGAATGCTTCAATTATATCGTCATAGAGCTCCTTTTTATCAGCTTCCATAATATATTTCTCCTTTTATGAGTCAAAGATAGAAAAAAAATGATAATTATAGAAAAATGTTACTTTTCTTTTAATATCACCTTCGAATTTTTTATGTGTACTTTTTTTCAAAAAAAAATAGCAATTTGTTTTGAGAAAAAAAACTATTCATTACATTTGCAACATCAAAACAAAATAATGTTGATGTTGAGATGAAGAATTTTAGTTACGCATATTATTTCTTTTTTTACTTTTACTTTAGCAGGAAGTGAAACGGGATTTTATGCATACAAAAAATAAAAACAAATACAATAACAAATATAAAATCCCGTCCTATGACGGGATTTTTTTTTGATAACAATTTAAGATAAAAGCTGATGTTAACCTATACTTATTTTTTTGTTTTTTATTTTTATTACTTTATGAAAATCATAAGGTGGGATATAGATAACGTATATGGTAAATGAATAAAAATCATATCCCGCCTTTTTCAAAAAAAGGTGGGATTTTTTAAATACAAAAAATAAATTGTGATGAAAAAAGTTGCGATTCAAGGTATTTCGGGCTGTTATCATGAAATGGCCGCACGACGTTTTTTCAGGGATGAAGATATTGAGATAGACCCATGCCAGACTTTTGATGAGTTATTTACACATATGAGTAAAGACACATCTCTGCTGGGGATTATGGCGATAGAAAATACAATTGCGGGTTCTCTTTTACAAAATCATGAACTACTTAGACAAAGTGAACTTTGTGTCGTTGGTGAGTATAAACTCAGAATTTCGCATGTTTTAGCTGCACTTCCGGGAGAAACAATAGAAAAAATAACGGAAATAAATTCTCACCCAATAGCGTTGATGCAATGTTCAGATTTTCTTCATTCATATCCGTCTATTAAAATAGTAGAAAAAGGAGATACTGCAGGCAGTGCATTGGAGATAGCTCAGCATAAATTGAAAGGACATGCTGCAATTTGTGGTTCATTAGCGGCTGAATTGTATGGATTAGATATATTAGCTGAAGGAATAGAAACGAATAAGCGCAATTTTACCCGTTTTTTGGTTTTGGCTGACAGTTGGAAGAAGGATGAACTTATTGATGAATCAAAAATAAATAAATCATCGTTAGTATTTAGTTTGCCGCATACACAAGGAAGTCTATCAAAAGTACTTACTATCCTTTCTTTTTACGATGTCAATTTGACAAAAATACAATCATTACCAATTATTGGTCGAGAATGGGAATATCGTTTTTATGTTGACGTGACATTCGATAATTATATTCGGTATAGACAAGCTCTTGACGCAATAAAGCCATTAACAAAAGATTTTAAAATTCTTGGAGAATATGCAGAATTCAACCAACCCCTTTAATATTATACCCGCAAATCGGGTAAATAGTATCAGTGAATATTACTTTTCGAAAAAACTCCGCGAAATTGCGGAAATGAATGCTCAAGGAAAGCAGGTTATTAGCCTGGGGATAGGAAGTCCAGATCAACCCCCTCATCCTAAAACAATAGAAACCTTATGTAAAGACAGTTTACGTCCGGATACTCATGGATATCAACCGTATGTTGGAATACCGGAATTAAGAAAAGCTTTTTCTAATTGGTATAACAAGTGGTTTCATGTAGAGTTAGATCCACAGAAAGAAATTCAGCCTTTAATAGGTTCAAAGGAAGGCATATTACATATTTCGTTAGCTTTTCTCAATCCAGGAGATGCTGTTTTGGTACCTAATCCGGGTTATCCGACTTATCATTCGGTGAGTCGTTTGGCAGAGGCTCGTTTGATTGAATACAAGTTGACACCTGAAAACGGATGGATGCCGGATTTTCATGAGTTAGAGAAACAAGATTTATCGGGAGTAAAATTAATGTGGGTTAATTATCCGAATATGCCTACCGGGACTCCGGCAACACAGGGACTTTTTCAAAAATTAGTAGATTTTGGCAAAAAGCATAGAATCATTATTGTTAATGATAATCCATACAGTTTTATCCTTAACAATGAAAGATTAAGTATTCTCAGCATTCCCGGAGCAAAAGATATCTGCATTGAAATGAATTCTATGAGTAAGTCCCACAACATGCCCGGATGGCGTATCGGAATGTTGGCTACTAATGCTCAATTTGTGGAATGGATTCTTAGGGTAAAAAGTAATATAGACTCTGGAATGTTCCGTCCATTACAGACTGCTGCTGTTACTGCTCTGGGAACAGATGAAGAATGGCATCGGGAAATGAATGTAGAGCTTTATCGTAAACGCAGGAAAATCGCAGAAAAAATTGCGAAAGAGCTGGATTGTACTTATGAGTCGTCACAAGTAGGAATGTTTTTATGGGCTCGTATTCCCGAACAAGAAAAAGATGCTGTTACATTGGCCGACAGGGTTCTATATGATGCTCATGTTTTTATAACACCAGGAATAATTTTCGGAAGCCAAGGGGAACGATATATACGTATCTCGCTGTGTGCTAAGGAAGACATGTTGGAGCTGGCTCTTGAACGTATAAGAAGACATATAACACATTCATTATAAAAAATATAAAAAATAGAAATATGGCAGAATCATTGAATTTAGAATCTATTTTATTACCTGGTATAGAAGAAAAAAGACCGTTGATTATAGCTGGTCCATGTAGTGCCGAAACGGAAGAACAAGTGCTTTCTACAGCAAAAGATTTGGCAAATAAAGGGATAAAGATTTTTCGGGCTGGAATTTGGAAACCCCGTACAAAGCCAGGGGGGTTTGAGGGTGTCGGAAGTGAAGGACTCGTATGGTTGAAGCATGTGAAAGAAGAGACCGGAATGTATGTTTCGACTGAAGTAGCAAACGAACGACATGTCTTTGAAGCATTAAAATATGGAGTAGACTTACTTTGGATCGGAGCCAGAACAACTGCGAATCCTTTTGCTGTACAAGAAATCGCTGATGCATTGAAAGGTGTGGATATTCCGATCCTTATTAAAAATCCGGTAAATCCAGATTTGGAATTATGGATAGGTGCCGTAGAAAGGATATACAATGCAGGATTGCACCGAATAGGTGTAATACATCGCGGATTCAGTTCATATGATAAAAAGATGTACCGAAATTTACCCCAATGGCACATTCCCATTGAACTGCGTCGCCGCCTTCCAAATTTACCGATTATCTGCGATCCCAGTCATATCGGAGGAAAAAGAGAATTGATTGCTCCTCTATCCCAACAAGCTATGGATTTAGGATTTGATGGTTTGATTATAGAATCACATTGTAACCCAGACTGTGCATGGAGCGACAAAAATCAACAGATTACTCCTGATGTTTTGAATTATATTTTAAATATGCTGGTTGTACGCGAGACGACTCAAACCACAGAGAGTTTATCTGAATTGCGAAAACAGATAGATGAACTTGACGACCAGCTTCTGGAATTACTAGCAAAACGAATGAGAGTATCTCGGGAAATAGGCCAATATAAGAAAGAACACGATATGCCAGTATTACAAACTGCCCGCTATGATGAAATATTGAATAAGCGTATTAATCAAGCTGAAGATATGGAAATGGATGGAGAGTTTATGAAAGTTGTGTTACAAGCTATACATGAAGAATCGGTAAGGCAACAAATAAAAATTTTGAACGATTAATGAAATGAAAATTTTAATTTTAGGTGCTGGGAAAATGGGGTCTTTTTTTGCTGATGTATTATGTTTCCAGCATGAAGTGGCCTTGTTTGACACTGACCCTCAGCGTTTGCGTTTTGCATTTAATACGCAACGAATGACAAAGCTCGATGAAATAAAAGCTTTTGAACCAGAACTGGTAATCAATGCTGCAACCGTAAAATATACAATACAAGCATTCAAAATGGTGTTGCCTTATATCCCAGCAAACTGTATCATTTCAGATATTGCTTCGGTAAAAACAGGATTACCTGAATTCTATAAAGATGCAGGACATCCATTTGTATCTACTCATCCTATGTTTGGACCTACATTTGCTAATTTGAGTGATTTAAGTACTCAAAATACCATTATTATTTCTGAATCAGACCATTTGGGAAAGGTATTTTTTAAAGATTTATACAATAATCTGAGGCTTAAAATCTTTGAATATTCATTTAAAGAACATGATGAGACTATAGCTTATTCATTATCTATACCTTTTGCTTCTACCCTGGTGTTTGCTTCAGTAATGAAACACCAAGAAGCACCAGGAACAACATTCAAAAAACATATGGATATCGCCCGAGGATTATTATCTGAAGATGATTATTTACTAACAGAAATTCTCTTTAATCCTCATACTCCGGCTCAGGTACAACTTATACAAGAACAATTGTCTGAATTATTGAACATAATCAATAAAAAGGATAGTGAAAGCATGAAGAAATATTTAACAAAGGTGAGAAACAATTTGAAATGAGTATAAATTTGTTTTAGAATCTTCTCTCCAAAAAAATATCACCCTTGGACCATACTAAGGGTGATATTTTTTGTATTAGATTCATCAGAGTATATTTATACTATAATTTTACTTTAAAGAAATCTTTGTATATATTTGCATATATAACCTGTAAAATCGATAAAATGCGAAAGTTATCCAATTTCAGAATCTGCTGTATTACTTTACTGTGGTTGTTATTATGTTATCTATTGATTAAGGGTTATCATGGAATAAATACTCGTGTAGCATTGACCATCTTTTTTTCAGGTGTCATTATTTTTGCTCCTATTTATAAACAAATAAAAAAGCGAAAGGAATGAAAATCAATATTGTTCATAAATAATGAATAATAGTAAAAACAATAAACCTTTAAATTAGAGACAAATCTTCGGTAAAAGAACTACATTTGCAATCGAATTGTTGATTTCGTTATGAACAGTAAAAAAAACGATATATTATCGACATTACATATTCCAGCAGACTTAAGGAAACTTAACATTTCTCAGCTTCCTCAAGTATGTGATGAGTTAAGAAAATTTATAATAGAGGAATTGTCTCATAATCCCGGTCATTTTGCATCAAGTTTAGGGGCAATAGAACTTACTGTGGCTTTGCATTATGTATTTAATACTCCATATGATCGCATTGTATGGGATGTGGGACATCAGGCGTATAGTCATAAAATCTTGACAGGTAGAAAAGATTTATTCTCTACAAATCGCAAATTCAAAGGAATAAGTGGCTTTCCAAATCCTAAAGAGAGTGAATATGATGCTTTTATAGCAGGGCATGCGTCTAATTCAATTTCTGCAGCTTTAGGTATGGCAGTAGCTGCTAATCTAAAACACGAGAACGACCAGAAAGTAATTGCAGTTATAGGAGACGCATCCATATCAGGAGGATTGGCATTTGAAGGTTTAAATAATGCTGCTATTAACCCCAATAATTTACTTATTATACTGAATGATAATGATATGGCCATAGACCATAATGTCGGGGCATTAAATGAATATTTAATAAAATTGACCACTTCTCCTCGCTATAATCGTCTAAGGTATAAGGTATACCTTGCCTTACGTAGACTTAACTTGGTAACAGAGGAAAGCAAAGGTTTCATTTTACGTTTCAATAATAGTCTGAAAGCTCTCATTGGCCGAAGGCAAAATATTTTTGAAGGATTGAATATCCGTTATTTCGGCCCATTGGATGGTCATGACGTCGGAACAATGGTGCGGGTATTAAATGACATAAAAGATATGACAGGCCCTAAACTGCTACATTTGCGGACAGTAAAAGGCAAAGGGTACGCTCCTGCAGAAAAAGCTGCAACCGAGTGGCATGCTCCTGGTAAGTTTAATATAGAAACGGGAGAGCGGATTATTCCCAACAGTAATAATTTGCCACCATTGTTTCAAGACGTATTTGGCCTTACATTGCTGGAATTAGCTGAGAAAAATGAAAAAATTGTAGGTATTACTCCCGCAATGCCTACAGGGTGCTCTATGACGTATATGATGAACAAATATCCACATAGAACATTTGACGTTGGCATTGCTGAGGAACATGCAGTTACTTTTTCGGGAGGACTGGCTAAAGAGGGACTAATTCCGTTCTGCAATATATACTCAACATTTATGCAAAGGGCTTTTGATGAAGTCATACATGATGTTGCTATTCAAAATCTACATGTTATTTTTTGCCTTGACCGTGCAGGTCTGGTAGGAGAAGATGGCGTCACTCATCATGGAGCATTTGATTTATCATATATGAGATGTATTCCCAATATGACTATAGCATCCCCTATGAATGAACATTATTTGCGCCATTTGATGTATACAGCCCAAGCAGAAGATACAGGTGTATTTACTATTCGATATCCTCGAGGGCGTGGAGTACTGACAGATTGGAAGTGTACTCCCAAACTATTGGAAATAGGAAAAGGCCGAAAATTAAAGGATGGGAATGACATAGCGTTGATTAGTATCGGTCCGATAGGAAATATTGCGGCAAAAGCGATAGAAAAGGCTGAAGAAGCAGGTGCTTCTATCGCACATTATGATATGATTTTTTTAAAACCTATTGATGAAGGAATTCTTCATGAGATAGGCCGAAAATTTAAGCGTATTGTAACTGTCGAGGACGGAAGCATAAAAGGTGGATTAGGTATTGCCGTTTTGGAATTTATGTCAGATAATAATTACACTCCTCGTATAAAACGGATAGGAATACCTGATCAATTTATAGAACATGGTACAATTGCAGAATTATATAAATTATGCAAAATGGATGAAGAAAATATAAGAAATATATTGGTTTCTGAGTGGTAATTAAAAATTAATCCAGAATTATTTTATATTAAGACAACGGAACAATGAAAATAATAATTGCGGGAGCTGGAGAAGTCGGGACACATCTTGCAAAACTATTATCCCGAGAAGATCAAGATATCATACTTATCGATACGGATGTCGAGAAATTGCAGTGGATAGATGCCAATTATAATTTGATGACAGTCGTGGGCTCTCCTACTTCATTTGATGTTCTGAAAAAAGCCGGAGTGAACCGAGCCGATCTGTTTGTTGCAGTAACCCCATTTGAGTCTCGAAATATTACAGCTTGTACAATGGCTACCAATTTAGGCGCAGTAAAGACTGTGGCTCGCATCGATAATTACGAATATTTATTACCTGATAATCAAGCATTTTTTAAAAAACTTGGAGTTGATGTATTGATTTATCCAGAAATGTTAGCCGCGCAAGAAGTAGTTACTGCATTGAAACGGACTTGGGTAAGGAATTGGTTCGAATTATGTAATGGAGAACTTATTCTTATTGGAGCAAAGCTTCGAGAACAGGCAAAAATTCTCGATTACAAATTGAGTGATTTAACAAGAGAACACAATTTCTATCATATAGCGGCTATAAAGAGAAAAGACGAAACGATTATTCCCCGTGGTAATGATATTATCAGATTGAATGATATCGTATATTTTACTACTACCCCAGATCATATACAAGATATACGTTTGTTAACTGGCAAAACTGAAATAGATGTTCGTAAAGTAATGATTATGGGGGGAAGCCGTATCGCTGTACGTATTGCAGATATTGCACCGGAATATCTCAAAATAAAACTTATTGAATCGGATAAAGCAAAGAGTTATAAGCTGGTTGAAAAGATGAATGATACAGTGATTATTCAAGGTGACGGACGAGATATAGACCTTCTAAAAGAAGAAGGAATAATGGATACTGACGCGTTTATTGCATTGACCGATAGCTCAGAGACCAACATTCTGGCATGCCTTACTGCCAAAGGTTTTGGCGTACCTAAAACTGTAGCTGAAGTCGAAAATATATCTTTTATCACTGTAGCTGAGGGACTGAATATCGGTTCGGTTATCAACAAGAAACTAATAGCAGCCAGCCGTATCTACCAATTGCTCCTTGACGAAGATGATTCAAATGTGAAGTGCCTCAGTCTGGCTGATGCAGAAGTTGCGGAACTCATTGCCAAAGAAGGGTCAAAAATAACTAAGGCCCAAGTAAAAGATTTGTCTTTGCCTAAAGATTTAACCATAGGTGGATTGATTCGTGATGGTAAAGGGCTTATTGTTAATGGTAATACTCACATTCAGCCAAATGACCATGTTGTTGTATTTTGCTTGGATACCGCTATTCGAAAAATAGAGAAACTCTTTAATTAAAATGATACAGAAGTGCATAAAAACGATATACAACAAATAAATTTTAAAATAGTATTTCGAGTCATAGGAATGCTTTTATGCATGGAAGCATTTTTTATGATTGTACCTTTCTTGGTGTCTCTTTGGTATGATGAAAGTGATGCTTTTGCTTTTTTGACAACGATAGGAATCACGATTGTGGCAGGTGTTATAATGATAATGACGACTCGTAATCATTCAAAACATCTGGCAAAGAGAGAAGGTTTTCTTATCGTTGCTACAACATGGATCTTTTTTTCTATTTTTGGAATGCTTCCTTTTATTATACATGGATGCATTCCGAATGTAGCAGATGCCTTTTTTGAAACAATTTCCGGTTTTACGACAACCGGAGCTACTGTTTTGACAGATATTGATAGTTTGCCCCATGGCATTCTTTTTTGGAGATGTTTTACACAATGGTTAGGGGGTATGGGTATAATTTTGTTTACCCTCGCTATATTGCCAATGCTTAATTCAGGAGGCGGAATACAATTATTTAATGCTGAAACAACAGGCATTACTCATAATAAATTACGTCCAAGAATAGGCCAAACAGCAAAAAGACTATGGGGAATGTATGTTGCAATAACAACAGTTCTCGTCATTTGTCTCGTACTTGGGCCTATGGATTTATTTGATGCAATTTGTCATGCCATGTCAACAACTGCAACAGGAGGTTATTCGACAAAGCAAGCCAGTATTGCTTATTGGAACTCGGCCTATATTGATTATGTTATCATCTTCTTTATGTACATTTCAGGTATAAATTTTTCAATAGTATATTTTGCTGTTGCGAAAGGAGACTATAAGTCACTTTTTAAAGACGAAGAGGTGAGATGGTATACCTATGTTTTGATATTGGCTACTATAGCTATTGCCGCAGGGCTGTTTATGAGCGGGCAAATACAGGGTTCTGCAGAAGGTACTATACGTTCATCATTGTTTCAGGTAGTCACTAATATTACTACAACAGGATTTACTACAGCTAATTTCAACGACTGGGGACCATTTTATGCCGTCATATTGTTTTTGGTTATGTTTTTTGGTGCTTGCGCGGGTTCTACCAGTGGAGGAGCAAAAACAATACGCCTTGTAGTCTTGATAAAAAATACAGTTAATGAACTATATCGCCATATTCATCCGAATGCCGTAGTTCCGGTTCGAGTGAATAATAAAGTAATTTCATACGAATTAGTATCGAAAATATTAGCTTTCATTTTCGTTTATTTGCTTGTATTTGTCATCAGTTCGGTATTACTTTCGGCTATGGGACTTACGTTCGAAGAGGCTTTTGGATGTACTCTTTCATGTCTCAGTAACATTGGTCCCGGATTTGGTCGAATGGGATCGGACTTCGCTCTTATTCCGGATGCCGGTATCTGGCTTTTGTCTTTTGTTATGTTGGTAGGTCGTCTTGAATTATTTACAATCTTGATTATTTTTACTCCCTATTTTTGGAAAAAATAAACAGATAGTTTTATTTCAAAAAAGATACTGGCAAACTTTTCGTATTTTTGTATTTGTCAAAATTGAAAAATTTTTATGGTTAAGAAAAAAGAAGATAAAAAACAACATAAGAACGAAGATTCTCTCATAAGAAAGGTAATCAATTTCTTCAAGGATGAGCGCACCCATTTTGTTGCGGGATTGCTTTTCGTTATGTTTGGTGTATATTTATTTATTTCGTTTATGTCGTTTTTTTATACGGGAGATGCAGATCAAAGCAAATTGGAGAATTTGTCTTTGGCAGAACTCAGTAGTGTGAAAAATGATATTCAAAACTGGACTGGAGCCTTAGGAGCATATCTATCTAATTTGTTTATCAATCAATGGGTAGGAGTATCATCGTTTGTTATTTGCATTTTTGTATGTGCTATCGGGCTGAAGCTAATGAAAGTCAAGCAAATCTCTGTTATTAAGTGGATATGCTACACATGTGCAATAGTGATATTAGGATCTTTGATATGCGGTTTCTTTTTTATCGATAGTTACCAAGATTCTTTTATTTACTTAGGTGGACAACATGGATACTACACGACCTTATTACTCAAAGCAAATATCGGTTGGTCAGGAACCTTACTCGTAATCATTGCTGGAGTTTTGACTTTTCTGATTTCTATCAGTTCTTCTACGGTCCCATTTTTAAGAAAAGTATTTTCATTAGATATAAAAGCTTCTTCCAAAAGAAAAGAAGAAATATCATCTTCTGACAAAAATTATGTAGATGAAATGTCACCAAACGACAATAAGAATAAAAATACTGAAGATATATTGTCGAATAATGATAAAGAAGAAGACTCATATGAATATATTGCACCCGAAATAGATGAAAATCAGATCGAAAATTTCAATAATGATGATACTGATAAGTTTGAAGTTGTATTCAACCAACACCTAAATGAGAACAATTCAGATATTTCTCAAGATAATATTCCTATAACAGAAAAAGGAGAAGAACATACTTTTACTGTCGAAGCTGGCACTGAAATAATTGAAGAAGAGGAATATCAGGGAAATGAATTGGATGACTATGATCCTACTTTAGAATTGTCTCGATATAAATCTCCAGGATTGGATTTGATGGAAAAATACGATGAGCCAGACCGTCAGATTGATATGGAAGAGCAAAATGCAAATCAGAAAAAAATTGCAGAAACTTTGAAAAATTACGGTATCCGTATCAAAATGATAAAGGCTACAGTAGGACCTACTATAACATTATATGAGATAATCCCAGAAGCTGGAGTCAGGGTTTCTAAAATAAGAAATTTAGAGGATGATATAGCATTGAGTCTCTCAGCTTTAGGAATTCGTATTATTGCACCTATACCTGGGAAAGGAACTATCGGCATTGAAGTACCTAATAAAGACCCTCAGATTGTATCCATGCTTTCGGTCATATCCTCGAAAAAATTTCAAGAAAGTAAATATGATCTTCCTATTGTTTTAGGAAAAACGATAACGAATGATGTATTTATGTTCGACCTATGTAAAATGCCACATGTTTTAGTCGCAGGGGCTACAGGACAAGGTAAATCAGTCGGCCTGAATGCGATTATCACCTCTTTGCTTTATAAAAAGCATCCTTCGCAACTAAAATTGGTGTTGGTTGATCCCAAAAAAGTAGAATTTAGTATATATTCAAACATAGAAAAGCACTTTTTGGCAAAATTACCGGACAGTGAGGACGCTATCATAACAGACGTTACCAAAGTAGTACAAACATTGAATTCCATAACTAAAGAAATGGATGACAGGTACGATTTGTTAAAGAAGGCGCAAACCCGCAATATAAAAGAATACAATGCCAAGTTTATTTCCCGGAGGTTGAATCCGAACAACGGACATCGTTATATGCCTTATATTGTTGTCATAGTTGACGAATTTGCAGATTTAATAATGACCGCAGGCAAAGAAGTAGAAATGCCTATTGCTCGTATTGCCCAGTTGGCGAGGGCTGTAGGTATTCATATGATTATTGCAACACAACGTCCTTCTACCAACATTATTACAGGTGTTATAAAAGCTAACTTCCCTGCTCGTGTAGCGTTTAGAGTTTCGTCTATGATAGATTCAAGAACAATTCTTGACTGTCCAGGTGCAAATCAATTAATAGGACGGGGAGATTTGTTGTTTTCTCAAGGAAGTTCTTTAGTTCGTGTCCAGTGTGCGTTAATCGATACTCCAGAAGTTGAGCGTATTTGCGATTTCATAGGTTCCCAACAAGGATATAGTTCGGCTTATGCCCTACCCGAGTATGTAGGTGAAGGTGGAGATTCTGGAATAGGTGAGGTAAATCTGAAAGAGAGAGATTCCATGTTTGAAGAGGCTGCACGTCTAATTGTATTGAATCAACAAGGTTCTACTTCTCTAATACAACGAAAATTTTCTTTAGGATATAATCGTGCAGGACGTATTATGGACCAATTAGAAGCTGCCGGAATTGTCGGCCCTTCTGAGGGAAGCAAACCTCGACAGGTTCTGGTAATGGATGAGGTCCAGTTGGAACAGATATTTAATAATTTAAGATAAGATGAGAAAATATATATTTTCCTTTATATTTGGCGCTTTCTTCTGGGCATGTGGAAGTGCTGTTTTTTCACAAAGTAAGGCAACTGAACTTCTTGATAAAGTCGTTGCAAAGTACAATGCTTCCAAAGGAATATCGGCACGATTCTCTATAGAGAATAAGAATGCACAAAATCAAGTGAGTGGACGTACGTCCGGAACTTTAAAGATGCAAGGGCAATGTTTTACCCTTAAATCTCAAGATATGATGATTTGGTATGACGGAAAAAATCAGTGGGCATTTATGCCATCAAGTAATGAAGTAAATTTAAGTATACCAAGTCGAGATGAAATACAAGAAGTAAATCCTTATATGATATTAAAATCCTATAAAAAAGAATTTAAGAGTCTGTATAAAGGAAAAAGTAATGGTTTGGAAAGAGTAGAATTGATTCCGCTCCAAAAGAACGGAGGCATAAAGAACATTTTATTGGAGATTGATGTAACTCGACTATATCCGGTAAGTATTGTCGTATTTAATTCCAATAAGACGAGCTTGAATATACATGTTACTGAATATCAAACAGGATTGAACTTTAAGAATTCGGAATTTGTTTTTGACGAAAGACAGTTCCCTGAAGCTGAAATTATTGATTTACGATAAATAAAAGAGAATATGGAAAATAACGAAAAAGTTCGCTGTCTCATCATTGGTTCCGGTCCTGCCGGATATACAGCTGCAATATATGCGGGACGTTCAAATCTGGCTCCGGTATTGTATGAAGGAATACAGCCTGGAGGACAATTGACAACTACAACAGATATAGAGAACTTTCCAGGTTATCCTGAAGGAATTTCAGGTTTTGATATGATGGAAGATTTGAAAAAACAAGCCATCCGTTTTGGTGCAGATGTACGTTATGGCATTGCAACAGAAGTTGATTTTAACAAATCACCTTATTCAGTAATCATTGATGGTGAGAAAAAAGTAGAAGCAGATTCTGTAATAATAGCAACAGGTGCATCTGCCAAATATTTAGGTCTTCCAGATGAAACTAAATATTCAGGGATGGGTGTATCTGCTTGTGCTACTTGTGATGGCTTTTTTTACCGTAAAAAAGTAGTGGCTGTCGTTGGAGGCGGGGATACTGCATGTGAAGAAGCAATATATCTTGCTCAACTGGCATGTAAAGTGTATTTGATAGTACGTAAGGATTATTTGCGAGCATCTAAAATTATGCAACAAAGAGTACGGGAAACAGAGAATATAGAAGTTATGTTTGAAACACAAACTATCGGACTTTTTGGTGATGGCAATTTACAAGGCGCTCATTTAGTGAAAGCTAAAGGAACTGACAGGGAAGAATATATAGATTTACCGATTGATGGTTTCTTTTTAGCAATAGGGCATAAACCGAATACCGATATATTTGCCAAATTTCTAAAACTTGATGAGAATGGGTATATAATAACCTATAACGGAACTACAGAAACAAATGTTCCTGGTGTATTTGCTGCAGGAGATGTGGCAGATCCGCGTTACAGACAGGCCATTACCGCAGCTGCATCAGGATGTAAGGCTGCTATCGATGCAGAACGTTATTTAGTAGAAAACGGTTTATAATACCCAATAATTGAAAAAATATAATAAATATAGTCTCCATAAAGATTAAATTTGTATTCAAATGATTTTTATGGGGATTTTTTTATCTAATCTAATAAATTTACTTCCAATATTATAAATTTTATACATATTTGAAACCTTTGAACTGAAAAAATCTATATATTTGTGCTATACAACAGTGTTATATAGCAAGTCATGGTTAAGAAGAGCGCATTAGAGTCTATTTTAAAGGAAGATATGTCCGATATGTGGGCCATTCTGAATAGTGAGGAGAAAAGGACATTAACAGATAATTTTCATATTCAGACTTTCAGAAAAAATGAGATGATATATAGTGAAGGGGAAAAAGCAACCCAGTTGATGTGTCTTTTGAAAGGAAAAGTGAAAATCTATAAAGATGGTGTAGGTGGACGTAGCCAAATTATCAGATTGATTCGACCTGTTCAATATTTCGGATATAGAGCTTATTTTGCTAATGAGGATTATGTAACGGCAGCATCTGCATTTGAATCTGCGACTATAGGTTTTCTACCAATGGAAATCGTTGAAACACAAATACGTAAAAATAATCAGTTAGCATATTTCTTTATAAAAGAATTAGCAAAAGATTTGGGAATTTCTGATGCTCGTACAGTAAATCTTACACAGAAACATATCCGGGGAAGATTAGCTGAATCATTGATTGTTCTTAAGGAAAATTATGGACTTGAAGAAGACGGAGCTACACTGAATATATATATGGCTCGTGAAGATTTAGCAAATCTTTCTAATATGACGACATCTAATGCTATTCGGACACTTTCTTGTTTTGCTAACGAAAAGATAATAGTTGTTGATGGTCGTAAGATAAAGATTATTGATGAAGAAAAATTGAAAAAAATAAGTCGTTTTGGATAACAACATGTTGATTGTGAAAGTTTTTCTATTCAGAATAATTTTATAAAAAATAGTACTCCTAAATATCCCATTTCAAGATATTTATTTATAAATTTGTCACACAAAAGGAAAGATGCCGGAGTGGTCGATCGGGACGGTCTCGAAAACCGTTGTACGGGTAACTGTACCGAGGGTTCGAATCCCTCTCTCTCCGCTGAACGTTACGGACAAAACCGGACAACGAACAGACAAGTCCCACAAATTCAACAATTTGTGGGACTTTTTTTATCCCCTTGTGTCTGCCTTAAAGTACATCTTCTCGCCCCTAAAAGACAAGGTTTCTAACCTAACTCGTACCCCTGACAAACAAAAATGGAAAAGGGGTACAGATAGTCGGAAATTGGCGAACTTCTGTCGGTGTTTGGCGAGCCTGCATAAAACTCATTTTTAGAGATTTACAGTAGTTTTGTAACCAAAAAGTGAGTATATGAAATCGACATTCAACATTTGCTTTTACGCAAAGAAAGACAAGCAGAAAGCCAGCGGTGCGTACCCCCTTTTCGCCCGCATCACAGTGGACGGCGTGGCAAGCCGTTTTAATACCAAATTGGACGTGCTGCCTGAAATGTGGGACGGTAAGGCTGGCAAGGCTATCGGACGCACGGCAGAAGCCGGACGTATCAACCGTATGTTAAGCGATATAAACGCATCGCTGAACACCATCTACCACGAAATGCAACGGCGTGATAATTACGTTACCGCCGAGAAAGTGAAGAACGAGTTTTTGGGACACAACGAGAGCCACGAAACTATCCTTTCCCTGTTCCAAAAACACAATGACGATGTGAAACAGCTTGTGGGCATATCCAAGACGATAGCCACCTACCGCAAGTATGAAGTTACCCGCCGCCACCTCGCCGAGTTCATACAGAGCAAGTACAACCTTTCGGATATTTCCATAAAGGAGATAACCCCGATGTTCATTACCGATTTCGAGTTGTACTTGCGTACAGCCTGCAAATGCGGTTATAACACGACCGCCAAGTTCATGCAGTTCTTCAAGCGCATCATCATCATTGCCCGCAACAACGGCATACTGGTAACTGACCCTTTCGCCAATTATAAAATCCGGCTGGAGAAAGTGGACAGGGGATATTTGACAGAGGACGAGATAAAAATCATCCTCAAAAAGAAAATGGCTTCCGAGCGTTTGGAACACGTCAGGGACTTGTTCATCTTTTCCTGTTTCTGCGGTCTGGCTTACAGCGATGTCGCCAACCTGCGGCAAGAGAACATTCAAAAGTCCTTTGACGGCAAACTTTGGATAATCACCAAGCGTCAGAAAACGAACACGGACGTGAATGTTCCCCTGCTGGATATTCCCAAGATGATTTTGAAGAAGTACAAGGGCAAGTTGCCGGGGGGAAAGATATTGCCTGTAATCAGCAACCAAAAGCTGAATGCGTACCTGAAAGAGATAGCCGATGTGTGCGGTATTAAAAAGAACCTGACATTCCACCTCGCCCGGCACACGTTCGCCACGACCACCACGCTGGCAAAGGGCGTACCCATTGAAACGGTGTCCAAGATGCTGGGACACACGAATATCGAAACGACACAGATTTACGCCCGTATCACCAACTCAAAAATCAGCAACGACATGCAGGGGCTTGATAAGAAATTTGTCGGCATCGAAAAGATTTACAAGGAAGTGGCTTTATAATCCCTTTGTTTGGGCTTGTCCCGGTTGGCGGCAAGTCCAAACCTATTCTATTTTTCTTAATTCATTACGATTATGGACTTACAGGTTATCCAAAACAAGATTTTTGAAGTCAGAGGTTGCCGGGTGATGCTTGACTTGCATTTGGCAGAACTCTATCAAGTGGAAACACGAGCCTTGAAACAAGCGGTCAAACGTAATATAGACCGCTTCCCCTGTGATTTTATGTTTGAGTTGAGCAAAGACGAGTGGTTGGGACTTATCACAAATTGTGATAAGTTCCCCGACAACATCCGTCATACGCCCACCCCGCCTATGGCTTTCACCGAGCAGGGCGTAGCCATGCTTTCCTCGGTTCTCCGCTCCAAAGTAGCCATAGAAGTAAACATTTCAATCATGCGGGCTTTTGTCCTCATGCGCCAAATGGCAATCGGTTACGAGGAACTGTCAAGGCGCATCGAGGAACTGGAGGTAAGCACCGATGCGCAGTTCAACGAACTGTACCAAGCCCTTACCCAGCTTTTGAGCCAGTCGAAACAACAGAAAGAACGCCGTCCGGTAGGTTTCGTTACCTATAACCGTGACAAGAACGAATAGGTAACGATTTCGGTAACGAAATTCCTCTTAACAAGCTATATCCCAGTATTGTATATTCTTCCACCTTGCGGGTAGTCAGCGGACTACCCGCATTTTTTATATCCTTTTCCAAAGGCACATTCCCCGAAACGCCATCCGTGCGTGGCATGGCTGACTGTATTTCGTGAAAAGAGCCTTTGGAAACCCGCACAAGCGTATTGCAAGCAAGCCCGCAACACCCTTGCCTTTCCCACCCGCATTTAACTGTTCCCTAAAAGATGAAAGGGAACAAGCACTTTTCCCCTGTTTCCCTGCCTGTAAATCTTCCTCTTGTGGCAGTCCTGCCAGCCGGGAGGTCGTTTTTATCATTTCAATAGGCAAAGGTAGCTACGTGTTCTTCACGGTTTCGCAAGGTCGAGCCTTTCAGGTTTGGCGAAAAAATCTTCCCTGCTTTGCGAGGTATTTTTTGCCCAAAACCTTGCGCATCCTGAACACTACCCTTTGAAGCCTATGTGAAACGAAAACGACCGACCCGACCGGAAGACGCATAAAAAAAAAGTCGGATTTACGGGAAACAGGAAAAAAGTCCGGTGAAACTTCTGGCTCCCTCACCTCTCAAATCCGCATAAAAATTAAAAACTTAAAAAATTACAGCAATATGGAAGCAACAACATTATCGGAAGCAAGAGTTTATGTAGGCACTTATGGCAAGTACAACAACGGTTCACTGTTCGGGGCATGGCTCGACCTGTCGGACTATTCGGACAAGGAAGAATTTTATGAAGCCTGCCGGGAACTTCACAAGGACGAGGAAGATGCGGAATATATGTTTCAGGACTGGGAGAACGTGCCGGAGGGGTTAATCGGAGAAAGCTGGATTTCTGAAAACTTCTTCACCCTGCGTGATGCGGTGGAGGATTTGAGCGATACCGAACAGGAAGCCTTTTTCGTGTGGTGCAACTATAAAAGCCATGATTTAAGCGAGGAAGATGCGGACGACCTTATACGGGATTTCCGGGACGAGTATCAGGGGGAATATGACGATGAAGAAGATTTCGCCTACCAAATCATTGAAGAATGTTACGACCTGCCGGAGTTCGCAAAAACCTATTTCGATTATGAAAAGTTCGCCCGTGATTTGTTCATGTACGACTACTGGTTTGACGACGGTTTTGTGTTCCGGGCGGCATAATCAAATACCAATCCGGGCGGGGTGTCAAAGCCCTGCCCGCTAAAAACAACCTAAATTTCAAGATATGGCAAAGACAAAAGTTTATCAGGTGGAAACGGCTTTCGTTTTTCGGGGCATGTTCCACGTTCAGGCGGACAGCCGGGAAGAAGCCCTGCGGCATGTGGAAACCTCTTGCGGGCTTGTATTGGGCGGGGACATACACACGACCCTGCCGGACGATGCGGCGGGCTGGGACTTTGACACCCACCCGGAAAAGATATTCGGAAAAATAACCATTAAAAAATAGGACATCATGCAATCATTGAACAAAAACGGGGTAAGCATTACCCGGACACCGGGAGAAGAAAAGTTCGTGAAATGCTGTTTGGGAGCTTTCAGGGGGCAGATTTATTACCAGTATGACTACCGCCACTTTGACGGTGAACTGTTTTCCACAGTGGCTAAAACGCTGGACGAGTGCCGCCAGCGGCGGGACAAATGGCTGGAGAAAAAGAACGGAACAACAAACAAGTAAAATTTGGCGATATGAAAACGACAGAAGTAAGCAAAGAGCTAATCGGCAAGCGTTGCGAGTGCATTTTTACGGGATTAATGGTAACGGGCGTTATCGGGGACATCCGGGACGACCAGCATTCCGCAGCGGTAAAAGTCAATTTCGACCGCCCGCACCAGTGGGGCGATGATTGGTATAATGACGTGTGGGCATGGGGGCGCAAATCGGACGAGTTCGGCACGCTGCACCACCTGCAACTGCTGGAGGACAAACCGGACTTCCAGACAATGACGGTAGTTTTCGGCGAGCCAATCAGCCGGATAGACCGCAGTGTTTTTGAAGATGCCGAAGCGTGGGGCGTCTGCTCCCTGCAAGGCTGGGTGAACAGCTATGAAAGTGTCCGGTTCGTAGCCATAGACGACCATACGGCGGTCATAACGGGCGAATATAACATGGAACAGGTAAAGACATGGTTAGAGAAGCATGTGCCGATAA
>UMEI01001335.1_pt1 | contig 19679 bp, 13 predicted proteins | sample 1964711 | NCBI WGS metagenome assembly UMEI01 (sample SAMEA4836016, study PRJEB28245) | human gut metagenome | biome: gut microbiome; material: fecal sample | place: Denmark | collected 2008 | reverse complement strand
TGCTAATTCGATGGAACTTTTGTTAAGGGTATTTTTTTATACATGGCGAAAATTGAGAAATACGAACCGAAATTTTTATAGTGATATGAAAAAGTACCATCCGGCAATATCATCTTTATTTGAGAAAGATAAAGAGGAACGAGTTCGGAGTGCAGAGCAATTGATGGAGCAAGGAAAACGTGAGGGATTGATACGACCGGATTTGAAAATTGAAATTGTTTTGATGCTTTTAGGAGCTCAGTTTGAAATGTTGAAAAATTCGGAAGAGTTTGATACGTCCCGCTATTCATTCATAGAGATATTTGAAACAATTTTTATAAATTTCATTAGAGGTATTGCTACAACAAAGGGGGTTGCTTTTATTGAAGAATTTATTTCCCAAAATCCCAAAGAGTAGAATAGAGATTATTTATATTAGGAAGAAAAAAGCGTGTTTAATGATTATGAACAGAGGATTGAAACAGGTAGGAACAAGTATGTTCCTTGTCTTTTTGTCCGGTAGTTTATGGGCCCAGGAAAAGGCTCCCAAATTAACGGTCGATTTGGACAAAGCTATTGAAATTGCTTTGAGTGAGAATCCGACCATTAAAGTGGCCGATATGGAAATTACTCGAAAAGATTATGCAAAAAGAGAAACGGTAGGTAATTTGTTCCCTAAGATAGGGGCATCGGCCGATTATAGTTATGCCTTGAAAAAACAAGTGATGTATATGGATTTTGATATGTCATCGTTTATGCCGGGAGGTACGGAAGGGACTACTACAGAAATGCAAGGCATGGATGACGGTATGGAGGTAGGGCGAGATAATACGCTGACGATGGGATTTAATTTGCAACTCCCTATTATCGCTCCGTCGTTATGGAAAAGCGTAAAGCTTTCTAAGGCTGATATTGAGCAGTCTCTTGAATCTGCTCGTTCTTCTCGATTGTCGTTGGTGAATCAGGTGGAGAAAGCCTATTATAGTGTGTTGATGGCAAATGATTCATATAATGTAATTAAGCAAAGTTATGATAATGCCAAGCTGAATGCTGCGAATTATGAAAATAAATATAAGCAAGGATCAGCATCGGAATATGATGTACTGCGGTCTCAAGTGCAAGTGCGTAATTTGGAACCCAGCCTATTGCAATCAGAAAATGCTGTCTCTTTGTCTAAAATGCAATTAAAGGTTCTTTTAGGGCTTGAAATGTCTGTTGATTTGGATGTAGCTAATACGTTATCTGACTATGAAAAGACAATGTATACTGAAACGTTAAGTATCGATACGACTTTGACGAATAATACGAGTTTACGACAATTAGATTTGCAGACAGATTATTTGAAACGGGCTCTCGAAGTTCAGAAAATGTCTTGGTATCCTACTTTGTCGGCAACGGCAATGTATAATTGGCTTGATATGTTTAATAATGGTAAATATGGAGATAGTCATTGGAATCCATATTCTACGATTGGACTTTCTTTATCGATTCCTATTTTTCAAGGAGGTACTCGTTATTATAAGGTAAAACAAGCGAAAGTTTCAGTTGCTTCAATGGCGTATCAGCGTCAGAATTTGCATCGTAATTTGTCAATGCAAGTGCAATCTTCTATAGATAATATACAAAAGTCTATCAAGCAAATTGCGTCGAATAGTGAAGGTGTCAAACAGGCTGAAAAGGCATATATGATTATGCAGAAAAGCTTTGAAATAGGATCTGCTACATTTGTTGAATTAAATGATGCAGATTTAGCTTTGACCAATTCAAGATTGGCGTATTATCAGGCGATTTATGACTATTTGGCTGCCAGGTCTGAGCTTGATTTAATATTGGGAAATAGAATATTTCCTGATTCTTCGGTAAAATAAATAAGATTATTATAAAAGTAAAATATATAAAATAAAAATATTGAGATGAAAAGCAATAAGAAATTTGGCGTTTGCATGATAGCTTTAGTTGCTGTTCTGTTTTCTTGTAATTCTAAACAAAAAGAAGAGAAAAAAACTGATGAGAAACCTCTTGTGCGACTCGAGACTGTGCATGCACAACCCGTTGAACAATCTCAAGACTTTACAGCTACTGTAGAAGCTAATATTGTCAATAATATTTCTCCTTCGATGCCTTTACGTATTAATAAAATTTTGGTAGAAGTAGGTGACCGGGTGCATAAAGGCCAGGTTTTGGCTTTAATGGATAGAACAAATCTTGTACAGTCGAAAACTCAGCTTGAAAATATAGAAATAGAGTATAAACGTGCTGAAGAATTGTACAAGGTAGGTGGAGCGTCGAAGCAGGCTTTGGATGCACAGAAGATGCAACTTGATGTTGCGCGTAGTGCATATCAAAATTTGGTGGACAATACACAGTTGTTGAGCCCGATAGATGGTATTGTAACGGCACGTAATTATGATAATGGTGATATGTTTGGAGCAGAGCCTGTGGTAACAGTTGAACAAATTTCTCCGGTTAAAATTCTTATAAATGTTTCGGAAAGTTTTTATACGAAAGTATCTAAAGGAATGCCGGTTAAAGTGAAAGTAGATGCTTTTGATAATGAGGAGTTTACAGGAAAAGTAAATCTTATTTATCCGACAATTGATCCGCAAACCCGTACATTTCCTGTTGAAGTTGTTATGGCAAATACCAATCAAAAAGTTCGCCCAGGAATGTTTGTTCGTGTGACAATGAATTTCGGTGTGAAGGATTATGTTGTAGTTCCTGATCAGGCTGTTGTAAAACAATCGGGAGCTGGTGACCGTTTTATCTATGTATATAAAGATGGAAAAGTTTCATATAATAAGGTGGAGATAGGCCGACAATTAGGTACTACATATGAAGTAATTTCGGGGGTAGAGAGTGGTGACCAGGTCGTTGTTGCCGGTCAAAGCCGTTTGGCAAATGGAATGGAAGTTGAAGTGGAAAATGCAAAATAAGGTAGAGAACGGTTAATGTCTGATTCTCAAATAACACTAAAAAGATAATATTATGAGTTTATATTCGTCAGCTGTAAAAAAACCGATTACTACGGCTTTATGTTTTGTGGCAGTTGTTATTCTCGGTCTTTTTTCATTAAGTAAGCTCTCTATCGACCTTTTGCCTGAGATAGAAACCAATACCATAATGGTAATGACTGCTTATCCGGGAGCCAGTGCGGCCGATATCGAGACCAATGTGACCAAAGTAATGGAAAATACATTGAATACAGTAAGTGATTTGAAACATATTACTTCACAATCAAAAGAAAATTTATCCATTGTTACTCTTGAATTTGAGTATGGTACAGATATTGATGTGGCAACAAACGATGTACGAGACAAGATGGACCTTGTAGAGTCTGAGTTGCCGGATAATGTAGAAAATCCGATCCTTTTCAAATTTGGTACTGAAGATATTCCTATACTTATTTTGTCAGTAACAGCAAAAGAAAGTATGCCGGCTCTTTATAAAATTTTGGACGATAAAGTTGCCAATCCATTGAAACGTATTAGCGGTGTAGGAGCCGTGTCTATTTCTGGAGCTCCAGAGCGAGAGATACAAGTGTATTGTGATCCTCATAAATTGGAGGCTTACGGTTTGACAATAGAGGGTATATCTAACGCAATAGCCCAAGAAAATCGAAATACACCGGGCGGAACGTTTGATATAGGTTCTAATACATATACGTTACGTGTACAAGGTGAATACACGGATGCCAGACAGATGGAGGATTTGGTAATTGGCAGTTACGATGGTAAAAATATATTTTTGCATGATGTTGCCAGGGTTGAGGATACTGTAGCTGAACGAGCTCAGGAGGCCTATAATAATGGTGGACAGGGTGGAATGATCGTGATACAAAAGCAGTCGGGAGCTAACTCTGTGAATATATCGAAAGAGGTTTTAGCTAAATTACCGGAAATTCAAAAATCATTGCCATCAGATGTAAAATTGGGTATTATTATGAATACTTCTACCAATATTGAAAATACTATTGCCAGTTTGGTGGAGACTGTAGCAGTGACTTTCATAATCGTAATGTTGGTTGTGCTGGTATTTTTAGGTCGTTGGCGTGCGACGTTTATTATTATACTTACTATACCTATTTCTTTGATAGCGTCGTTTTGTTATTTATTGGTATCTGGGAATACTTTGAATATTATCTCTTTGAGTTCATTGAGTATTGCGATAGGTATGGTTGTAGATGATGCTATTGTAGTGTTGGAAAATGTAACTAACCATATTGAGCGAGGAAGTGCACCGAAACAGGCGGCTATACATGGAACAAATGAAGTAGCAATTTCGGTTATCGCATCAACATTGACGATGTTAGCGGTATTCTTGCCTTTGACAATGATTACGGGTATGGCGGGAATTATGTTCCGGCAGTTAGGGTGGATTGTAAGTATCATTATGATAATATCGACGATAGGTGCCCTGACGTTGACCCCGATGTTATGTTCTCAATTACTACGTCTCGACCCTAAAAAAGGAAAACTTTTCATGTTGTTTTTCCGTCCTATTGAAAAAGGTCTGAATGCTTTGGATAATGGTTATTATAAATTCCTGACTTGGGCGGTAAGCCATAGGAAAACGGTTGTTGCCGGAGCAGTATTATTATTTGCAGGAAGTATGATGTTGGTACGTTTTATTCCTACAGAGTTTTTTCCTACGCAAGATAATGCCCGTATTGGCATAACTTTGGAACTGCCTGTAGGTACTCGTACCGAAATAACTCGAGATTTAGCTTTGAGGATTGACCGAGAATTCCGAGAAAAATATCCTGAAATTCAAGTTTCGAATTTCACGGTTGGACAAGCTGATACGGATAATGTATTTGGTTCGATGCAGGAAAATGGAACACATATTGTTTCGTTTACTATTTCTTTGTCAAGTGTCGGTGACCGTGAACGAGGGTTAACAATGATTTGTGATATGATGCGTGAGGACTTGTCTAAATATCCTGAAATAAAAACGTTTGAAGTAAATGCCGGAGGCAGTAAGCATGGTATGGCAGCTCAGGCAGCTGTTGATGTTGAAGTATACGGGTATGATTTTGCTACGACTGATAAGGTTGCAGCAGAATTGGCCAAACGGATGATGAATGTTAAAGATGTGGCTGCAACGACAATCAGCCGTAAAGATTATGTACCTGAATATCAAGTTGATTTTGATCGTGAAAAATTGGCGTTAAATGGGTTGAATATTACGACAGCATCATCATATTTAAGAAATCGTATCAATGGGGCGACGGCTTCTTATTATCGTGAAGATGGAGATGAATATGATATAAAAGTACGTTATGCTCCTGAATATCGGCAAACTATTGCTGATATAGAAAATATAATGATATATAATTCTCAGGGAAAGGGCGTTCGTGTACGTGATGTCGGGAAGGTCGTAGAACGGATGTCTCCACCTACAATTGAGCGGAAAGACCGGGAAAGAGTTGTTACTGTATCAGCTGTATTGAGTGCTGATGGTGTATTAGGTGAGGCAGTTTCGGGTGTGAAAGCTGAAATAGAAAAAATGGATATCCCTGCAGGAATTGAAATGAGTATAGGAGGAACTTATGAAGACCAACAGGATATATTTAGTGATTTGTCTATGTTGATGGCTTTAATTGTTATTTTGGTGTTTATTATATTGGCATCTCAATTTGAATCATTGACAGATCCATTTATCATTATGTTCTCTCTGCCGTTTGCTTTGACAGGTGTATTTATCGGTTTGGCTTTAACTGGTACTCCATTAAGTGTTATGGCATTTGTGGGGGTAATTATGTTGGTGGGTATTGTTGTGAAAAATGGAATTGTACTTATCGACTATACCATATTGAATCGGGAGCGAGGCTTATCGGTTACACATGCTGTTATACATGCTGGTAAATCCCGTCTTCGTCCGGTATTGATGACAACGTTGACTACTGTATTTGGTATGATACCTTTAGCTGTAGGAACTGGAGAGGGATCTGAAATGTGGCGGTCTATGGGTACTACAGTAGCCTGGGGGCTTTCGGTTTCTACGTTGATTACGTTGATTATTGTACCAGTTGTATATTGTATATTTGCGGGAAATGGTATCAAACGGAAACGACGGAAGTTGGCTGCCCGTTTAGCTGATTTAAAGAAAATGTAATCGTGTGTAAAGATAGAAGAAAAGATATACCGGGGTTACCCGGCATATCTTTTTGAAAATGAAAAGTAGAAGCACAATATAATTTGAATAATAAGATGAAAGCTATATTTATAACATTTGATCAGGCTCATTTTGAGATGGTGATGGGTATTCTAGAACACAATAATTGCCGAGGTTTTTCGTATTGGGAAAATATACAAGGAAGAGGTTCGGTAAAAGGTGAGCCTCACTATGGCAGTCATGCTTGGCCCAGTATGAATTCGGCCATTATTACAATGGTTGAAGACCGGCAAGTAGATACATTGTTAGATTTATTACATAAACTTGATAATCAGACTCCAGCATTAGGATTAAGGGCTTTTGTATGGAATATTGAGAAGTCTATTTAAAGATTTTATTTATGGCAGAATCATCCATTGTTACATTTCGATTGAAGAAAAGTAAAATTTTCGGTATATATGGTTTATCAGTAGTGACATTAGTGGTAGTTATCGCTCTGGGTTATCTGTCATGTTATCTTTTCAGAGCACATCAATTATGGTTCCATTTTACAGGGTTACTAATGATTGTCGCTTTTTTACTGTTTATTTTTACTTTGTGGGCTATTTATCGAATACATAAAGAGGGGCGAATAGGCGTAATAATTTCAGATGAAGGGATAACAGATTTATCGACCGGATATTATATTGGTACAGTGACGTGGAGAGATGTTGAACAAATAAAAGTGATGGATGATTTAGAAAATATAGACTATCAGTATGTCGTGTTGGTTGTAAAAAATCCTAATCAGTATATAATGCAAGAATCATCAGAAATAAAAAAGCGTTCTCTGATGCTGAAATTACATCATTATGGTTCACCCGTATGTATTTCTGTTAGGGCTTTAGATTGTACTTTTGCACAATTGTATGAATCTATACAAAAATATTATCGGAAAGCGATTAGATAAAAAATATTATTATATTATTTTGTTAATCAAGATAATATAATAATATTTTTTATAAATCAGGAATAAAAAAAGACGATTATAATCCGTGCTTTTTTGCTTCATTCCAAATTTCATCCATTTCTGCAAGGGACATGGATTTCAAGTCACGACCTTGCTTTATAGTATGTTCTTCGAGATAGTTGAATCGGCGGATAAATTTTTGGTTAGTTCTTTCCAAAGCATTCTCTGGATTTATTTTATATAAGCGTGCGGCATTGATAATGCTGAACATTAAATCTCCGAATTCTGCTTCCATTTTGTCGGTATCCATATGGGAGATTTCTTCTTTTAATTCTCCGAATTCTTCGTATACCTTATCCCATACCTGTTCTTTTTCTTCCCAATCAAAACCTACATTTCGTACTTTGTCTTGGATGCGGTGAGCTTTTACCATTGCAGGCAGTGCAGAAGGGACACCTTCGAGTACAGTTTTGTTGCCACCTTTTTCTTTTAACTTCAATTGTTCCCAATTTTGTTCTACTTGGGTTGCACCGTTTACGCAGTCTTCCCCAAATACGTGTGGATGGCGATATATAAGTTTATCACAGAGAGTATTACATACATCCGCAATGTCAAAGATATTTTTTTCTTCACCTATTTTAGCATAAAAGCCTATGTGCAATAATACATCACCCAATTCTTTTTTGATAAGTTCGTTATCGTTTTTTATAATGGCATCACATAATTCGAAAGTTTCTTCTATTGTATTTGTACGTAGACTATCATTTGTTTGTTTTCGGTCCCAGGGACATTTTACCCTCAACTCGTCCAGAATGTCTAAAAAGCGACCGAAGGCTTCCATTTTTTCCTCTTTGCTATGATTCATTTTTTATTTTCCTTATAATTTTTTAATCCTGTTTCTAAGAATGATACAAATTTATTTACATTTTCGTTGTATGAGTAGGATGGAGCTAAAGGATAACCTTTATTGTCTAATAGGACATAATAAGGTTGAGCATTAGCACCGAATTTGTAACGTTGTAAGTAACTCCATTTATCTCCATAAGTTTTTAATGTTACTTTTTTCCCGTTTTCGGTAATTTCTATAGGTTCTGGCAGAGAACTTTTATCATCGACCATTAGTGTAATTAGGACATAATCGTTTTCGATTAGTTGCCTTACTTGTGGAGCCGTCCACACAGAAGCTTCCATTTTGCGGCAGTTTACACACCCATAACCGGAAAAGTCGATGAGTACTGGTTTTTTCTCTTTAGCGGCAAAATCCATTCCTTCATCGTAATCGGTAAATTGGGCTTTAACTTCTCCATCAAATAAAGAGAAATCTTGTGTGTGAAGGGGTGGTGTAAAAGCACTGATAGCTTTTAGTGGAGCCCCCCACAATCCGGGAACCATATATAGTGAAAAGCTGAACGAGATTAATGCCAAAAACAGACGTAATACCGAGATATGTCTTATTTCTGAATCATGAGAAAAGGTAATTTTACCCAACAGATATAACCCTAAGAATGTAAAAATAACAATCCAAAGAACAAGAAATACTTCTCGGTCGAGAATGTGCCACCCATAGGCTAAGTCTGCAACAGATAGGAATTTTAAAGCAAGGGCCAATTCTAAGAATCCAAGGACTACTTTTACAGAATTGAGCCATCCTCCGGATTTAGGCATTTGTTTCATCCAAGAGGGGAATATTGCAAATAGGCTAAATGGGATTGATAAAGCTAAAGCAAAACCAAACATTCCCATGGCTGGCCCTGTCGTATCTCCTAAAGATGCAGCTTGTACCAATAAGGTTCCTATTATAGGTCCGGTACAAGAAAAGGATACTAACACTAAAGTAAAAGCCATAAAAAAGATACTGATGAGTCCTGTTGTTGTTTCTGCTTTATTATCGAGTTTAGTTGTCCAGGAAGAAGGTAATGTAATGTCGAAAGCTCCGAAAAAAGACACAGCAAATAAAACTAAGAGGGCAAAAAATAATATATTGAAAACTGCATTTGTTGATAAATCATTTAATGCACTCGCCCCGAAAATGGCGGTTACAGCAAGTCCTAATATCAAATAAATAATTATTATGGATAATCCATAAATAAGGGCATCTATGATAGAGCGCTTACGATTTTGGGATTTTTTTAGAAAAAAGCTTACGGTCATGGGTATCATGGGCCACACGCATGGTGTTAGTAAGGCTAACAGCCCTCCTATAAATCCACTGATAAAGATAAACCACAAAGAAGTTTGAGTCCCGACAGAGTTTTCTCCTATATTGTTCATCTCGTTGATAACCGGAACCCAGAAATCGGTGTGCTTATTTTTTATTTTAGGAGTGAAGACATTCATCTGCATCTCATTATCGGTATTTGTCGTATTGCTGGATTCTTCAATTTCTGTTATATTTCCTAATTGAAACTCATATTTTGTAGGAGGTAGACATGTCAAGTCATTACAAGCTTGATATTCTATATATCCTGAAATTGAAAATTGTTTAGAATCTGTTATCTCAATTTTTTGAGAAAAGTCGGCCGATTTGCTGTACCAGCTTAATTTTAGTTCAAATAGTGGACTATATTCAGTTGTTGCTTCATTTAAAGCATGTATATTGCCGGACAGAATGGCTCCCTGAATTTTTTCAAAAACAAATCGGGTGGAACGCGGACCACCTTCAGGTATATTCAGACCGTATAAATGCCAACCATTTTCTATTTTTGCATGAAAAATAATTTCTTTGTTGTTATTATCTTCATTTTTTAATTGAGTATTCCATTTTACTGGTTCAAGAATTTGTGCCTGTAAAGAAAATACAGATAATAACAATACGATTAAAAAAAATAATTTTGATTTCATCTGTTTAAAATAAAGTGTAATTCTTTTTATCCAATGCAAAGATAACCGATAATATTATAATTAAGTTTTCATAGACTTTAATTTAACCGATATGAATTAAAAAAATGTTCATTCCATTATTCAATGCTGGCTGTGATGTATTTCTCAATTCCGTTTTTTTTGTCTATTTTTGCTATTTCAAAAAAGTAAAAATTTATGATGGAAAAAATCATATCTGAGAGTAAAATTGATCAGGTAGCTAAGTTGATAAATAAGTATGACAATGTAGTGACGATATGTCATGTTTCACCCGATGGAGATGCTGTAGGCTCATCTTTAGGATTATATCATTTTTTGAATGCATTAGACAAGTCTGTTACAGTGGTTGTTCCAGATGCGTTGCCTGATAATCTTTGTTTCCTTGGAGGGGCCAAGGATATATTGAATTTTAGTAAGTATCCTGAATTTGCAACAGAATTGATAGATAAAGCTGAATTGTTATTCTGCCTTGATTTTAATGCTTTATCTCGAGTAGGTGATGACTTGTCTCCGCTTATTGCAAAAGCAAAAGCTAAGAAAGTAATGATAGACCATCATCTTGATCCTGAAAACTTTTGTGATGTGATTATATCTCATCCTGAAATTTCATCAACAAGTGAATTGGTTTTCCGATTGATTTGTCGGATGGGAATGTTTGATGTACTTGATTGTTTGAGCGCGGCAGCTATATATACTGGGATGATGACAGATACGGGAAATTTTACTTATAATTCGAATAAGCCTGATATGTATTTTATTATAGAGGAACTTGTGCGAAAAGGGATAGATAAAGATAAAATATATACTAAAGTTTTTAATACTAATTCTGTTGACAAAATAAAACTTAATGGGTATGCGACTAGCGAGAAACTTGAGGTTTTTCCTGAATATAAAACAGCAATGATTACTCTTACACGAGAAGAACTCAATCGTTATCATTATAGAAAAGGAGACAGTGAAGGTTTGGTAAATGTTCCATTAAGTATTGAAGGAATCGTATTTTCTGCATTTTTCAGAGAAGAAAAAGAATATATAAAAGTTTCTTTACGGTCAAAAGGTAATTTCCCGGCAAATAAAGTTGCTTCGGAATATTTTAATGGTGGTGGGCATATGAATGCTGCTGGAGGAGAATTTTATGGTACGATGGAAGAGATAATAGATCGGTTTAAAAATTTATTGCCAATGTATGTTCAATATTTACAATAGTGTAGGTTATTATTATTCGGATAATTTATTTTGATTTGTTATAAAGTAGCCTGTTTTTAAAATAAAACATAAAATATAAATACAACATTTATTTTTGTTGCTTTAAAATTTGACTTTATAAATAGCAAATGATTACTTTTGACCACAAATTATATATACTTTGATTTATGAAAATAAAATGTGTTTCTTATATAACCTTTTTTATTTTGTCAATGGGTTTATTTTTGTCTTGTGATGATAATAAAACATATGCTGAATTATTAGAGCAAGAAGAGAATGCTATCAATAAATTTCTAGATAGTTACCAAATTGCTAATATTCCTGACGATGGAAAATCCTTTATCACTACAGGAGGAAAGTGGGATGATACGAGTGCCCCTTTTTATAAATTAGATGAAGGTGTTTATATGCAGGTTGTAGCTACTGGAGATATGGATGATAAAGCAAAAGAAGGAGAGGAAATTCAGATTATTGCCGATCGTACAGATTTGCTTACGATGTCAGCATTATCATCAATAAATGGAAGTTTCCGTTATGGATATAGTTCTCCGTATCTGTATTTTGGATACGGGGTAGAAAAACCTCTAAAATATTTAGGTGTAAATTCCAAGGTTCGGTTGATTGTTCCTTCAAAGCAAGGGACCCAGTCTGAAGCTACAGCGGTACAACCTATATTATGGGATATCACTTATAGAGAAAGTATACAATAAGAATAAATAACACACACAGTTTATAATCTTAAATTAGAACTACTATGTCTTTGATTAAATCTATTTCTGGAATTAGAGGAACTATCGGAGGTCGGGCAGGAGAGGGATTAAATCCTCTCGATATAGTAAAGTTTACAGCTGCTTACGCCACTTTTATTCGTAAAACAACAAGTGTGAAGACTAATAAGATTGTTGTTGGTCGTGATGCTCGTATTTCAGGTGAAATGGTAAAACATACTGTTACGGGTACTTTAATGGGCATGGGATTTGATGTTGTAGATATAGGTTTGGCTACAACTCCGACAACGGAGTTGGCTGTGACAATGGAAAATGCTTGTGGAGGTATTATTTTGACAGCCAGCCATAATCCCAAACAGTGGAATGCTTTGAAGTTGCTGAATGAAAAGGGAGAATTTTTAAATGCTGTTGAGGGAAATGAAGTTTTGCAGATTGCAGCAAATGAAGACTTTTCTTTCGCTGAAGTAGATCAGTTGGGTAAGGTGATTGAAAATCATTCTTATACACAAAAGCATATAGAAAGTGTTTTAGCTCTTGATTTGGTAGATGTTGCTGCCATAAAAGCTGCCAATTTTAGTGTGGCTATTGATTGTGTAAATTCTGTTGGAGGAATAGCTATTCCTGCACTTTTAGAAGCTCTTGGAGTAAAGGAAATAAAAAAATTAAATTGTGAGCCAAATGGTCATTTTGCTCATAATCCGGAACCTTTGCCTGAAAATTTGACAGAGATAGCCTCCGTAATGAAAGAAGGAAAAGCTGATGTCGGTTTTGTTGTTGATCCAGATGTTGACCGTTTAGCCTTGATTTGTGAAAATGGGAATATGTTTGGAGAAGAATATACATTGGTTGCGGTAGCCGATTATATACTCCAGCATACTCCAGGGAATACGGTATCCAATTTAAGTTCTTCGAGAGCTCTTCGAGACATTACCCGTTCCTATGGTCAGCAGTACAATGCAGCAGCTGTTGGCGAAGTGAATGTAGTGGCGAAAATGAAGGAAACTAATGCTGTTATCGGAGGAGAAGGAAATGGGGGAGTTATCTATCCGGCGAGTCATTATGGACGTGATGCTCTTGTAGGGATTGCCTTATTCCTTACTTATTTGGCAAAATCAGGGAAAAAAGTCAGTGAACTTCGCGCTTCATATCCTCCGTATAGCATAGCGAAACAAAAAGTTCAATTGACTTCAGATATTGATGTTGATGCTTTATTGACAGCTGTAAAAGAAAAATATATACAGTATGATGTGACGGATATAGATGGTGTTAAAATCGATTTTCCTGATAGATGGGTACATTTGCGAAAATCGAATACCGAACCTATTATCCGTGTTTATGCTGAGGCTTCTACTTCTGAATTGGCGGAAAAAACAGCAGCAGGAGTAATGGATGTCATAGCCCAAATGGTTGCAAAATAATCTTTAATAGAGAATGAAAAATATGAAGGTATGACCTTGTAATGAATGTCTGGTCGATACCTTCATATTTTTTTGTTTTATTGAAAAGCATATTTAGGTTATATTACTTCAATAAATATATATAGTCTTCGTATCCTTCAGCCTTCATTTCCTCTTTTGGAATAAAGCGTAGTGAGGCACTATTTATACAATATCGTAGTCCCCCTTTATCTATTGGACCGTCATTAAATACATGTCCCAGATGAGCGTCTCCTGTAGAGCTTCTTACTTCGATTCGTTTCATTCCGTAAGATGTATCTGTTTTTTCTTTTATCAATTCTTTTTTAATAGGTTTTGTGAAACTGGGCCATCCACAACCCGAATCAAATTTGTCTGTAGATGCAAATAGAGGTTCTCCGGTTGTGATATCTACATAAATACCTTCTCTTTTTTCATCCCAGTATTCGTTTTTAAAAGCAGGTTCGGTGCCATTTTTCTGGGTGACAATATATTGTTCTTTTGATAAAATTGAGCGTAATGTGCTATCATCTGGTTTCTTAAATTTTGTTTTTTCATTAGCTCTACGAGCCAATTCAAATAATTCAGGCCTGATATGACAATATCCACCCTTATTTTTATCTAAATAGTTCTGGTGGAATTCTTCAGCTTCATAGAAATTTTGTAATGGCTTTATTTCTACGACTATTGGTTTATTGTATTTACCAGCAATGCTTCTTATTGTATTGTTTATAGTATGAACATCGCTGGAATCGGTGTAATATATTCCTGTCCGGTATTGGCTGCCTTGATCATTACCCTGTCGGTTAATACTGGTGGGATCTATTGTATTTAGATATAAATTTATCAATAATTCTAAATCTACAATTTGAGGGTTGTAAATGACTTTTACTGTTTCTGCAAATCCTGTATTTCCATTGCAGACTTGTTCGTATGAAGGATTGCTTGTGTTTCCGTTTGCATATCCTACTTCTGTTGTTTTTACTCCTTTTATTTGTTTCATGAAGTGCTCGGTACCCCAGAAGCAACCACCGGCAAAATATATTTCGCGAAGATTATTTGTTTTCATATTCTCTGATTTATTATCATTATTTAGTGAATGACATGCAATTGTAATGCATAGAAGTAAAATAATGGATGTAAAAGTTATTTTTAATTTATCTAATAGCATTATAGTTTATATATTATTTTTCAGAAATAAATACTCTATATTATAAACTGCTGAAAGATAATATTTGTTTCTGGATTAAATATTTTTTTGAATAAATTTGACCAATAAGAAAGAATATAAATACAGATTCGATATCTGTATTTATATTTGATTGGTAGATTTATTGGTTTATATTAGAATGGGAATAGTAAAGGGAGTACTATAATCATAATTATACCCATGATTATTTGCAATGGCAGTCCGACTTTTACATAATCGATAAAGCTATATTTTCCTGCAGACATGACTAATGCATTGGGAGGAGTAGAAAATGGAGAGGCGAAACACATACTTGCAGCTACAGTGACGGCAAATAAAAAAGGATAAGGACTTACCCCAATCCCTATGGCAGATTGCATGGCAATGGGTGCTAAAAGTACAGCCGTAGCCGTATTACTGATAACCATAGTCATTAATGACGTTGTGAAATATATACCGGCCAGTAATGCTAGTGGCCCCCAGTGACCAAGGCTACCGACAAGGTTTTGGGAAATCAGTGCAGAAGCTCCGGTTTTTTCCAGTGCCATAGACATCGGTAACATAGCAGCAATTAAAACGATACTTTCCCAGTTGATAGTGCGGTAGGCATCTTCGACGTTTCTTAGACATCCAGTAAAAATCATTAGTACGGACGCTACCATAACAGCGATAACGGCTGGTACCCAATCAAATACCATGGCTAAAATCATTAGTAACATAATGGTAGCAGCAATAGGGGCTTTATGGTCAAGAGTAACTTTTGCTGCTTCAGCCTCAGGCTGGCCTACAACCACCCAGTCTGATTGGTCTTTACTCATACGGGCAATATTATTCCATGTGCCTTGAACAAGGATAGCATCACCGCTGTGCATTTTTTCATCTTTTAGATTTTGTAAAATATATTTTCCACCACGTTGTATTCCAAGTACATTGATGTTGAACTTTTCTCTAAATCCACTTTCCTTGATAGGAACATTGATTAACTTGGAACTAGGCATTAGTAAAATTTCAGCTATGCCTATGTCATGAAGGTCAATATTGTCTGGGATATCAGCTCCTTCAGGTATATGAATATCTATCAGTTCTAAATGATTTTCTTTTATGAATTGTTCAACTTGTCCGTAATCACCCATAACATAAAACATATCGCCATTTTTTACTACAGTTTCAGGGCCTGCGGTCATTTGATCTATTGTTTGAAAAAAAGACCGCTGATTTGAAGGTTTGCGACGTATTTCCAGAACATTGATATGATATTTTCTCGCAATATCAAGATTCTGTAATGTTTTATTATTGAAATGGGAATCATTTGTTATCTGAACTCTGAAAAGGTTACTCATCAACTGGTATTCTTGTATCAATTCTTTCTGGGATTTTCCATTGTTGTGTTTCGATTGGTTATCAGTTTCATTTTTTGATAAAAATATTTTGCTTAAAGGTATGAGTGCAATGATACCAACGGCAATACATATAAGCCCTACAGGAGTAAAAGAGAAGAATGATAGAGGTTCATATCCTGCTTCTGTAAGAGTATTTTGTATGACGAGGTTGGGAGGAGTACCGATTAGAGTCATCATGCCGCCCATACTACTGGCAAAAGCTAAAGGCATTAAGAAACGCCCTGGGTGGGAATGTGCACTGGCTGCAAGGCTTACGACAATAGGTAACATTAAGGCGACTGTTCCGGTGTTGCTGACAAAAGCACCTATACCTGCAGTAACGAGCATAATGAGGATAAAAAGTTTTAATTGATTATGTCCGGCGAGTTCCAGTATTTTACGGCTTATCATTTTTGCAAGTCCGGTTTGGAAAATAGCTCCTCCTACTACAAATAGGCCTATCATCATAATGACGATATTGTTGGAGAATCCTGATAGTGCTTCTTCAGGAGTTAAAATATTAAATATAACTAACAATATCAGAGAGCAAAGAGCAACTAAATCTGAACGTATTTTACCATTGATAAAAAATACAGCCGAAAGAGCCAGGATAATAAATGATGTAAGCATATTATACTTTTTGTCCAAAAAAAATTAATAACTGATTTTATGGTATAAATATAACAAGAAAAAGAAAAATATGATTTCTCTTTTTACCCTAAAAAGTGTTCTAAAAGGGAATAAAAGTATAAATATGGCATTTGTATTATCGTTTACATATAGATGCAAAGTCACAATACTCACAAGTTTTTAAATCGTTTGTTTGTGTGAAAGGAATATTCTCATCGAAGATTTCATTGAGACATTGGTTAAAATGATTTGTAAAATCAGAACATATGTCGTGAAAGTCTTCAATTATTTTATTAGTCTTATCAATCTTTAATTTTATCTCCCAGTCGAAATTATGTTCGAATAATGAACGGAGATAATAAATTCCTGGTTTTAAGGTTTTTCCATTCGCTATTTTTGAATACATCATTGCATACATAAAAACCTGCATAATTGCTTTAGGTCGGTTTGGAAGGTTTTTGTCGAATAAGTCTTCTATTTTACGGAATACAATCTCTCTGCTGCCAGAGTTGGAACGGGGTTTAGCTCCACTTTTATAATCAATGATACGAACTTTGCCTTTAACTTCATCTACTCGGTCAATAAAAGCTTTTAATCGAACTGTTTTATTCGGGGAAATACTATGTTCCGTTTCTATTAATCGTTCGGATTCTATGTAAAGGAATGGGGTCAGTTTTCTGTCGGATGAAAGAGTCCTTTTTACATATTTACGAATGATTTCGCCTACCAAATAGTTTTGTCCTGTTAAGCGCTGGGGCTCATCCTTTTGGTAATAACATTCATTGAATGCCGATTCTATTAGGCCTGTTAGAAATGTATCATCTTTTTGTATTTTTTCAAGGGCATCACCCATGACTAAATTTCCCTTAAATCGATTATATATACATTCCATGACCCTGTGATAAATGCTTCCAAAAGTACTGGCTTCAATGTTTTCCGATACATCATCATCTGGAGTTACTCTTTCTACCGATTGCAAATAAAATTGTAGAGGACAATTGATATATGTGTTTATTGCACTGGCAGATAAGGCCCGGTCACCACCTGATAAGAAACGGTCAAGTTGTTTTTTTACATTCTCTGTTTTTATTACGTAAATAGGCTGGATGTCGTTTACTGAAATATCATAAGTTACTAGTTTTTCTTTTAAAGGGAGGCGATAGTGATATTTCATTTGATATATATATCTGCTCATTTCTCCTATGTCGGTTCCTTCAGTGCGTGTGTCATAGATAAGGAATATTTTTTTTGCCCTGTAAATCATTCGATAGAAATAATAGGCATATATACTATCTTGATGTTCTGAAGTTGAAAGACCGAATCCTTTTCTCAAATTATATGGGATGAAGGTGTTTGCTACTTTTTTCACGGGGAATATACCTTCATTCATCGATAATACGATCAGATTTTCGAAGTCCAAAGCTCTAGTTTCAAGTACACCCATTATTTGTAATCCCGATAAAGGTTCTCCTCGGAAAGGAATAGTGATGTTGTTGACCATTTTGTTCAGTAATCTGAAAAAAGTGCTTACATTCATTCCCGTTTTATATTCAGTCATAACCTCCTTCAATCGGTTTACAGTAATGTAATAATGATATAAAAATTCCTTTTCAAGAGGAGTCAGTTTATTATTTTCTTTTTCGTCATTAGCTTTGGAAGTAAAAAAATGCTCTTGTTGTAAATATTCGAGAATTGAAATAAGATAGTCGGCAGCTTCTTGTGCATTGGTCAATGGTGTGAATATTCGTTTTAATAATTCGTTTTTTGCCAGATCATTTACAGGTATAAATACCCGGTTGTATTTTCGTATATAGTTACTGAGTTCGAGTATTATTTTTTCTCCTGAAATCATTATATATCGATGAGAAAGAAGAGATAATACTTTACGATGGTAAAAGTATGGTTGACCGGAGATGAGACGCAGGTGTTTCTGTAGGTCGAAGATTTCTTCCATTAGTCCGGCTACAGGGGTATTAGATAGAGTATATCCCATTGTTACGTTTATAGGGTCTATCTCTTTGGGAACAGAGTATAACATAGGCAACAAAAGATGTTCATCAGGTAAAATAATTGCTGTATTTATTGCCTTTTCAGGATTAGGGATATCTTTATTTTTCAGTAATTCTGACAGTATTTTGCAAGCCTGTTTTGCTTGACCGACAGCAGAAGGAATACCGATAATTTCTATTTGGGAGAGATTGTCCGTATTTTCATCCGTTTCAAATATATCATATTGTGATGGATATTTTAATCTATTTTCTGATAAGAAAAAAGAAGCTTTATTATATTTATCACAGACAAGAGGAGAATAATAATCCCAATAAAAATCTGCTATCCCCATATCTCGTAGTCGGGACATAACGATTTCCTCCGATTTGCTTAATACATTCAACCCTATAAAAACGATACGTCGATATGGCATGTTGTTCAATTTTTTTGATAAAGCCTTTTCTGCTACATCTCTGAATATCATTCCTTCGTAGGCTATATTCTTTTTCTGTAATTCTTCTCGGAGAGCACAATATAATGGATACAAAAGTTCCCATATTGCCAAGAACTCCATTTTTTTTCGGCTTTCGTTTATCGGAATGAAGTTACCCCAAAATTGTCGTATAGCATCTAGTTGGTTTGGAGTAAGATAATCGAATAGTTCATCTATTTCTTTTAATTCTTTTATGTTTCTGAATAGTTGTTCTGGATTGGCTACATATTTATCTACATCATCGAAATCGTTGAGTAACATATCTCCCCAAAATACGAAATCATCGAAAGACTCATTAGAAAGACTGAGTGCCTGAAATTTTTGATACAGGATAAAAAGCATACTTGTCCTGTCTGCTTGTAAATACGGACTAAACTGGCAGAACAAATCGCTGATAGTTAGTATTGGAGGTGAAAATATAGGTTTTTTTGCAACTTGAGCAATATATTTCTGAAAAAATACACCAGCTCGTCGGTTGGGAAAAACAAAAGCAATATCTGATAAGTTTCCAGAAGTTTCTTTATAATAGGTCTCGGCAATACGATATAAAAAGGGTGTCATCCTATTTTTATTTTTAGTATTACAAAAATAACTAAAATCGGCAATTAATATATCATTATTATTTAAGTATATAGATTTATAAGTAAAATAGAAAAATTTAAATGACATCTGAATTCGAGATATCAAAATTAATTTTTATATTTGATTATATAAAGTTTCAGTTTTCGAATAGGAATATGGTTAGATGT
>UMEI01012665.1_pt1 | contig 19761 bp, 33 predicted proteins | sample 1964711 | NCBI WGS metagenome assembly UMEI01 (sample SAMEA4836016, study PRJEB28245) | human gut metagenome | biome: gut microbiome; material: fecal sample | place: Denmark | collected 2008 | reverse complement strand
TATAAGGTTTTTCACCTCTTTCATAAAAATATGTAACTCCTTGAATAAAATATGCTTCAATAATAGGATTCCCTAGAACATCTTCCTCTAATATGGCATATCCTTCAACCAACATATTTGTAATAGGATCAATAATCCCTGTTGCATGTCTTCCATCAATTACCTGTAAGCGAGGCATTTCTCCAACCTTTTGAGAAATATAAATAAAAGAACATGATGTAATCAATGATGAAATAATTGCACTGTCAAACAACACATCAGGATTATTCATGTCGTATATCTCTTGCATATTGAAATTATCATTAGAAAATTCAACAAAGGAAATTCTATCAGCAATAGAGTCAACAGCCTTTGAACACCATCCTAAACATTCTTTTAACCATCTAAATTCAGGCGGTATTACACTTGAAATATCAACCATTTGATTTTTCATTTCATAATAATCGTATCTTGTTTCGCATCTTTCTTTCCTACTAGCAAGTTTTCTTCTTAAATATCCCATTCCTTTGTATTTCATATATCTTCTATTCCTTTCATAATTTCGTTTTGAGAGCCGTTTTCATAATCCGTGAGAAAATATTCACAGTACGGCATGAAGTCCGGAGAACGCATTTTTAGGGGTGGTATTCCCCCACCCTAAAAAAACGATTATTTTTTGCTTCGATACGTAGTCCAATCAATTATTTGTGGCAGTATTCTGTTTGATATGACTTTTTCGGTTTTTATTGCGTTATTAGCAAAGATTTTGTCACTCTTTTGTCTATTGCATGTCATATGAGCCAATTGTAGGTTATCTAAATCACTTGGATGTCCACCTTTTGCTACTGGTATGATGTGATCAATACATGGTGACAATGGATGTGGATATTTATAGCTGAAATCTACTGGCTTTCCACAAATCCCACATATAGTTTGAGTAGCATATATTCTTTTCTTGTTGTTTTCAAATTGCTTTCTATGTGCTCCATCTCTATCCAATCTTTTAACTGCCATAAGTTATACCTCCATTTTTAAACAAAACAAAAAGCTCCTGAAACAAGAGCTTTTCATAATACTTCAATTGACAACAAATCAATCGTAAATGAATTCAAGACAAAGCGTTGACATTGTGGATGTCATCTTTTTGAAAACTTCACAATAACATAATAGCACCAAATAAAGGGGGAATCTTCCACATAGAAGCACTTTTTTAATCTTTTTTTAGTAAATTCAGTAAGATGTTGTCGGCTTTTCGGTAAAGACTCTTATTGTTAACGATATTATAACGTTGTAAGCATTGTGTTTTTGAAAGATTATAATAGAAGTCCTCTATGAATTTTCTATCAAGTGCATCCATCTTGTTAAGATAATACTCAACAGTAGCAATACGTACATCCCAATGTTTTAGATCTTCTAAGTAATCTTTTTCATTTGACTGAATATAATCAACAATTGATTTTTTCAATTGATCCTTTTTATCAATCAAGTAGTTATACTTGTCAGCACTATCTTGAACAAAACCACCTAATCCATCACCTTTACCAGGAGACTTAATAAGTTCCAATTTTTCTTCAACCTCTAAAAGTTTATTTCTAAGTGTTTTAAGAGGTGCTTCATAATCGTTGATTAATTTGTCACGTTCTTTGATTAGACTCTTATACGTACGAATTTCATTTCGAATAATTGGTAATGTGTGTATTGTTAAATGCATTTGTTATCCTCCTTGTGTTTTTAGTTCTTTTAATCATGCTAAAGATGTTCGTTATACTCAGCCATTCCATGTATTTCTTAAAAGTACAATATTTTTTTCTGTTTTGCAGAATTTTTTACACTAAACATAACTTAATAAATTACTTATAACCCCTAAAAGTGTTAAATTTTTTATATTCTTGAAACTCCATGCTTTCTATTGATTTATCAACACTTTTGTGGATTGTTACTCTTAAAAATTTAACCTTGGACATTGAATATCGTAAAACACACTATTTTTTACACTTTTTCAATGTGATTACTTTGCTTGTCTCTTTATGAATTATCACTAAAGAATCTATCGTATTTTTTAGAAACCAATAATCTTTAGGATTCAATCCATTAGCAGTAATCAACTTCTTCATTGCTAAATTAATTCTTTTTGGATGTTTCATTTGTTACCTCTTTTTTTAAACGCGGATAGTAATCGTCGCTTCATCGAACTCATTCATTGAATCTAATGAAACTGATTTTATTTCTCGATCCAATAGATTTCCATCTAGATTGTTTAGATTGTTTTTTTCTGCTTCTGATACACCTATTGTTGCTTTTCCTGCTCTTTGAATTAAATATTTTTCAACAGGATGTTTTTCTCTTTTAAAATATTCTCTAATTGTCATTTTCTAATTTCTCCTTTCTTCCAATCTTCATAGATGCCTAATTTCTTATATTTTTTCTTGATTTTTCTTGGAAGCCTTATTTTTTTACTTTTTCCAATAATTTTTATTACAATTTTGACAGTTTGATTGATTATACGTATCACTTCATCAAAAAAAGCTCTAATAGGATTAGCAATTACTTCACATAACTTATCAAATGCATCTCTCATTTGAATTGCAGCATCTTCTAATGTCATTTATTCTCACTTCCTCTTTCTTTTTTCTTTCAACTCATTTTGCTTCTTGTAAGTAGATTCTAATGTTTGAGCAATTAATATTCCTTCTTTTGTAAGTTTAGGATCATCATAAATCAGCTTCTTATTACACATGATCAGTCTTTGTGCTTTTGTAATCAAAGCAAGATTGTCAAGTGTTACATTTTCCTTGTTTCCATCTAAAAATAATAGTGATTTATCTTCTGGAATAGGTCCATATTCCTTTTCCCATAACAAAATATGTTTTGGTTTCCAATTGATCAAGTGAGAATATTTGACACCTCTTTTATCAGATACCTTGACATAAATATATCCATCCGACCTTTTTCTTTCAGCACCAACAGGTACCCAGTTTTTAGGAGTATGTCCTTTTTGAAATTCGGTTTCAACCGAAAGATGTTCTCCTTTTTGGATTGGATTTGCTGGTCTAGATCCTTTTTCAAATCTTCCTGTAAGCCCTGAAATTAAATGAAGATTTCTTTTTTGTGCCTTTATTTGCTGACATGAAAAAGAAGTATTGAATTTTTCATTCATCAGTCTTGTACACTCTCTATTGCTGATGCCTTGATAAATCTTTTTCAGATATTCGACCTGTTCATCATTCAAAAGCTTTTTGTGTTTAATTCTAGAATAATCTATTTTAGAAATCCCAGATATAATTTTATGATTATCCTTGTAGCTTTTTATAGTTTTAGCACTCAAATTCGTTCCAAACTTTTTATTGAACATATCCGCTATTTCAGAATTCAATCGACCAGGAGCTATTTCAATGATGTAATCACGCATTTCCTGCGTATATCTCATACTCATTTTTTACTTTCAATGCCTAACATTTTGGGAAGCACAGGAGTTTCCCGATTGTAATCAGCTTGAAATTGGGCAGCTTCAATATGGACTCTAGCGTTATCGACAATTTGTGCACTAATATCTGCCATTGCTCTACTTCTTTTTATTTCGGCCTGAAGTTCTTCGTCCGTAAGATCATCATCGTTCAGTCTTTCTAATTGTTCCATCAAGATATTGTGCATATCCGTTAGTTTATTTCTTGGCATTGTTCCACCTCACTTCTATTTTGTAGCAGCAATGTATACTCTGCTTCTTTCTTTTTCTGCATCATCGTTTTCCCAACAGACATATCTAAGTGTTGTTGCTGGTTCATCATGATTGTACATTTTCATGAGAGTAATAACATTACCACCATTTTTAATATAAAAATATCCAAACGTTTTTCTAAGGGAATGCATTCCAAAAGTAGAAACAACACCGACTTCATCTGCATTTTTCTTCATGATTTTGTAGCCCATTTCACGTGTCAAAGGCAAAACATAAGAAATACCTGATTGTTTTTTCTTTTGACCTTTGAAAAGATAATCATGATCAGCAAGATGATTTCTTTCAATGTAATCCAAAACATCTTTATGAAGCCTTTTATCCATACGATAATGTTGCATTTTGCCTGTTTTAAGCTCTTTGATATGAACATAGCCCTTTTTTACATCAATAACTCTTAACTGTAAAAGATCATTTGCTCTAAAAGCAGTATTGAAGCCTAATAAAGCAATCATATAATTACGATCAGCTTGATATCTTTTTACATCAGTTGTTGCAAGGTCTCTTTTTAAAAGAAGATTATTCATAAAAGAATTCAATAATCTCTTATCTTTGATTGGCAATGTTTCTTTTTGACCTTTGAACGTTTTTACTCTTCTTTTCGCCATGTCCATTCTCCTCACATTTGAATATTTTTACATTTTTATTACTTTATAAATTTTTTACTTTCATTTCTTTGATTTTTAAATGACAATTGTCCAACAATTCGTCTACTCCTAAATTTTCTTTTTTAGAAACATACACAAGCAAAGAAATTGCTGATAAAAGAATAAACTCATTGTTACAATCCTTTGTCCCACCAATTCTAATTTTTTCTTGGGGGCTTTCCTGCACAACCTGAACAATCATATGCTCTTTTCCTCCTAATCGTACTTTTCAAGCATAGAAAGTGCTTCATCATCAATCGGTATTTTTTCAACCGGTTCTACATAGTTGCTTTCTTTTTGAAAATCCTGATAAATATTCTTTTCAAATGCGCTTTTAAAATAATTCATCCGATTTTTTAAATGTTTAGTTTTCATTTTTTTCAAAATATACTCACACTTGCAATTGATATCAATACCATTAAAAGATTGTTGATACGTATTTACAAGGTCATCAACAAAACTCACTTCATCTTCTAATATTAAATCTTTTTTTAAAAGACATTCAGTAATGTAGTTTAAACGAGGAGCCTGCTCCTCAGTTTTATCTTTCTCTTTTATCTTTTTATCTTTTATCAATGTATCTGTATCAGATACAGATACTGATACAGATACATAGGGGTTAGGGTTAGGTTCTTTTAGGTTACGGCTAGGTTCTTTTAGGTTTTGTTTAGGTTTTTCTAGGTTATGTCTAGGTTCTTCTAGGTTTTCTTTTATTTCTTGAACAACCTCTTTGTCTTTCTTAGGTCGACCACCCTTTTTTCCATTTTCAACACTTGCAACATAACGTTTATTTGCATTATCAATTGTAGGAATCATAGCCGTTAAAAGTGCCTTTGTTATTGGTGATAGATCATCCCTCATTTCACCTGTCAAACCATACTCGGCAAGTGCCTTATAAACCTCAAGCTGCATTGATTCATCAAGTGCGTTGATTGAATCATAAAAGCTTTTATAAAATATAAACCCGTCTTTTTTTTGAATGTTTCCCATATAAAATAACTCCTTTTTTAGGAGCTATTCTATAGCCCCTTGAAACTTATTATTTGCATTTACTACTTTTCTTTTTTCTTGCAGCCTTGAACCAACAACAATTGGTGGAAGTTCTGGAGCAACTTCACCATCAAGATTGATTTGCCCTTGAACAACACCACCTAATTCTGAAAGTTTTGAACCTAAGAACTCACCTGTCGCAGGTTCGAATTCTCTCGTATTTACTAATGTAATAGGTTCGTTTAATTTAGGTGAAAGTTTTGGTGTAACCTTATACCCTACTGTCAATTCATTTCTTTTTTTGTTTGGTGTGATTCTAATGCTTACCTTAATTTCTCTCGCCTTTAAATCCGTGCTTTCATCATTGATATTGAACATCACTTGCTCTAATGCGTTATCGATTTGTCGGATGATATTTCCACCCTCAATATCCAATATAGATCTATTTCTATTCATACTGATCACCTATCTATAAAGCAAGAATTACATCTTTTCTTTCAATTTCTTTATCAAGAGCAAATTTAAAGTAATCTTTTAATTCATCTTGAACTTTTCTTTCAAAGATTCCTTCATCACATACCATTAGAGCTACCTCTCCATCATGATCCACTCTTAAATTAAACTTTCTTCTGATTTGATTAAGCTCTGGATAAGTTCCAATAGGCGTTAACGCAACAATCGGATTGATTGTAACAGCTTCGTTTGTATTAACTCCTTCTGTCACTTTCAATTGTGCTCCAATTCCATTATCAACTGCCTCAACTTTGCTCACTTTATATAGTTTAGATATGCTTTGAATAAAATTATCAGTGTTTTTGTCTTGTACAAAACAAGTATTAACGTTAATGATCATTTGTTCAGCAGGAATGAATCTGTTCAAAATAGCCTTTGGAATAATTGGGTTTGCTTCAAAAATTAATTGTCTTCCATATGTATTATCTATAGAAGTGTATACTTTGATATTATTTCCTTCGGCAGTTATAATTACTGGCAAATGAACATTAATTGCTGTACTATCATTTTCAATGAAGTTTTTGATCATTTCATTAAGCGCTGTAAGACTTTTAACTTCAACAGGATTAATTCTTGGCACTGTGAAACGAGTAAGATTTTCTCCTTGATGAATATATCTTTCGCCAAAAATATCGCATTCTTCTACACGACAGTTTTCTTGGGCATTTGTTAATTCTTGAATTTTTTCTATTGCTTTTGCTAACATTTTTCTTCCTCTTTTCATTTAATATTTTTACTGCTATAATTTGCTTGGAACTGAATTTAGAAGACGACATTTATTTGTTGTCTTCTTTTTATTAACTTATCTTATCTATATAAATCACTCCTTTATGAAAAATAAGGCACCGTTGAGTAAAAAACGCTAGAAATACTTTTTTATGTCACTTGTTCTTCTTTAAATGTTTGTGTTTTTTTATTCAAATAATGTTACAGGGAAGTATCACATGAATAAAAACGGTGCCTAGAGGCTTATTATTACCTCTTAGCAAACACAAAGGGATGGTGATTTTAAATATACATACAACGTTTATAGAGGAATCCTTTGTATTTGCTAACAAGCAATAATGCTTGTTATTAATAAAATTGTGACAAAATAGATTTAAGCTCTTCATGTGCCTCTTTTGGAAGTTCTCCAGGCATGTTTTCTATAATAAAATCATGAATTTCTTCCATTGAACATCCTCTTGAATACATGTCACTTGCTTTTGTAGCAAGATCCACAGAAGATACAAACTCTGCTTTTCTTCTTAGTTTTTTTAGTTCTTCTTGAACTAGTTGAACAGCTGAATCACCAAATTCCATAATATCCTTTACAGATATTTTTAGACTTTCAGCAGCTCTTGCTAGTTCATCTTCAACAAAGTACGCATTAATTCCAAGACTGTTCTTTGTTATGATAATTTTCATTCCAAAAGTTTCATGTGATAAATCAACATTTTCTTTCATTACACCAGCTTGACTGCATGAAAAAGAATAAGAATCTTCTTTTTCATCATATATTCCGTTTTCTTTAACAAATTCTTCCATACTTTTTTTATTCATAATTATTTCTCCTAATATATACTTCTACGTTGTATTTTTTAATCGTTGGGTTTTCAACAAAAATATCTATTCTATTGCCTTTGATTGCACCACCGCAATCTTCCGCAAGATATTCATTTCCATTGATTTTTATAATCGAACCATATGGAATGATTTCAGGATCAACAGCAATCGTCTTACCTTCTTGAGCGATTACACCTGTTGATGTCAAACTTCCATACTTGTCCTCACCTGGCCAGTAATATGTAATTGTAAACTGACCTAGTGCTTTTCATTTTGATAATTCATCTACTTGTTTTTGAAGTTGGTCTTTTTCAACCACCATACATTCATACATTGCTTTGTACTTTGTATATTCTTGAAGCTGACCTTGCATATCATTGAGTTCATCCTTGTACAATTCAATTTGTTTACTTTGTTCTCCATACTTTGCTTCTACTGATTTAGCTTGAGCATAACCAGTTCCTGCAAAGATTAAACTTGCTACACAAGCACCAAACAATGTAACCTGTGCTTTTTGTGTTAATTTCATATTTGCAATTCCTCCCGAATTTGTTTATAATTTATGTGCTATGTTGTGTGTCCTTTTTTAAGGGCACTTTTTTCATTTAAAGAATTAAGTAATGCAATGATTAATTGCTCACTAGGACTTTTACTGAACTTATTCATATAATCCTCAAATGCTTTTCTTGGAATGTGTACGTTTCTTCTAGTACCAGATATTGCAACACTTCCAGGAAAACATCCTTGTTGAATTGCATTGATTATGAACTCTCTACTCTTGTGAGTAATCTTCATGACTTCTTCAACTGAAATGTTATTTTCATCCATGATTTATCCCTCCTTTCATAAAGCTCTAACCAAAATTGCTAAACAATTCCCAACAAAACAAGAAACTGTAATAACTGCTGCTATACCTTTAGATGTCATAACTTACCCCTCCTTTTTGCTTTGCTAATAGTTCTTGCTAATTCCCGCCATGATTTTTCATACCAATCACGACTTTCTTTTAAAACCACACAAGTGATAATCAGTACAACATTAAGCAAAATTGAAATATATAAAATCCATTCCATAACTACTTATCCTTTCTAATTAAAAACTTCATCAAATACTTGTTTACGCAATTTGTCATATTCGTCTTTTGAAATAAGTTTTAATTCATAGGCAGTAGCAAGAACACCACATAAATACATGTATTGGTTATTTACAGCGCCATAGCATGTATCAAGATTCGATTGTTTTTCTTGACATTCTTCAATTAAACAATCTTCAAATTCTTTTCTTGCTTCATTTCTTTTTTGGATTTGTTCATCAAGGAAATCCTTTTCAAATTTAATTTTCTTTTTGATAACTTCAACTTGTTCTACTTTAGTCATAACTTTTTTCTCCTTCCTACTACTGACCATCAAGGAACCAACCTCTATTACAAAATGAAAACTTCACATATTGTATTAAAAAGAAATTTGTTATTAATTTGGTGTTTCTATGATCATCAACTTTAGGAATCTAATAAAATAGGCTTTGCTAGAGATTGATTCCTGGATGATCAGTAATTTATTTAATTTTTTTCGACATCCTTCATCTCTTTCTTTATAATTAAGTTATCGGTACGGCAATATCGAAATTTATTTAAAAAGCGAGGTGAAATATATGGCAAATGATTTTTTATGTCCTTACTGTAACCATAGTGCTGAGATTAATGATTCAACATGTTACTTAATACATCCCTCTTTTGGAAGCGTCATACAATATGCTCAGCCTAAAGATAGCGAAATAACACTAATCATGTTTAAATGTCCACATTGTCATGAATACACCATTTGTGCACAAGGAACTGGTTCTAAAGTGAAAACAAATTTAGTTAATATAAAACCTAATACTTTAGCAAAACAGTTTCCTGATTACATTCCAAAAGCTATCAGACAAGACTATGAAGAAGCTTACTCTATCGTCAATTTAAGTCCTAAAGCATCTGCAACCTTATCTAGACGCTGCTTACAAGGAATGATTAGAGATTTTTGGAAAATCAAACCATCAACACTATTTAAAGAAATTGGTGAGCTTGAACATAAAATTCCTGTAATGCAATGGAAAGTTCTTGATGGAATAAGAAAAGTTGGTAATATTGGTGCTCACATGGAAAAAGATATAAATGTAATAGTTGATATTGATCCAGGTGAAGCAGAAAAACTTCTTAAAGTAATTGAAAAACTTATGAACGATTGGTATGTAGAACGTCATGAAACCGAATTGCTTTACGGTGATATAATTGCAATATCTGATGAAAAAGCCAAAGCTAAGAAAGAGTAATTAAATTTGCTCTTTTTCTTTTCGAGGATCTTTATCAAATAGAAAATGATAGTTCCCCTCTCTATCTTTTTCGTAGTAAAGCTCTACAAGTCTACACACATCTTCTTTAGTTCCTTTGCCTCTTAAAACAGTTACAACTAACAATGTTCTTTCCTCAACATTGTCTACTCTTTCACATTTTTGTTCTTGCATTTCTCATCACCACCCTTTTTGATGTTTTCATTCAAGAAAGAAATACAAAAGTTGAATAAAGTATCCAAATAACAGTTGCATACCATTTATAGAACCAGTTATCAGGTTCTATTTTTTTCATTACTTTTAAACAAACCAAATATGCTATTGTAAAAACGATAAAATATATTACTCTCATCTAATTCTCTCTTTCTTTCACAGCAACAACTTCATCTGTTTTTATTTCACTTATAGGATTTTGAATGACACACTTATCATTAATTTTTCTCATTTAGCATTTCATTTATTTTTTTGAAACAATTCATACTTTCCGTTGAACAAATCACTCATTTTTATGTAATCAACATAATTTCCTTCTTGATCAACAAGCTCTAATTCAGGCATTCCTCTTTTTCTGCATTCATTACACATACAGATGTAATTTACTTTGTAGATTTGATTACCATCTTTTACGAATAAATCCATGCATGAACCCCCTCTTTTCTTACGTTTACGTAAGTTAATCGGTAAAAAAAATATAATTTACATCTTCTGGTGAAAGATTTAATAAATCAGTGATAATTCTAATCTCTTCCCTATAAAAATCGCTAAATCCTCTTTTTTTACGATAATAAGTAGCTTGATTAATAGATAATTTCTTAGCAACTTCTTCGTTTGTCAATCCAGCTTCTTTTGTTTTTGCTTCTAGGGCAATCCAATTCATTTACACCACCTCCTGTTTTATTTGACAACTAAAGATTATCACTTGCATTTACGTAAGTCAATACATTTTTGCAAGTTTTTGTTTTTAAATTATAATTACATTGCATAAACGCAAGAAAATGATATAATATTTCTTGAAAAGGAAGTGATAATAATGAATATTAATAAATTCATAAAAAATAGAAGACTTGAATTAGGATTAACAATGTTGGATGTAGCAAAAGCATGTGAAGTTAGTGAAGCTACTGTTTCAAGATGGGAAAGTGGAGATATAAGTAATATGAAACGAAGCCGTATAGCTTCTTTAGCAAAAGTTTTACAAATATCCCCTGCTATTATCGTAGGAGTTCAAGATGAATTCGAATATTCATCTTCAGGAATTGATTTTACTCGTGTTCCGTTGTACGAAGATGTGTGTTGTGGTAATGGTGGCTTTGTTGATGAAAATATAATTGACATGATACCAGTACCTAGTAAAGGATTAAATCCTCGCGCTGAATATTTTGCTCAATATGCCAAAGGCGAGAGTATGAAAGATGCTGGTATTAATGATGGAGATCTTCTTATTTTTGAAAGAACAGATAAAATTGATGATGGAGTTATTGGTTGCTTTTGTAATGAAGACAATGTTGCTACATGCAAAAAATACAAAGAGCTTAATGGAATAGTAATGTTGCAACCTATGAATATTGAATTTGAACCAATTATTATTGATCCATTGAAAGATAACTTCAGGTGTTTAGGTAGATTAAAGAAAGTTATAAAAGATTTTGATTGGGAGGATTAAACAATGGGATTATTCAATAAAAAAGAGTTGAAACGTATTGAAGAATTAGAAAAGGAAAATGCCGAATATCTTTCTAAAATTGAACAATTAGGCGGAAAAGAAATACTTGATATTCAAAACGAAATAAAAGAACTTCAAGGCAAAAAAGCAAATTCAGAAAAAGAACTTGCAGAAAAAGAGCAAGAATTGCAAAACATACAAAAAGATATCAACAACTTATTAGATACAATCGAAGTAAAAAAAGAAGTAATTAATCAATTAGATCTTGATTTAGATGTAATGGATTTTGGAATTTACAAACCAAAATACAATTGTATGAATTCAGAAGAATATGCAACCAAAATTAAAGAAAATAGAAATAGACAAAAAGAAATGATAAAAAATAAAACAGCCCTTAATTTTTTTGATAGCTGGAAATTAGATGGGAGTTTAGCAAAAGGACGTGCAATGAATAATGATAACATGAAAATGTACTTAAGAGCATTCAACAACGAATGTGATTCATTGATTTCAAAGGTCAAGTTTAATAACTTTGATAAAATTAAAGAACGTATAGAAAAATGTGCCAATGCTTTAAATAAACTGAATCAAAGAAATAGAATATCTGTTACTTGGAAGTATCTACAATTAAAAATAGATGAACTTCATTTGGTACATGAATATAATTGTAAAAAGCAAGAAGAAAAAGAAGCAATGAGGGCTGCAAGAGAAGAAGAACGTGAACAAGCTAAATTACAAAAAGAGATAGAAGAAGCAAGAAAATCTATCAATAAAGAGAAAAAACATTACGAAAATGCTAAAGAAAAATTAATCTTACAATTAGAAAAATGTTCAACCGATGAAGAAAAAAGTGATATACAATCAAAGATAAATGAAATAGATGAAAAATTAGCTGAAATAAACAAAAATTTAGAAGATATTGATTATAGAGAAGCTAACAAACGTGCTGGTTACGTATATGTTATTTCCAATATTGGTTCATTTGGTGAAGGAATATATAAAATAGGAATGACAAGAAGATTGGAACCGATGGACCGTGTTGATGAATTAGGTGATGCTTCAGTTCCTTTTAAATTTGATGTTCATGCCATGATTTTTAGTGATGATGCTCCAGCACTTGAAAATGCCTTACATAAAGCCTTTGATGATAGAAAAGTAAATATGATCAATGGTAGAAAAGAATTCTTCAAAGTTTCTTTAGAAGAAATAGAAAAAGTTGTAAAAGAAAATCATGAGAAATTAATAGAATTTAATGAAATTCCTGATGCTGAGCAATATAGAGAAACACTTAAAATAAAAGAATCATTAACAAAAGGAAAAAATATCGATGAATAAAAGAGAATTATTTAAATTTTTTTGTTATATGTTTCTAGCGGTATGTTTTATCGTATTAATAATATTGGGAATATGTTCATTCTTCTATTATCTAATACCTATTGATTTTCCAGGTACAGTTGGTGAATGGATAACAGCTTTATCCACTCTTGCTGGTGGGGCTCTTACTCTGGGCGGAGTTTGGTGGACCATAAAAAAACAAGAGGAACAAAGAGAAAAAGATTTAGCAATACAATATAGACCCTTTTTCCGCCCTATTGTTCCAATGAAAATCGATGGAAATTCATTTGAAGAAAATGCTTTTCCAAGCAATTCTACTGAACATATCTTTGAAACAAATTATACAAAAGATATAATTGTTAAAATTAAAAATTCTGGACGAGGTGAAGCAATAATAAAAGACATTACAAATGACATTTCTATTTCTCAAACTGATAAAATTCGTGTACGAGTTAACAATGACTTGAACGATTGTATATTTCCAAAACAATACTTTAAATTAGAATTAAATATAACTATATATGATTACAAATGTCTTAAGTCATCAGATATGTATTATGATTTTCCAATCACTATAGAGTATACTGATTTTTTAAAACAAAACAGTTATAAGGAAAAAATATGTGTGTTAATCAAAAATACAACTTCCGATAAAGAAAACAATCAAAACACACCTACAAAATTTGTTGTGTCTATACAAGAACCATTAATAAAAGAAGATGAGGAGGAATGATAAATGCCTGATGAAAATAAAATGTCAATTGAAAAATACATTAGTGATAGACTTGATGATCAAATAAAATATTATGATTTAAAGTCAATTGAATACAAAAAGAAACATGAGAATATTTCTCTTGCAACAATTATTATTTCAGCTTTAATTGCCCTTGTACCTGCTTTTATAGATATATTACCCAATTGCAAAGGTATAATTACATTTCTATCCGCTTTGCTTGCTGCAACTATAACAGTATTACAAACAATTGATAAACTAAAAAAATATAACGACTTATTTTATCAATTTAGAATGACATGTGAAAAATTAAAGCAAGAAAAAGAGTTATATTTGTATCAATCAGGCGAATATAAAAGAACTGATGAAATGACAAATGAACAGTTATTTGTTGAAAGATGTGAAAGCATTATGGCAACCGAAAACGGCACATGGGCTCAATTAAACGAAAAAAAAGCAAACTAATTAGTCTGCTTTCGAATAAGTATTTTTAAAAATATCAGGTTTACAAGGATAAAACTCTCCTTTTATTCCTTTGATTATATAGTCACCAATATCAGCAATATGATTACCTTCTAAGGTTTGAATGATTAAATAAGTTTGTTTTGGAACACAACATGATCCACAAAAAGAAATTATTTCATTTGTGTTATCTCCGTTCCATTGAACAGCTTCAATAGTTACTGGTTTCTTAGTATATTTATTAATCATAATATCAATTCCTTTCAAGGTTAATTATAACAAATTCATCAAAGAAAGGAAGTGGAACATATGCCATATTTAAGAGATTATCACATTTTGATTAGCCATTCTTGGAGTTATAACAACCATTATAAAACAATTAAAGATTGGCTAGATAATACAGGATATTTTAAATTTTCAAATTATTCTGTTTGTTGTGATAAACCACTTGATACAAAAACAAATGATGAACTCAAACAGGCTCTTACAAATAGAATTTCTGCTTGCAGTTGTGTAATTGTAGTATCAGGAATGTACACTAGTTACAGTAAATGGATTGATTATGAAATTGATGAAGCTATTCGTTTTGGAAAACCAATCATTGGTTTAAGACCATGGGGCCAAGAACGAGTTCCTTCTAAAATTTTAAACAATGCTACTGTAATGGTTGGATGGAATAGAGATAGTCTAATTTCAGCTATTAGACAATACGCACTTTAAAACAAAAACTCCCCTGCTACCAACAGGAGAGTAATTATGATCATCATGCTCTCACCCAAGATGACCATTAGTAGGAAAAAAGAAAGGGTTTCCTACCACGTACATACTCATATGTAAAAAGATTTCTCAAGTCCTTTTACGTACTCAATTTTACCACATAGAGCACGTTCAAGGCAAATTAAATTGAAAGGACGTGTTTTTATTATGCCTAGAAAAACAACATATAAGCGTAGACCCAATAATAGTGGTACGGTAGTAAAACTATCAGGTAAACGTAGAAAGCCCTACTGTGCCAAAATTTCAAGTGAAGAACGTGACATAGTTACAGGAAAAAAGAAACAAGTAACTATTGGTACTTTTGAAACTGAATTAGAAGCATTAAACGCCCTATCACTTTATCATTTAACTGTTAATAAACAAATTAACGATAAAGAAGCAAATGAATTATCTCCTGATATATTTAATAAAGTCAAAGAGAAACATGATAACAAAGTACCAACATTTAAAGAAATATTTGATATCTTAAACAAAGAAGAATTTTCTTTATTATCAAGTTCAGCACAAACTGGTTACAATTCATGGATCAAACATTTCAAACAAATATATGATAGAAAAATTACAAATATATCCTTACAAGATTTACAATTTGTATTTGATAATGACAAATGTGGAAAAGGTACAAAAGACCACATGAAAATACTTTGTACAAAAGTTTTCAAATACGCTGTCATTCATCAATATATCAGTCGTGATGAAGATTATACTGAATTTATTACTTGTGGAAAAAATCAGGAAAGTACAAAACATTATGCATTCTCTATGAATGAAATTGAACGTATTAGAGATGATAATAGTGATATAGGTAAAATTATACTCATCTACATTTTTAGTGGATTACGTGCAAATGAATTGCTAAATATTAATAGAAAAGATATACATATAGATGAAACTTGCAATGATGATGGTATTGAAAGAAAAGTATCTTACTTTGTAACTGGTTCGAAAACAGATACAGGTAAAAATAGAATTGTACCAATCCATAACTTTATTAAACCTTATGTAGAAGAATTGTTGCTATGTAAAGGAAAAAGATTAGTAGATAGAACTTATAGTAGTTTAAAATATAGTTTTTTTGAACCTTATATAAAAGAAATGAAAATGAAACATACTATGCATGATACAAGAGTAACATTTACTACTCTTTGTCAATTGAATAATGTTGATGTATTTTGTAGAAAAAGAATACTAGGACATAAAATGAAAGATATTACCTTCGATACTTATACCGATACGATTATTAATAGATTATATGTTGAGATAAACAAAATCAAGGCTTAAATATTTGTTACTTATTTGTTACTAATTACGTACCTTTAGTAATATTTAATCATCCAAAAGCCTTGATATTACGTCATTTCTACTACAAATTTATTTCATAATATGAAACATAAAAAGAGAAGATTTAATAATCTCCTCTTGTATGAAATTCTTTTTTGTTTCCAGTTACTTGATGTCTTTCTTTAAGTTTGTTTTGAATATCTTCTAAACTGACACCTCGATCATTCATTAAAACAAAAGTGTGGAATAATAAATCAGATATTTCTCCAACCAATTCTTCTTTATTATCATTTTTTGCTGCAATAATTGTTTCGCTTGCCTCTTCACCCACTTTTTTACAAATCTTATCAACCCCTTCATTCAATAAGTAATTTGTATAAGATTTTTCAACTGGATGAATCTTACGATCAGCAATTGTTTTTTCCAATTCTCTAAAAATATCTCTTGCATCATAAGCTTGTACTTCATTAAAGAAGCATGAATAAGCCCCAGTATGACAAGCCGCTCCTGTTTGTTTGACATAAATCAATAAAGTATCTAAATCACAATCTAAATACATTCCTTTAATATCTTGAAAATGTCCTGATTCTTCTCCTTTATGCCATAACTTTTGTCTGCTTCTTGAATAAAAAACAGTTTGTTTAAGTTCTAACATTTTATCATAAGCTTCTTCATTGACATAAGCTAACATTAATACTTCTTTTGTTTGATAATCTTGGACAATTGCTGGAATTAATTCCATTTTATTAAAATCTGGTCTCATTATCTTGTTCTCCTTACATTTATACCATGTTTTTTACATTCATTTCTTACATCTTCAACAGTTGCTTCATTAAAGTGGAAAAGTGAAGCCACTAATGCTGCATCAACATTTGTTTTTTCAAAAACATCAACAATATCTTGAACACTTCCACAACCACCTGAAGCAATAACTGGAATATCAACAGCCTTACAAACAGCATTAAGCATTTCAATATCATAACCCGCTTTAGTTCCGTCAGCATCCATCGAAGTAAGCAATACTTCTCCAGCACCTAAACTTTCGCATTTTTTTACCCATTCAATTAAATCTAAACCTGTATTTTCTCTTCCACCTTTAACGTAGACATCCCATCCACTTTGGTCTTCTCTTTTTTTGGCATCAATAGCAATTACTACACATTGAACCCCAAATTCATCAGCGGCTTCTTTAATTAGTTGAGGATTAGCAATTGCTGCAGAATTAATAGAAACTTTATCAGCACCTGAGGCAAGAATCATTCTAAAATCATCTAATGTTCTAATTCCACCTCCTACTGCTAGGGGAATTGTTAGTTCTGAAGCCCCGCGTTCAATAATATCTTTCATAATGCCTCTATCTTCATAAGAAGCTGTAATATCCAAAAAGACAACTTCATCTGCACATTGTACGTCATATTTTTTAGCAAGTTCAATAGGGTCTCCAACATCTTTTAATCCAACAAAATTGACTCCTTTAACCACTTTCCCATCTTTGATATCCAAACAAGGAATTATACGTTTTGTAAGCATTTGATTGTCTCCTTTAAATCAATTTTCTTTTCGTAATAAGCTTTTCCAACGATACATGCATAATAATCTTTTTGAGCAACTTTTTGGATATTATCAAAATCTTTAATTCCTCCAGAAACAACAAATTGAATTTGACTGTTTTTAGCGATTTCATCATACATTTCAAAATTAGGTCCTGTCAAAGTTCCATCTTTAGAAATATCTGTTGCTACAATATAGCCAACACCAATAGATTCCAAATATTGAATAAATTCAATATAAGGCATTTGACTTGTTTCTAACCATCCTGCTGTAGAAACAAAACCATTTTTAACATCTACACCGACAACTATTTTCTCACTACCATATTGTCTTAATACTTCTTTTAAAAATTTGGGATCTTTTAAAGCTGCCGTTCCTAAAATAACACGATCAATTCCTACTTCATCTAAATAGAGTTGAACTGTTTTTAAATCACGGATTCCTCCACCAAGTTCCATTTTCATTTTTGTGCTATTTCTAATTTTTTTAATCGTTTCTAAATTTTTAGCAAAACCATCTTTAGCGCCATCTAAATCTACAACATGTAAATAAATAGCTCCTGCTTTTTCAAAAGTTTGAGCAAGTTCTTCTGGATGATCACTATAAACCGTTTTTTGATTATAATCTCCTTTAAATAAACGTACTGCTTGTCCATCTTTTAAATCTATTGCTGGAATAACTAACATTCGACCATCTCCTTAAACGCAAGTAATATTTTATGCCCAACCATTCCTGATTTTTCAGGATGGAATTGGCACCCAATGACATTTTTATTTTGCACTAAAGCTGTAACTTTAGTAGTTCCATAATCTGTATACGCTACAAGATTTTCATCTTTACAATGTGCCATATATGAATGTACAAAATAAACATCATCATTTTCATGTACATATTTCAAAATTGGTTGATGATTTGTTATATGTAATTGATTCCATCCCATATGAGGAATCTTTTCATCAATATCCATATAACGTACTGAACCTGGAATAAATCCTAGTCCTTTTGTTTCTTTTACTTCACACCCTTTTTCAAATAAAATTTGCATTCCTAAACAAATCCCAAGAATAGGAATTCCTGCCTCTTTTCGCTCTGTTAAAATATCAACTAAATGATACTTTTCTAAATTCTTCATCGCAGTAGGAAAAGTTCCTACTCCAGGTAAAACAATTCCCTTAGCTTCTTTAATAACTTTTTCATCTCTAGAAACAACAGTTTCAAGTCCAATTCTTTTAAAAGCACCGACAACACTTTTTAAATTTCCTACATTGTAATCAATAATAACAATCATTTATAAAACTCCTTTTGAAGAAACGATCTTATCTTTATTTTTTTCATCAATGCGTACCGCCTCTTTTAAAGCTCTTCCAAAAGCTTTAAAACATGCCTCGATTACATGATGAACATTATTTCCATAAGCCTCATTTAAATGCAATGTTGCATTCATATTGTAAGCAACCGCTCTAAAAAATTCTTCTGTCATTTCACTTTCATAATTTCCTAAATTAACTTTAGGAATATCTACATTAAAAACAAGGAAACTTCTTCCTGAAATGTCTAAATTGCATGTTACTAGTGCTTCATCCATAGGAATTGTAAAATGTCCATAACGTGTAATACCCTTTTTATCACCTAAAGCTTCTAAAATAATTTTACCTAAAGCAATTCCCATATCTTCAACGCTATGATGACTATCTACTTCTAAATCACCATGACAAATCATTTTGATATCCATTTCACTATGGAAAGCAAACAAGGTCAACATATGATCAAAAAACCCAATCCCTGTTTGAATCTCTGCTTTCCCTGTACCATCTAAATTAATTTCTAAACTAATTTGTGTTTCATTTGTATTTCTTTTTAGTTTGGCTTCTCTCATGATTATTCCTCCTCAAAACGTACAGCAATACTATTTGCATGAGCATCTAAACCTTCACTTTTTGCGAAAGTTTGAACATCATCTTTAAATGTTTCTAAAACATCTTTTGGATAATAACTATAAGATGAATATTTAACGAAATCATAAACACCTAACGCTGAATAGAATTTAGCTGTTCCTCCTGTTGGTAAAACATGGTTTGTTCCTGACATATAATCACCTAGAGGTTCTGGTGAGTATTCTCCAAGGAAAATAGAACCTGCATTTTTAATATAAGGAAGTGTATTGACTGGGTTTTCAACTAAAACTTCTAAATGTTCTGGCGCTAAATAATTAGATACTTCAAAA
>UMEI01028986.1_pt1 | contig 20006 bp, 9 predicted proteins | sample 1964711 | NCBI WGS metagenome assembly UMEI01 (sample SAMEA4836016, study PRJEB28245) | human gut metagenome | biome: gut microbiome; material: fecal sample | place: Denmark | collected 2008 | reverse complement strand
TTTTTATCAATATGATGAATATGAAAAATTGACATTGGCATTAAATGATTTTTCGGAGGAGCAGAAAAAAAAGTGGCTATTTAAGAAATTTCAGTTTATATTCGATTATGTGGATACGTCGGAGGTATCAGGCAAACCAATATTGACTGTATCTATTAAAGAAAAAGTTGCGAAAAATTATTATAGGAAAGACCCTCATACAGAGAAGAAATTTGTAACCGGAATAAAAAGAGCTGGAATTGATGAAATGTTTAATCAAGAAAGTCTTCAACAGTTCTATGATGAGGTCTTTAAAGAGGTAGATATTTATAATAATGATGTAAATATCATGTTGAATCGATTTGTAAGTCCATTATCTAATATAGGACCATCTTTCTATAAATACTATTTGTTGGATACATTGGATGTTAATGGAGAAAAATGTGTTGATTTGGGTTTTGTCCCATTTAATTCCGAGTCATTTGGGTTTACCGGACATCTGTATGTTACACTTGATTCTACGTATTTTGTAAAGAAAATAAAATTAAATGTACCGAAAGACATAAATTTGAATTATGTAAGCAATATGGCTATTAACCAGGAATATAGTCGTGCGAAAGATGGGACCCGTATCAAAGAAAAAGATGATATGATTGTAGAATTCCAGTTAGTTCCTGGTACTCAGGGGCTGTATGCCCGAAGGTTGACAAGTTATAATAATTATGAATTTTCGCCACCGGAAGATATGTCTCTTTTTTCGAAAGAGGGGAGTGTTATTGTTGAAGATGATGCAGAAGTAAAGCCTGATGCCTACTGGGCTGATAATCGGCAAGTTCCTATAAAATCAAAAGAGAATGCCGTAGATAAATTGTTGGTTAAATTGAGATCTGTTCCGGTTTTTTATTATACGGAAAAAATTATATCAATTTTGGTTTCAGGATATATCGAGACGGCAAAGGATAGTAAATTCGATATAGGACCGATGAATACGACTATTAGTGGAAATGGTGTCGAAGGTGCTCGTTTCAGGGTAGGTGGATTGACGACGGCCAACCTTAGTCCGAATTGGTTTACACGAGGATATGTAGCTTATGGTACTAGAGATAAAAAATTTAAATATTCAGCGGAAGTAGAATATTCTTTCAATAAGAAAAAATATCATGCTCGGGAATTTCCTATACATTCTCTGAAAGTATCGCATACTTATGATTTGAATCAATTGGGACAACATTATCTTTATACGAATAAGGATAATATCTTTCTATCATTGAAACGTATGAAGGATGATAGAAGTGTGTATGAGAGAAAATCGGAAATAAACTATTTGAGAGAACATGAAAGTGGTTTTTCATATGGATTGAATGCCCGTTATATGACGGAGTATGCGACTGCTTCACCGCAAGTAGAGTTTATATTGCAGAATGGAACCCGATTGAGACAATATTCTCAAGCTGAAGCTGAAATAAAGTTGCGTTATGCACCGAATGAGAAATTTTATCAAACTAAGACGACACGTTATCCTATTACAAAAGATGCTCCTATATTTACTCTGAGCCATACGGTTGGTATTAAAGGTATATTTGATAGCAAATATAATGTAAACCATACGGAATTGGGTATACAGAAGCGTTTTTGGTTTTCGGCTTTTGGATATACCGATATTTTAATTAAGGCTGGAAAAGTTTGGGATAAAGCTCCTTATCCTATGTTGATAATTCCAAATGCAAATTTGTCATATACGATTCGAGAAGAGTCGTATGAATTGATGAATCCTATGGAATTTATTAATGATGAGTATGTTTCTTGGGACCTTACTTATTGGGCTAACGGTGCTCTTCTGAATCGTATACCTTTGATTAAATATTTGAAATTGAGAGAAGTAGTTGCTTTTAGGGGGCTGTACGGAAATTTGACGAAAAAGAACAGTCCTGAGAATAGTATATTTATATTTCCTAAAGAAACTCAATTGATGAGTAAGATGCCTTATATGGAAGCAAGTGTCGGATTGGATAATATCTTTACAGTTTTACGCATTGATTATGTATGGAGGTTAACTTATCGGAATTTACCTAATATAAGTAAAAGTGGAGTTCGTATAGCTTTGCATTTTAATTTTTAGAATATTGTAGAGGCCGGTAGAAATTTTTAGATATATTATTTTAAAAAAGATTTATAATCTACATTTTTATCTTTAATCAGAAAAATTTGATATAGATTTTGAAAGTTAAGTTGTTTTGTCTATAATTAAATATGTGAAATAAATGTAAAAGGAACACTTTAGTAAGAATTCTTTTTATATTTGTATGACAATATTATGATAACACACAATAATACCATTAAAATGAAACGACTGAACATTCTTGCCGGCTTTCTGATTGCCGGTATGAGCGTATTTGCTCAAGGAAACGAGTGGAAAGATCCGGGTGTAAATGCTGTTAACCGGCTGCCGATGCATTCCCATTATTTTGCTTATGAAAATTCGGAAGTGGCTTGTAACCAGGAACCAAGCCAATCGGCCAATTTTATGACTTTAAATGGAGCATGGAAGTTTTATTGGGTAAAAGATTCGGATATTCGACCAACAGATTTTTATAAAAATAATTTTGATGACTCTTCGTGGAAGACAATACCTGTGCCCGGAATGTGGGAGATTTATGGGTATGGTGACCCGATTTATGTGAATATTGGGTATGCCTGGCGGAAACATTTTAAAAATAATCCTCCTGAAGTCCCGGTAGAGAATAATCATGTAGGGTCTTATCGTCGGGAGATTACTATACCTGTATCATGGAAGGACAAAGAAATATTTGCCCATTTCGGTTCTGTTACATCTAACATGTATTTATGGGTAAACGGGAAATATGTGGGTTATAGTGAAGATAGCAAATTGGAAGCTGAATTTAATTTGACTCCATATTTGAAACCTGGTAAAAATGTAATAGCTTTTCAGGTATTTCGTTGGTGTGATGGCACTTATCTTGAAGACCAAGACTTTTTTCGATATTCGGGAGTCGGACGCGATTGCTATCTGTACGTTAGAAATAAGGAATATATAAAAGATATTCGAGTAACTCCAGACCTTGATGCTGTATATCAGAATGGAGTTTTGGATATAGACGTTGAATTGTCGAGTAAAGCTTCTGGAGCTCAAGTTATTTTGGATTTGAAAGATGCGGCAGGTCAGGTTGTGAAATCGGAAACAATTAAAGCGAAAGGTAAGAAAGCTCAAGTGACTATGGCTGTTACTAATCCGGCTAAATGGACTTCAGAGACTCCAAATTTATATGTGCTGACAGCGACATTAAAAGCCAAAAATGGTCAAGTAAAAGAAGTTATTCCAATAAATGTCGGTTTCCGCAAAGTTGAAATAAAAAATGCCCAGTTGTTAATCAACGGTAAGCCTGTTTTGTTTAAGGGGGCTAATCGTCATGAGATAGATCCTCGTGGCGGATATGTTGTATCAGTAGAACGAATGATACAAGATATTAAAATCATGAAAGAGCATAATATTAATGCTGTTCGTACTTGTCATTATCCTGACGATAGTCGTTGGTATGATTTGTGTGATAAGTATGGTATTTATGTCGTAGCAGAAGCTAATATAGAGTCTCATGGTATGGGATATGATAAAGAGACTTTAGCAAAGGTTCCAGCCTATGCAAAAGCTCATCTTGAGCGGAATCAGCGTAATGTCCAACGTAATTGGAACCATCCATCTGTCATTGTATGGTCTTTAGGTAACGAGGCTGGAGATGGTCCTAACTTTACAGCATGTTATAAATGGATAAAGGAAACCGATTCTTCTCGGCCAGTTCATTATGAACGTGCAGAGTTGGGTAGTAATACGGATATATATTGCCCGATGTATTTACCTTATGATGCATGTGAGAAATATTTAAAGAATAATCCACCTATGCCTTTGATTCAATGTGAATATGCTCACGCCATGGGAAATTCAGAAGGAGGTTTCAAAGAATATTGGGATTTGGTGCGTAAATATCCGAATTATCAAGGTGGATATATTTGGGATTTTGTGGATCAGTCTGTTCGAGTAAAGAATAAAAATGGAATAGATATTTATGCTTATGCCGGAGATTTTAATAATCATGATGATCCTTCGGACTATAATTTTTGTGATAATGGTTTGATAAGCCCTGACCGTCGGCCGAATCCTCATGCTGATGAAGTACGTCATATTTATCAGTCTATATGGGCATCACCTGTTGACTTGCAAAAGGGAGAGGTTGCTGTATATAATGAAAATTTCTTTACTGATTTGGCTGGTATATATGCCCAATGGAAAATTTTGGCCGATGGCGTTTCTATTCAAGAAGGTGTTGTTCCTGATTTGAATGTCTTGCCTCAACAAACATCTTCAATAAAACTTAATTATGATTTTGCATCGTTACCTTCGGATAAGGAATTGTTATTGAATATTGAATTTAAGAAAAAAGCAGCAGAAGAGTTATTGCCTGCAGGGTATGTAGTTGCTTATAATCAATTGGTAATAAAAGATGGTGTTATACCTGCTATTACTATAAAGAATAAAATTCAGGATAAAAATACATCTGTCCAATTACCTGTTGTTAAAGATATGGGTAATAAATTGACATTAAAGTCTGATATATTGGATATTGCATTTGATAAATCTACTGGGTGGTTATGTAATTATGTAGTAGATGGAGTTTCGATGTTAAGTGATGGTGCTGTTTTGAAGCCTAATTTTTGGCGAGCTCCTACGGATAATGATTTTGGGGCTGGTTTGCAAATGAAATATAGAGTATGGAAAAATCCAGGATTTGTACTTAAGTCTTTAGATACTGTGGAAGAAAACGGGCTGATTAAGGTAAAAGCATTATATGATATGCCTTCTGTATCGGCTCAGTTGGAATTGAGCTATGTGATTAATAATGTGGGAGAAATCGTTATAACACAGAAAATGACAGCATCTTCGACAGCTGAGGTGCCGGATATGTTCCGTTTTGGTATGCAAATACAGATGCCGGAATCATTTAATCGTATTTTGTATTATGGTAGAGGTCCTATTGAAAATTATGCAGACCGGAAAAATTCAACATTGTTAGGTGTATATAAACAATCTGTTGACGAACAATATTATCCTTATATCCGTCCTCAAGAAACAGGGACAAAAAGTGATATTCGTTGGTGGAACTTGACAAATATTGATGGAGCAGGGTTGAGTTTTATTTCGGATGCTCCTTTTTCAGCTTCTGCATTACATTATACAATAGAGTCTCTTGATGAGGGGGAAAAGAAAATACAGCGTCATGCTGCTGAAGTGGAAAAGGCATCTTTGACGAATTTCTGTATTGATAAGGCTCAAATGGGTTTAGGTTGTATCAACAGTTGGGGTGCTTTGCCACTGGAAAAATATAGACTTCCTTATGGTGATTATACTTTTACATTTAAAATGATACCAATAAAATCAGCTTATTAAGAAAAATATCTTGTAAAAAATGGGTTGCGGATAAATTCCGCAACCCATTTTTTTATTTATAGGTGTTTTGATGGATAAATTAGGTTTGAGAGATAAAAAGGTTTTTAGAGATTTCTTCTACAAATAAAATTTCGAAAATACGAAAGAGAATATGATATATATTCTTTTATAATTTTCGAAAAAGGTATTTTTTGAAGATGTTTCTCGGCAAGACCTTACATTCCCGACCGAATGTTTTGGGGAGTCTTGCGTACGTAACGGATAATGTCGGCGTTTTGTGTGTGTTTTTAGTATAGAAGGATAACAAGATTGGCGAGAGAATTTTCTCTCTTCTCTTTTTTCATAACTTGACAAAGATACAGTTTTTATTTATTAAAAAACTGTTTTTGTGTGAAAAGTTTATTCAAAAAGCTACTTTTCTTCTAAAAAACAGTTAAAATACTGGTATAAGTGTCTATTTTACACTAGAAAATCTGCCATTTTGTTACGATTTGGTCATAAATTTAGTGCCGAATCTGTGTAATATATTTATGATGGTGGAAAGATAGGATATTATATTATATAATTATTTTAGGTATGATGTTTTTATATTAATGAAGAAAATAGGATAGATTGGAGTAGGTATATAATCTTTTTAGTTTTCCTCTTGTTCCAGAATTATTTGTTACTTTTACATTCAAAATCAGTATGAAGTAAAATGGTTAGTTATTTACAGGTTGATGGATTAAGAAAATCGTTTGGAGACTTATTGCTTTTTGATGAATTGTCTTTTGGAATAGCAGAGGGTGAAAGAATCGGGTTGATTGCTAAAAATGGTTCGGGAAAGACAACATTGTTGAATATAATAGCAGGAAAAGAGGATTATGAGGCGGGATCAGTTGTGTTTCGCAGAGACTTAAAAGTGGGTTATCTGGAGCAAGATCCCAAATATCCAGCGGCATTGTCAGTCCTTGATGCATGTTTTCATTCTGATAATGAGATAGTTCAGTTAATATCTGAGTATGAATCGATAATAAACTCTTCAGATCATTCAAAATTAGAAGAGGTATTAGGCAGAATGGATTATTTTAAGGCTTGGGATTATGAGCAAAAAGCAAAGCAAATATTATCTCAATTAAAAATAAATAATTTTACTCAAAAAATAGAACACCTTTCTGGAGGGCAATTGAAACGGGTCGCTTTGGCAAACGTACTAATAGCTGAACCCGATTTATTGATTTTAGATGAACCGACAAATCATTTAGATTTGGAAATGACGGAATGGCTGGAGGATTATCTGAAAAGAACGAATGTGAGTTTGCTAATGGTCACTCATGACCGCTATTTTTTGGATAGAGTTTGCAATGAAATTGTAGAAATTGATAATCGTCGACTATATAATTATAAAGGGAATTATAGTTATTATCTTGAAAAACGCCAAGAAAGAGTAGATGCTCAAAATGCTGCGATAGACCGAGCTAATAATTTGTTGCGAACAGAGCTTGATTGGATTCGCCGTCAGCCTCAGGCCAGGGGAACAAAAGCAAAATATAGAATAGATGCATTTCATGAGTTAGAAGAAAAAGCTCGACAGGAAAAATCTTTAGGAAATGTAAAATTGGAAATTAAATCTTCTTATATAGGATCTAAGATATTTGAAGCAAAGCATTTATCTAAGAAATTTGGAGAATTAAAAATTCTGGAAGATTTTAATTATGTATTTGCCCGTTATGAAAAGATGGGGATTGTGGGCAATAACGGAACAGGAAAATCTACTTTTATAAAAATGCTCATGGGGTTGGTATCCCCGGATGAAGGAGAAATAGAGATAGGTGAAACAGTTCGTTTTGGGTATTATAGTCAAGATGGTCTTCAGTTTGATGAGCAAATGAGAGTAATCGATGCTGTACGAAATATTGCAGAAGAAATTTCATTGGGAGATGGAAAGAAATTGTCAGCCTCTCAATTTTTGCAACACTTTTTGTTTACACCGGAAACACAATATAATTATATTTATAAATTAAGTGGAGGTGAGAAACGAAGATTGTATTTATGTACAGTTCTTATCAGTAATCCTAATTTTTTGGTACTTGATGAACCTACTAATGATTTGGATATAGTAACGTTAAATGTTTTAGAAGAATATTTGAGAACATTTAAGGGGTGTGTGATTGTCGTTTCTCACGACCGTTATTTCATGGATAAAGTTGTAGACCATTTATTGGTGTTTAAGGGTAATGCTGAATTGAAAGATTTTCCTGGAAGCTATACCGATTATCGGGAGTGGAAAGATTTTCAGGAACAAAAAGAAAGGTCGGAACTTAATGCTCAAATAAAGAAAAGTAATGCAAATGAAAAAATTCTGTATAAGCGAAATGATGCTCAAGATACAGGTAAGCGGAAATTGACGTTTAAGGAACGCAAGGAGTTTGAAGAATTGGAAAAACAAATACCAATGCTTGAAGAGGAAAAGTCTTGTCTTGAGACAGAGATGAGTTCTGGAGTATTACCGACAGATGAATTAATCGAAAAATCAAATCGTATTGCTGTTCTTATTGATTTAATAGATGAAAAAACAATGCGTTGGTTGGAGTTGAGTGAAATGCAATAGACTAAAAAAGATGGATTAGTAAGTATGTATTTTATTTATAATAAGAAAATAATATTATATGAATAGATGAGTTGTAGTTGTTGTTGGTGTCTTTATTTAAAATAAAATTTATAAATTTGAAAACTCAATTTAATTAATATCTTTTCTTCTATTATAATGTAGATTTTAAATTGTTAAGATAAAGAGATGTGTGACCTATGCCTGAAAGTGAATCCCGACGATAATGTGGCTGTAGCTGTAGTACCTCTTCGTGCTGGGAAAAGATTGAATGTTGATGGATGGGATATTATTCTTCCTAGAGATATTCCTGCTGGACAAAAAATAGCTCTTCTTAATCTTGAAGCAGGAGATTATATTATAAAATATGGTTGTCCTATTGGTTATGTCACAGATTATATAGATCGAGGTGAATGGATAAATGAGAAAAATGCGCGTATTTGTCCGACAGGTATCCAAGATACTCGTAAAACTCATCAGGTAGATTTGGCAAGTCTTTGGAATCAGGATATTTGTAAAGGATACTTAAGGAAGAGTGGAGAAGCTGGGGTAAGAAACGATGTGTGGATTATTGCTGCTTCTGAAAATGTGACGTCTTTAGTATATGAGCTGGCCGATTCTTTGCATTCGACAATGGATGGTAATGGTATTAATTTTATAGTTCCTTTTCCATATAATAGGGTATTGTTTAGCCATCCTGAGCCAAATAGTTATTCATATAAAATTTTAAAAGATTTGGTGTGCCATCCTAATGCCGGAGGAGTTTTGGTAATTGCGTCAGAGAACGATTTTGATAAAATAGAGTCATTTAAAAAATTTTTAGGAAAATATGATTCTGGACGTATTCGTTTTATATCAGTAAAAGATAATAAAACTGGGCAAAAATCTTGTTTGAAGCTCCTTAAAGAATTATATATACGTGCATCTAAAAATGAAATCACAGAGATTCCTTTATCAAAATTACGGCTTGATTGAAAGTAGCGAATTATCTTTGGTCTTATAGATATTATGATTGTGATACTATCGAATATTAGGGTGTAATTATTCACTACAGCTATCGATAATTTTAAAAATGTTGAGGTTGTTGATTATAGTGGATTGTATGGGTTTATATAAGGTTCTATAATATTAGGATTGATTATTCGTTATTATATATATTATTGATTAATCATTATTTATTGCTTGATTAGGGGGGATTTTTCTAATTTATTGGATGAATAGATAGAAATAGGGATTTTGATAGAATACGATATTTTAAATGAAATAACATAAAAATAGCCTTGAATATCATATTTTATCAAATTATTTGGACTTTTCTTCCGTATTCTATTGCTGTGTGAGTATAATTTTGTTTCCATACAAAAAGTAAACAGTTCAATTCTGTACAAACGTATTTTATAATATATAAACGAAAATATATATTAATGTTTTTGTATCACCGTATAATAGATGATATAGAATAAGAATTTAATGAGAAGAATGTTCTTTTTGTGTATTTTTCTGGTTATTAGTGTTAGTATGATTTATAAGTTGAATACAAATGAAATATTATGAAAAAGACGAGGAGTAGATTGATTTATATCTTGAACAGGAGTTTATTTATAAGTATGTTGCTTTTGTTTGCACCAAATATTTTGTCACAGATTACAATAAAAGGCAGTGTTGTAGATATAACAGATGAGCCTCTTGTTGGTGTAAATATTATGGTAAAGGATACGAAGATTGGCGCGATAACTGATATAGATGGGAAATTTTCTATTTTAGTTCCAAATACCGTGAAAAATCCGATTCTCCTTTTTTCTTATCTTGGATTTAATAAAAAAGAAGTCTTGGTGAAAAAATCAGAAACATTGAAAATTACGTTGAACGAAGAGGCTCAGTCTTTAGATGAGGTTGTTGTGGTGGGTTATGGTACAGTTGTGCGTCGAGACCTTACGGGATCAGTGGATAAAGTCGATATTAAGGAAATGCAGAAAGCTGCGGTTCCTACGTTTGATGAATCTTTGGCGGGTCGTGTTGCAGGGGTTAATGTTGTTGCTTCTGATGGAACACCAGGTGTAGATGCCTCTATTATTATTAGAGGGGCTAATTCTATAACACAAAGTAATTCACCGTTGTATGTTATTGATGGATTTCCGGTGGAATCATCATTAAGCAGTGTTGTCGATCCCAGTGACATTGAATCAATGGAAATATTGAAAGATGCTTCAGCGACAGCTATTTATGGGGCAAGAGGGGCAAATGGGGTTATTTTGATTACGACAAAGTCTGGGACGGCATCTAAACCGACACTTACTTATAATGGATATTTTGGTGTGCAGAATGTTGCTAAAACCATGGATTTAATGGATGGTTATGAGTTTGTTAAGATGCAAGGGGAGGTTTTTGGTCCGGAAACAATGGAAAAATATTATTTTTTTGATGGAAGAACACTTGATGATTATAGGGGTACAGGGACTGATTTTCAAGAGCAACTATTTCGGCAGGCTATTACTCAAAAACATGGAATATCTTTAATGTCTGGGTCAGGAAATACGAAGTATAGTGCTTCATTTTCGTATACAGATCAGCGTGGTGTAGTAATTAATTCGGGATTTAAACGTTATCAGGGGCGTGTTTCTGTAGATCAGGATGTAAGAAAGTGGTTAAAAATAGGGGTAAAGGCATCTTATTCACAAACTAAATATTATGGGCCTTGGCTGTCTGAAGGTTCTGGAACTTATAGTTTATTGCAGAATACATGGGCTTATAGACCGGTAACAGGTTCCAGTAATTTTGATTTAGAAAATGACTTGTTTGACCCAATATTGAATACACAAGATAATTATCGTATCAATCCTATTGTAGCTATGAATAATGAGATAGATAATCGTAATTATACTTATTTCATGACTAATGGATATGTGGATATTTCCTTACCATATGATTTGAAATTTCGTTCAACAATTGGTTATTCAAAAGATAATTCGAGAAATGATACGTTCAATAATTCCAAAACCCGAAGCGGTAATCCGGTGACTACGACGCTGGGTGTCAACGGAGGAATGGCTTATGATGAAAAAATGAGTTGGGTTTCTGAAAATACGCTGACTTATAAAAAGAAAATTAGGAAACATTCAGTTGAAGGTTTGGGAGGCTTTTCGGTACAAAAAGGAGATAGGGTATATACATATGTTCGTATGCAACAAGTTCCTTATGAGCAATTGGGTATGAGTGGTTTGGATCAAGGAGAATTTTATAGTATGGAAACCTATCGAAATGATTGGGTGCTGGCTTCAGGGTATGCTCGGTTTAATTATAATTATGATTGGAAGTATTATTTGACAGCGACTATGCGAGCCGATGGTTCTTCAAAATTTTCTGATAGTAATAAATGGGGATATTTTCCATCGGCATCGGTAATGTGGCGTTTCAATAAAGAAAAATTTATGAAAGGCCTAAAATTTATAAATGATGCCAAGCTTCGCGTTAGTTGGGGGTTGACAGGGAATAATCGGGTAAGTGAATATGCTTCACTTCCGCAGATTACAGCGGATAAACCTAACAAATATTATTTTGGAAATACACCTATTTTAGGTACGGCAAAGACTGTAATGGGGAATCCTGATTTGAAATGGGAGACTACAATGCAAAGTAATATTGGTTTAGATTTGAAGTTATTTAATAACCGGATTAATTTTACAGGAGACCTTTATTTGAAACGAACAAGAGATTTGTTATTGAATGCTCAACTACCAGGTTCATTCGGTTACGCAACTTCGTATAAAAATATAGGCGAAGTTGAAAATCGGGGTCTCGAACTGACATTGAATACATTAAATGTCAAAACGAAGGATTTTTCTTGGGAAACCAATTTTAATATAGCATTTAACAAGAATAAAGTGCTGGCATTGACAGAAAATCAGGAAACCATTGTAAGTTCGGTATGGTGGGAATATAACTGGCAATCTCAACCTGCGTATATAGCTCGTATAGGAGAACCTTTGGGTCAGATGTATGGTTTTGTTTATGAAGGAACTTATAAGTATGATGATTTTACTCGTACTGGGGATACATATTATTTGAAAGATAATATCGCTTATCCAGGTGCTCGCAAAAATGTCCAGCCTGGAGATATGAAATATAGAGATATCAATGACGATGGTGTTATTGATGATAATGATCGTACCATTATTGGGAGAGGAACACCGATTCATACAGGAGGATTTACCAATGTTTTTCGGTATAAAGATTTTGATTTAAGTATATTTTTTCAGTGGTCTTATGGAAATGATATTATTAATGCGAATAAATATATGTTTGAGCGTTATTATATGCCTAATTCCAATATGTTTGCTTCTTACATTAATCGTTGGACACCGGAAAACCCGAATAGTGATATTCCTCGTATCAATGAAGGCTCGGGAGGGTACTATTCTACATATGGTATTGAGGATGGTTCTTATTTAAGATTAAAAACGGTGACTTTAGGCTATAACATGCCGAAAAAAATTGCAAATAAACTGTATCTGCAGAATGTGAGAATTTTCGTATCAGGACAGAATTTATGGACATGGACAAAATATACGGGAATGGATCCTGAAGTATCGACACGCAATAATGTACTGACTCCTGGATTTGATTTTTCAGCATATCCTCGTGCAAGAACTTTCTCTATAGGGTTGAATATGAGTTTGAAATAATTAAATAAAAAATACTGATGAAAAAGACGATAATATATATAGGTTTGGCTGTATCTGTTTCTTTGTTTGCGGCTTGTAGTGATTTGCTGGATACTAATCCAAAGGATTTTCTTTCAATAGAGAGTTATTATAAAACAGAAGATGATGTCATAAATTCTTTAGGTGCTATATATTCTGTATTGGGTAGCCAGAATACTTATGGACGGTATTTGGTTATTGATGGTGCAATGGATGATTTGTGTTATTGGAACCAAAGTGAGGCTGATATCATAAATCGCCTTTGTAGTTGGAATTATACCCCGGCGCAGCCTCATTTAGCCAATTTGTGGAATAGTTTGTATGAAGGGATAGAGCGGTCAAATGTTTTGTTAGAAAATATTGGGAAGGTGGATGGATTGGAAGAAACAGCTCGGAATAAGTATATTGGAGAAACTCGTTTCCTGAGGGCATATTATCATTATTTGTTGGCTGATAATTGGGGAGCAGTGCCTTTGAAGATGGTTTCTAGCAAAAAAGTCTCTGAGGTTAATATTGCACCAACTTCGCAAAAGGAAATATTTCAGACTGTTGTTGAGGAGATTGAGGATATACTTGAAAAAGACATGCTTAACCCTGCTGATAGTTACAACCATGTATCACGTGTAAGTACGACAGTGGCTCAGGGTATCCTTGCCCGTATTTATTTGAAGATGGCTGGTTATCCATTGTATATGGGAGAGGATATGTATGAGAAGGCTCTCTATTGGGCTCAGCAAGTGGAATTAAGTCATTTACACATGTTGAATCGTGATTATGATCAAATATTTATAAATCATTCTCAAGATATACAAGATGTACAATATAGAGAAAGTATGTGGGAAGCTAATTTTGTTGGGAATTCTACGACAGATCCGGGAAAGAGTGATAAATATAGTTGGATAGGGGTTACAAATGGAATTATTTGTTATTCAGATAAGGATGATTTGGGATATTCATATGGATATATTCGTACTCGCTTGAAGTTGTGGGATTTATTTGATGATACTGATAAAAGAAAGATGCGGAGTATAGCTCCGTATAAGTTCAATACAACAGATGTAAACAAGTATGATGAGAAAACGACATCTTTTACATCTATTGCTGAGCGTTGTGCTGCAAAATGGAGAAGAGAAGAAGAAAGTGTGAAACCTAAAACGAAAAATTACAGTACAACTAATTTCCCTATATTGAGATATTCAGATGTGCTGCTTATGATTGCTGAGGCTGAGAATGAGTTGCATGGGGCAACAGATGTTGCTCTTGCTGCGCTTAATCAGGTAAGGGAACGTGCTGGAGTAAAATGTTACACAACAGGTACAACGGATGACACAAAAATTACAGTTACCGGTGCAGATGAGTTACGTCAGATAATTAGAGATGAGAGAGCTCGAGAGCTGTGTTTTGAAGGGATTCGGAAACATGACCTTATTCGGTGGGGAATTTATGTTCAGGAAATGCAAAAAGCTGCAGCGGAACCTTATGAAACCGGAAATGTAGGTAATGGGCGTACAAGTGATGCTAATCAACGGACGAAAATGGCAGCCATTGCCAGTAAAATGACGGAGAAGTATTTATTATTTCCTATTCCTCAGAGCGAGTTGAATTTGAATAATAAAATGAAACAAAACAAGTATTGGTAATTTTAAAATTAAAGTAAAAATGACTAAAAATATATTTTTGTTGGCAGGTATCAGTCTTCTATTTGGGTCATCTTGTGATAATTTGGATTTGGAAATACCGACGTTAAAGATAAGTGTGGATACTGAGAATGCTGTGACAATCGATGAAAATAATATTCCGGTATTTAGAAAAGGAGAGAATATAAAATTTAATATCGATGCACAAGCTGATATGATAACGTTTTATTCGGGTGAGCCGGGAATGATGTATAAACATAGAAACCGAACATCAATTGATGGTTCTCCTTATATGCAATTTGATGTGGAACTGGAGGGATCAGGTATGCCGGATGGAAGCTTGAAAGTACTACTTTCATCTGATTTTAAGGGGTTCACAAAAGATTCGAAAATCGATGCTCAAAGGATACAAGAGGCTACGTGGATAGATATAAGCGACCAATGTAATATTCCTGTAATACCTAATACTACAAACTCTACTCCTAAAATAGATTTAGGAGAATATGCGGGAAAGCCTTTGTATGTTGCTTTTCGTTGCGTACGTCCTAAAAATTCGGGGGAATGGCCACGTTATCAGGTAAAAAATCTATCTATAAATAATGAGGCGGACGGAACTTCTTATTCCGTGATGAATACAGGGAATGCAGGGTGGATTGTATATGATTTTAATGCTCCTATAGGTACTGATCCTTATTTATCGAATGGGGGTTCTGCATCAAACAGGGTATGGGACATCCGTAATGCAGTTACGGATAATCGTATTTATATTGGTTATTCATCGAGTGTGGCTTATGATGACTGGGCTGTAACTGAAGCGATCGATTTGACTTCGGTCTCTCCTGATCTGGGTGAGGGGATAAAGGCTTATGACGATGATCGTATCAGAGATTACCAGTATATATATAATACAACAGGTATGTTTACAGTGACTTTTGTTGCTTTTAATTCTCGTTTTTCAGAAAAAGAGATGGTTGTAAAGGAACTTACTATAAAAATAATAGATTAATCGACAATAAAAGGTATGGGAACGAAAATGGCGGTTGATTAATCGTGTGTTTTTCCGGTTAATTGGCTATTCTCTGTACGTTTATTAGTCTTAAATTGTAATAGAGGAATTTTTTTAAGAAATAAAAACATACACGTATGAAATATATTTATTTTATAACGCTATTATCGGTTTGTTTATGCTTTGGTTTAAACGGGATGGCGGAAATAAAGATGCCGACTATATTTGGAGATAATATGGTTTTACAACAACGTTCGCATGCTGCTATTTGGGGGTGGGCGTCACCTCAAAAACGTGTAGTAGTGAAAACGTCATGGAATGGAAAATCTTATACAGTTCTTGCAGATGAGAATGGAAAATGGAAACTTAAAGTGCAAACTCCGGATGCAGGGGGACCTTATACTATTAAAATCAGTGATGGGAAAGAAAAAGTCTTGAATAATGTCCTTATAGGTGAAGTTTGGTTGTGTTCTGGACAGTCTAATATGGAGATGCCAATGAGGGGCTTTTCTTTACAACCTGTTCGAAATTCTCAAGATGCAATAGTTAGAGCGAAAAATAAAAATATACGAGTATTTACTGTACAGAGGAATTATGATTTATCTCCATTAGATGATTGTACGGGGATATGGGAAGAAGCTTCTCCTGAGTCTATCGCTCGTACCAGTGCTGTTGCTTATTATTTTGGGCGATTGCTTAATCAAGTGGAAGATGTTCCGGTAGGGCTGCTTATTACAACATGGGGAGGATCTTCGATTAAGGCATGGATGAGCAAAGAGAATTTAGCAGGGTTTGATATTTATCCAGCAAAAAGTAAGGCTGAGATAAAGAAGCCGGTTCATAGTCCTACTGTATTATATAATGCTATGCTTCATCCTCTTATCGGATATGGAATAAGAGGTACGATATGGTATCAAGGAGAAACTGATGTGGCTATTCCTAATTTGTATATAGATTTGTTTAAGTCTATGGTTAGAGAGTGGAGAATGCAATGGGGAGTGGGAGAATTTCCATTTTATTATTGTCAGATAGCTCCTTATAAACATTCTAAAAATCAGGCTTTTTTTAGAGAAGCACAAGGAAAATGTATGAGTATTGTCCCTAATACAGGTATGGTAGTGACAATGGATGCAGATAGTCCCGATTGTATACATCCAGATAAGAAACAAGAAGTCGGTGAGAGATTGGCATATTGGGCATTGGCCGAAACTTATGGAATAAAAGGCTTTAAATACAAAAGTCCGACAGTGAAAGGAATGAAAGTCGAAGGGAATGTTGCTATTATATCTTTTAATGATGCTCCCAATGGATTGATAGCTAAGAATGGGGAGGTAAAAGGAGTCTATATTGCTGGAAAAAATAAGAAATGGTATAAAGCTAATGTCAGTTTTTTTGAAAATACAATGCGGGTATCAGCCCACGATGTACTTGAACCGGTAGCTGTAAGATATGCTTTTGATGAATATGCTCCAGGAGAGATTTTTAGCACTCAAGGGCTGCCTGTTTCTTCTTTTAGAACTGATGATTGGACAGAATAAAGGTGGAAGACTCTTATTTATTTTTTTGTAAATGGAGTATGACATACAATATTTTATAATTTGTTGTGAGCAAGATATCAGATAAAATTTAATTACACTTTTGTATCAAATTATTTAGACGATTTTGGCTATTAATTGGTGTTGAAACAGGTTTCCTTTGTTATGTAGTTCTTAACTAAAAATGGAAAATCATGAAAAAGAAAATGTTTGCGATATTATTCGCTGTTTTTTCTGTAAGCGTATTTGCTCAGAAAGTTGAATTAAGAAATGGAGGAATGGAAGAGTGGAAAAATGGTGCAGCTATGCCTGTTCGTTGGGGAGCATATTATAATGATATTGAAGCTGGATTGTATTCACAATCAAAAAATGCTCATTCTGGAAAGTATGCTTTACAAATAGATTTTGAGCCACAAAGAGAGCATGATAATCGTCGCTTCTTTTCTTTTCCAGTGAAACTTGAAGAGGGAAAATATTCGTTGACTCTATATGTGAAGGGCAGAGGTGAAGTGCGTTTTGTTTCTTTTACAAAGAAAGATGAAGCAGCCGGTAGCCATACTAATGATGTAAATGTGGTGGGTACTCCTAAAATAGAAATAATCAATAATAAAAAATGGGAGGCATATACATTGGATTTTGATATTAAGGAAGCCGATATATATCAGCTCTTTATTTGTTTGAATGCTGCAGATAAGCTTCTTATCGATGATATTACTTTGACAAAGAAATAATGTTTAATTTTAAATCTAAAGAAATGAAAAAGTTATACGTATTAGTTTTGTCTGTTTTTTTACTAACTGTAACAAGTAATGCTCAGACATTAACAAAATTGGGTATTCGTTTTAGTGAAGATACATCATTAAAATTGAATAGTGTGGTAGGTTTTGACCCGGCTAAGACTTATTATGAGGTTATCTTGCCGGTAACACAAATGGTGGTCCCAAAAGTAGAAGCTACTCCTGCTGAAGATTGTGGAACCCAAGTAACGCAAGCAAAGTCTATTATAGGAACAGAGACTGAACGTACGGCAACTGTTGTTGTTACTAAAGGTGAGGATATACAAACTTATACAGTTGTTTTTGTTAAGTCGGATAGTTTTATAGAAGGATTTACTGAAGAAGGTTCTGGTGTTGCAGGAAGTTTTTATCTTGATGGTGATGCCAATCATGGGGAACAGGTTGGCAACAGAAGTTGTCGTACCAGCAATAATGCAAATGCGTCGTATTGGACATTTACTGTACCGAGTGCTGGAATTTTGACATTCTATATAACTCAGGATAATTTGAATAATTCAAAAAAATTGTCGACATTTCAAATCAAAAAATCAAAAGATGGGAATACAGGGTGGGTTCCTTTAATGTCGGAAGATGCTGCTACTTATGAATTTCCTGAAGTTGGAGAATGGAAAAAAGTTGAAATTCCTGTGAATGAGGAAGGTGAGGTGTATATCCAATTTGCTGTTACGAAAACGGGAACGACAAGAGATTTCCGTTTTGATGATGTGGTGATTACACCCTATTCAGAAATATCATCTGTTTCGAATGGAGTTTCAGATAATAAGATTATTGCTTATGCTGTAGATGGTAAGATATATATTGACAAAGCTGTTGTGGGCGATAAATATATAGTGTGTGATTTGTCTGGAAAATTAGTTTGTGAAGGCACATTTTCTGGTTCTGTTGTAATTTCCATAGAGAAAGGTATATATTTTGTAAAAACAAGTGCAGGAGTAGCAAAAGTAATGGTTCGATAACTGGTATTGCTTATAGAGTTTGAGGAAAGTGGATGCTAGTTATTGTTAGCAGTAAGAATAATTATTGTTTTTAAGAAAATTCCGGAGAAGTAAAGAGTATTATTTTTTATATCTTACTTTTTCGGAATTTGTTATTCAACTTATATTTTTGTAATTGGATAGCAGTATAGGCTTGTAAATATGAATTTATATATTTTATTTACATTTTATTATCAAAAAAAGGAGGATGTGTTTGCCAAGAAATAGCTGATTTGTCCGTTGTTATTATAAAGGTAATTGATAAATAGAGAAACCATGAGAATACGTATAGGATTTGTTGTATTAAATTTTCTTTTCTTTTTTGTTTGTGTTTATGGACAGAATTATACTTTTGAGAGTTTGAATGTGGAGTCTGGACTCTCTCAGGTAACTGTTACGTGTAGTTATCAGGATGAATTGGGGATGATGTGGTTTGGCACAAAGGATGGCTTAAATCGTTTTGACGGTAACGAGGTAAAAGTGTTTAAGCCGATCTTGGGAGATACAACTTCTCTTACAAAAGCCAATATTCGAGCTATTACTGGGGATGGGGAAGGTAACCTTTATCTTCAGACACAAGGGGCTGTGATTAAGTTTGATATGAGGAAAGAAGTGTTTAAGGATTTATTGAAAATTGGTAATGGAGCGTTAGGTAAGGGAAGAAATGGTATATGGATAGGAGTACGTAATAGTTTGTATTGTTATTCTCCTGGAAAAGATGAAATGGTTTTGGTGCGAGAGATAAAAAACACGTCTTTCAATTGTATTTTGGAATCTGAAGATGGAGTTTGTTGGATGGGTACGAACCGAGGATTGTTAGCATTAGACGATAAGTATACATTACGTTCTTTTTTTACAGATTCTCAGGTTCGGGCAATGTACCGGGATAAGAATAAAAATATGTGGGTATGTACAAATAATCGAGGACTAATAAAACTTGCTCCTACAGGGGATGTAACTATTTTCCGGCATAACCCAAAGGATAATAAATCTATTGTCAGTGATTTTGTTCGAGCTATATGTGAAGATAATTTGGGCAATATATGGATAGGTTCTCAATTTGGACTTTGCCGGTTGGATATTAACACATCGGAGTTTAAGACTTATGTGCATTCTACTGAAAATACAGGAAGCTTGACTTCTAATTCTGTTGTTCATTTGTATAAAGATAGACAGGGCACGATATGGATAGGGACCTTCTTTGGAGGAGTGAATTATTTCAATCCGGAAAGTCAGAATTTTCGCTTTTATCCACCAGAAAAGGGTGGACTACCGTATCCGGTAATTGGAAATTTTATCGAAGATAAAAACGGGTTGATATGGATTTGTACGG
>UMEI01015500.1_pt1 | contig 20373 bp, 19 predicted proteins | sample 1964711 | NCBI WGS metagenome assembly UMEI01 (sample SAMEA4836016, study PRJEB28245) | human gut metagenome | biome: gut microbiome; material: fecal sample | place: Denmark | collected 2008 | reverse complement strand
TCAGCGACTGTGACAGGAGAGATATTGGGGCGATATGAGAGCGCGATGGCGGTGATGCCGGTTCTGATCACATTTATCCCGATGCTGATGGGAACGGGAGGAAACTGCGGTTCGCAGAGCTCTACACTTGTGATTCGCGGGATCGCAGTAGGCGAGATCGAGTTCAAGGACATTTTCCGGGTAATCTTCAAAGAGGTGCGGATTGCACTTGTAGTGAGTCTGATTCTGGCGATGGTCAATGGGCTTCGCATCTATATTATGTACGATCAGGATGTGATGCTGGCAGTGGCGATCGGAATTACGATGATTGCTGTTGTTGTTATGGCAAAGACGATCGGTTGCGTTTTGCCTCTGGCTGCAAAGAAGATCGGTCTGGATCCGGCGATCATGGCGGCACCTTTGATCACTACAATTCTGGATACCTGTACGATTCTGGTATATTTCCGGATCGTAACTGCGTTTTTCCATATCTGAGATATATTGACAGAAAAAAGACGATGTATAACGGAGCTTTTTGGAGTGGACTCTAAAAAGCTCCGTTTTTTCTTGAAAAAACGGAAAAGTCCTGAAAAAAATAAGTAAAATACTCGTTAAATGTTTGACGATATTACTGAAAAGCATAGAGAAATAGAGAAAATTGTACTTAAAAATGCACATAAGAGCTACTTGTATACAAAATTTATTTGCGTTATAATAAAGCAAGTGAAACAAATGAAAGGGGCTTTAAACAATGGCGTTTATTGATGAAATTAAAGCAAGAGCAAAAGCTGACAAAAAGACAATCGTTCTTCCTGAGACAGAAGACGTAAGAACTTACCAGGCTGCAGAGGCAGTTTTAAGAGAGGGGACTGCCGACCTGATCCTTGTAGGAAGCAAGGAAGAGATCGAAAAGAACGGAGCCGGATTTGATCTCACAGGAGCTGTGATCGTAGATCCTGCTACAAGCGACAAGACAGAGAGCTATATTGCAAAACTGGTAGAACTCAGACAGAAAAAAGGAATGACAGAAGAGCAGGCAAGAGAGATTCTTCTGACAAACTATCTGTACTACGGTGTTATGATGGTGAAGATGGGAGATGCTGACGGTATGGTATCCGGAGCATGTCATTCTACAGCAGATACACTTCGTCCGTGTCTGCAGATCCTGAAGACAAAACCGGGAACAAAATTAGTATCCGCATTCTTTGTAATGGTAGTGCCGGATTGCGATATGGGTGCAGACGGTACATTTATTTTTGGAGATTCCGGACTGGAGCAGAATCCGGATCCTGAAAAGCTTGCAAATATCGCACTTTCTTCTGCAGAATCTTTCAGAACTCTGACAGGAAAAGAGCCGGTTGTGGCAATGCTTTCACATTCTACAAAAGGAAGTGCAAAACATGCCGATGTTGATAAAGTTGTAGAGGCTACAAGACTTGCAAAAGAGATGGCACCGGAACTGAAACTGGATGGAGAACTGCAGCTTGACGCAGCGATCGTTCCGGCAGTAGGAGAGTCCAAAGCACCTGGAAGCCCGGTTGCAGGACATGCAAATGTTCTGATCTTCCCTGATCTGGATGCAGGAAATATCGGATACAAGCTTGTACAGAGGCTTGCAAAAGCAGAAGCATATGGTCCTCTGACACAGGGAATTGCAGCACCAGTCAACGATCTGTCCCGCGGATGCAGCGCAGAGGATATCGAAGGTGTAGTAGCGATTACAGCAGTACAGGCTCAGGCACAGTAATTGTTTAGAAAACTTAAAATCAGAATGAATAAAATGACAAAATTTTCAGGAGGAAAAAAATGAACGTATTAGTAATCAACTGTGGAAGTTCTTCTTTGAAATTCCAGCTGATCAATGCAGAATCTGAGGAGGTTCTGGCAAAAGGAATTTGTGAAAGAATCGGAATTGACGGACGTCTGACTTATCAGCCGGAAGGTGGAGAAAAAGAAAAATCAGAAAAAGCAATGCCGACTCACACAGAGGCGATCCAGTTTGTGATCGAGGCTCTGACAAATCCTGAGACAGGTGTTGTAAACAGCCTGGATGAGATCGGAGCAGTGGGACATCGTATGGTACACGGTGGAGAAAAATTTGCTTCTTCTGTAGTGATCACAGATGAAGTGAAAAAAGCGGTAGAAGAGTGCAATGATCTTGCACCACTTCACAATCCTGCAAACCTGATCGGAGTTGCAGCATGTGAAAATCTGATGCCGAACACACCGATGGTAGCAGTGTTTGATACCGCATTCCATCAGACAATGCCTCCAAAAGCATACATGTACGGACTTCCATATGAATACTATGAGAAATACAAAGTAAGACGTTACGGTTTCCACGGAACAAGCCACAGCTTTGTTTCTAAGAGAGCGGCTGAGTTGTTAGGAAAAGCATATGATGAGACAAAGACGATCGTATGCCACCTTGGAAACGGATCTAGCGTAACAGCTGTTTTAAACGGTAAATCCGTAGATACATCCATGGGACTGACTCCATTGGAAGGACTTGTAATGGGAACACGCTGTGGAGATATCGATCCTGCGATCATGGAATTTTTGGCACACAAGCTGGATCTGGATGTTGACGGCGTTATGAAGATTTTGAACAAGGATTCTGGAGTATACGGACTGTCCGGCGGACTTTCCAGCGATTTCCGTGATCTGACAGATGCCTCTCTGGCAGGCGATAAGAAAGCGCAGATCGCAATGGAAGTATTCTCATACAGAGTTGCAAAATATATCGGTGCATACGTAGCTGTTATGAATGGTGTAGATGACATTGTATTTACAGCAGGAATCGGTGAAAATGATGATATCGTAAGAGAACAGGTATGCAGCTACCTGGGTTACCTTGGAATCGAATTCAATACAGAATTAAACAAAGGACTCAGAGGAAAAGAAACAGAGCTCTCAATGCCGGAATCCAAAGTAAAAGTGTTTGTGATTCCTACAAATGAAGAGCTTGCGATTGCACGCGAGACACTGGAACTGGTGCGCAAATAAGCTTCTGAAAATTTTAAAAAGTCAGCAGGGTTGCCCGCAAAAGCGGACAGCCCTTTTCAGCGGAGGATACTGTTTACAGAAGCCGGTGAATAAAATATAAAAATCTTGTTGACAAATAGGATTAACATGATATAATAGTTTAGGTATGAATAGGAGTAATGATTATGTTAATTAACCTATCAGACGTTTTGTCAGAACAGCATAAGACAGTTGATGAGACGGTGCAGTTGGAGATGGATACGTTTCAGTCCAGAACGGGTACATTTCCGATTGTGAGTAAAGAACCGGTTCATGTTGTTGCAGAGCATGTGAAAGGCAGAGAGCTTCTTATTCATGTGGATACAGAGTTATGTATTCTGATTCCATGTGACAGATGTCTTGAAGATGTGAAGCAGGAGTTTGACCTGAACTTTACGAAGCATGTTGATTTGAATGTTTCGGATGCTGATCTGGGAGAAGGATTAGATGAATCAAACTTCATAAGCGGATATCATCTTGACGTGGACAAAATGCTCTATAATGAGATATTGATAGGATGGCCGACGAAAGTTCTATGCAGTGAAGACTGTAAGGGCATTTGCAACGTTTGTGGTCAGAACCTAAATATGGGTACCTGTAACTGTGAAGATACAGCTCTTGACCCAAGAATGTCAGTTGTCCGTGATTTGTTTAAGAATTTTAAGGAGGTGTAACCTATGTCTATCTGTCCAAAGAACAAATCTTCTAAAGCAAGAAGAGATAAGAGAAGAGCAAACTGGAAGATGAGTGCTCCAAACCTGGTAAAATGCAGCAAATGTGGCGAGCTTATGATGCCTCACAGAGTATGTAAAGCATGCGGAGCATACAACAAACGTGAAATCGTTTCAGTTGACTAATTGAAAATGATATTAAGGAATGGGGACTTTGCAAAAAAGTCCCCATTTTTCGTATCTTAAAATCAGCCTTTTATATTGATTTTTGGGATGATGTTTAGTAGAATGTATGCAGTAGCGTTAGGAGGAAGAGAAATGTCTGATATTACAAGAGTTGCACTGGATGCCATGGGAGGCGATCATGCTCCCGCAGAGATGGTAAAAGGTGCGATAGAAGCTGTTAATAAAAGAGATGATATTAAGATTCTGCTCACAGGGCAGGAAGCACTGCTGAAAAAGGCGTTATCAGAATATACTTATCCCAAAGACCGGATTGAGATCATTCCGGCATCGGAAGTGATCGAAACGGCAGAGCCGCCGGTCATGGCGATTCGGAGAAAAAAAGATTCTTCTATCGTAGTAGCGATGAATCTGGTGAAAAAGGGCGAAGCAGATGCATTTGTATCTGCAGGAAGTTCCGGGGCGATTCTTGTCGGCGGACAGGTGATCGTAGGAAGGATTAAGGGCGTGGAGAGACCTCCGCTTGCACCGCTGATCCCAACGATGAAGGGAGTATCTCTCCTGATTGACTGCGGAGCGAATGTAGATGCAAGACCGTCTCATCTGGTGCAGTTTGCGAAGATGGGATCGATTTACATGGAACATGTGGTAGGAAAGAAGAATCCCACAGTTGGAATCGTGAATATCGGTGCGGAAGAGGAAAAGGGAAACGCGCTTGTAAAAGAGACATTTCCGCTTTTAAAAAACTGCAGGGATATTAACTTTATCGGCAGCGTAGAAGCGAGAGATATTCCGTACGGAGCTGCGGATGTGATCGTTTCGGAAGCGTTTGTAGGGAATGTGATCCTGAAGCTGTATGAAGGTGTCGGCGGAGCTCTGACGAAGAAGATCAAAGCCGGCATGATGACGTCTCTGCGCAGTAAGATCGGTGCGCTTCTTGTGAAGCCGGCACTGAAAGCTACATTAAAGGATTTTGATGCCAGCGAGTATGGAGGAGCTCCTCTTCTGGGGTTGAATGGGCTGGTCGTCAAGACTCACGGAAGTTCTACTTCAAAAGAAGTATGTAATTCAATCATCCAGTGTGTGACATTTAAAAATCAGCAGATCAACGAGAAGATCCGCGAATCGATCCAGTCCGCACAGGAAGAAAAAAAAGAAGATTAATGGGACAAAGAAAGGAAAGAAAACTATGGAATTTGAAAAATTACAGGATATTATCGCAGACGTGCTGAACGTTTCTAAGGATGACATTCATCCGGAGACTACATTTGTGGATGATTTAGGAGCTGACTCACTGGATATTTTCCAGATTATCATGGGAATTGAAGAAGAATTCGACATTGAGATCGACAACGATGAGGCTGAAAAGATTTCAACAGTGCAGGATGCAGTAGACCAGATTAAAAAAGTAGTAGAATAAAAGGCAAGAAGAGATTTTTGTCTCTGGCGATCGGTTTGGGTGCGTGATTCTGTCGCGCACCCAAACTGTATTATTCAGGCCGGAACAAAAAGTCTTAGATAAAGGGAAAAATATGAAGAAAAATTTAAAAGAGCTGGAAAAAAAGATAGGATATGAGTTTCAGGATTTTTCATTGCTGGAGCAGGCGATGATGCACAGTTCTTATACAAATGAAAAGCATCTGGAAAAATATCATTGCAATGAGAGACTGGAATTTTTAGGGGATGCAGTTTTAGAGCTGGTGTCCAGTGAATTTTTATTTCTTGAATCACCGAAAGTATCGGAAGGAAAGCTGACAAAAACAAGAGCGAGTATGGTGTGTGAGCCTTCTCTGGCGTTTTGTGCGCGGGAGATCGAACTGGGCAGTTATCTGCTTCTCGGAAAGGGAGAAGAAGCAACAGGAGGACGTCAGCGGCCGTCTGTGACATCGGATGCGATGGAGGCTCTGATCGGCGCGATTTATCTGGACGGTGGTTTTACTAATGCAAAAGAGTTCATTCATCGGTTTATCCTGACAGATCTGGAGAACAAAAAACTCTTTTATGATAGCAAGACTATTTTGCAGGAGATCGTACAGGCTGATATGGAAGAGGGAATCTCTTATCACCTGATTAAAGAAGAAGGTCCGGATCACAACAAATCTTTCACTGTGGAAGTGAAGATCGGGGAGACTGTCTATGGAACAGGAAGCGGACGGACGAAAAAAGCAGCGGAACAGGAAGCCGCTTACAAGGCAATTCTAAAGCTGAAAAAACAAAACTAAAGCGGGTGTTTTATGTATTTAAAATGTATTGAGGTACAGGGATTTAAATCTTTCGCCAATCGGATCAAATTTGAGTTTCACAATGGAATTACGGGAATCGTGGGCCCAAACGGAAGTGGAAAGAGCAATGTGGCAGATGCAGTCCGCTGGGTGCTGGGAGAGCAGAGAGCAAAGCAGCTTCGAGGCGGTTCCATGCAGGATGTCATTTTTTCCGGAACGGAAAACAGAAAGCCGTTGAGTTATGCTTCGGTAGCCATCACACTGGACAACTCGGATCATCAGCTCCCTGTGGATTATTCGGAAGTGACAGTGACAAGAAAGCTATACCGCTCCGGTGAGAGTGAGTATCTGATCAACGGAACCGGATGCAGACTCAAAGATATCAATGAGATGTTTTATGATACCGGAATCGGAAAAGAAGGATATTCGATCATCGGGCAGGGACAGATCGATAAGATTCTGAGCGGAAAACCGGAAGAGAGAAGAGAATTGTTTGATGAGGCAGCCGGAATTGTAAAATTCAAGCGCCGCAAAATGCTTTCCCTGAAAAAGCTGGAAGAAGAACAGAACAATCTGACCCGGGTCAGTGATATTCTCTCAGAGCTTGAGAAACAGATCGGACCGTTGGAAAAGCAGTCTGCAGTGGCAAAAGAATACCTGAAGAAGAAGGAAGAGCTGAAGGTTTATGATATTCATATGTTTCTTTTGGAGACAGAGCGTTTAAAGGATCAGCTTCAGGGTCTGGAAGAAAAAGTCCGGATTACTTCTGATGAGATGGAAGCGGCAAAGAGTCGCTATGAAGAAACAAAAGAACAATATCAGGCTGTGGAGACACAGGTGGAAGAGATTGATGCAGCGATCGAAAAATCGAAGAACCAGCTGAATGAGACAACGCTTTTGAAGCAGCAGATGGAAGGACAGATCAATGTTTTAAAAGAGCAGATCAATACAGCCAGGATCAATGAAGAACATTATGCGAATCGCCGCCGTACGATCCAGCAGGAGTGGGATGCCAAGAAGGAGCAGAAAGCCGGATTTGTAAAGGACAGCGAAGCGATCCACGGACAGCTGGAGCGGATATCCAATCAGGATACGGATGCAAAAGAGCAGCTGATCCAGGTGCAGTCACAGATTGCAGAAGAGACGATGGAAATCGAGCAGAGCAAAGAAGAGATTATGCGGCTTTTGAACAATCGGGCATCGACGCAGGCGAAGATCCAGCATTTTGATACCACACAGCAGCAGATCACGACCAGAAGGGCTCAGATCCACAGAGAGATTCTGGAAGTGTCCAGTGAGGCAGAGCAGTATGGACGGGAATTAGAGCAGCAAAGACGGGGATTCGAAGAGATCACGGCGGAGATTCAAGCGTTTCAGGATCTGATTTCTGTCAATGAACAGAACATCGCAGAGTTTCAGCGCCAATTGGATGAGAAGCAGGAAAAATTGCGGATCGGTCAGACTGCATATCACAGAGAATCCTCCAGACTGGAGTCGCTGAAGAATATTACAGAACGATATGACGGATACGGAAACAGCATCCGTCGTGTTATGAGCTGCAAGGACCGGGAAAAAGGTCTGATCGGTGTTGTAGCGGACATCATCAAGGTAGAAAAAGAATATGAAATTGCAGTGGAGACAGCGCTTGGAGGCAGTATCCAGAATATTGTGACGGACGATGAAGAGACTGCAAAGCGGATGATCGCATATTTGAAGCAGAATAAGTACGGACGCGCGACATTTCTGCCTCTGACAAGTATGCAGGGCGGCGCAGAGCTGCGGCAGATAGATGCACTAAAAGAAACAGGCGTGATCGGACTTGCCCATACCCTGGTGCATGTGGAAGAGCGTTTCCTCGGCCTGGCCAAACAGCTTCTCGGCCGGACTATTGTGGTGGAGAATATTGACTGTGGAATCCGGATCGCAAGAAAATATAAGCAATCTCTCCGACTGGTTACTCTGGAAGGAGAGCTGATCAATCCGGGAGGTTCCATGACCGGAGGTGCGTTTAAGAACTCCAGCAATCTGTTAAGCAGACGCCGCGAGATCGAGGAGTTTGAAAAAACAGTAAAGTTGTTAAAGCGTGACATGGAAGAGATGGAGCACTCGATCAATGCGATCAAGACACAGAGAGCAGAGTGTTATGCCGGGATCGACGAGATCCAGCAGAAGATCACAGAAGCATCTGTCCGTCAGAACACGGCACGGATGAATGTGGAACAGGTGCAAAGGCAGCAGGCGGAATCCAGACAACGTTGTGAAAGCTATGCAAAAGAACAGGAAGAACTGGAAATATCGCTGCGGGAGATCCGTGAAAACGGGGAGTCGATTCAGGTTGAACTGGAAGCGTCAAAAAAATTGGAAGTTGCACTGAATCAGAAAATCGAAGAATTGCAGAAGCAGTTGGAAATTCACCGCGAGGCAGAAGCTGCACAGCTGAAACAGTCTGAAAAGGTACATTTATCGCTGGCAGGTTTGCAGCAACAGGATCTTTTTATCAAGGAGAATATTGCACGTATCGGTCAGGAGATGCTTCGTTTAGAGAAAGAAGCCGGAGAGCTGGATCAGAATAAAGGAAATACAGCGGAAGAAATCAGTCAGAGAGAAGAGAAGATTCAGGAGCTGAAAAAAACAATCGAAGAATCCACAGAGATATTTTCTGAAATTGAGACAGAAATCACGGCACAGACCGAAAACAGAGAAGCGCTGAATCAGAAGCATAAGGCATTTCTGGAACAAAGAGAAGCGCTGTCCGGTCATATGGCAGAGCTGGATAAAGAGTTATTCAGACTTGAAAGCCAGAAAGAGGATTGCGAGGAAGCGTCCGAAAAACAAATGAACTATATGTGGGAAGAGTATGAGATTACCTACAATGGCGCTTTGAAGCTGAGGGATGAGACACTGACAGACCGTGCATTTATGAAAAAACAGATTCTGTTTTTAAAAGGAGAGATCCGTAAGCTTGGAAACGTCAATGTCAATGCGATCGAGGATTATAAGCAGGTTGCCGAGCGTTATGAATTTTTAAAAGAACAGCATGAGGATCTGGTCGAGGCAAAAGAAACGCTGATCCAGATTGTTGCAGAGCTGGACGCGGCAATGCGTGCTCAGTTTGAGGAACAGTTTGCAAGAATATCAAAAGAGTTTGATGCGGTCTTCAAGCAACTGTTCGGCGGTGGAAAGGGAACGCTGGAACTGATGGAAGACGAGGATATCCTGGAGGCAGGAATTCGGATCATTGCGCAGCCGCCTGGAAAAAAACTGCAGAATATGATGCAGCTTTCCGGTGGAGAAAAAGCATTGACAGCCATTTCGCTGTTATTTGCGATCCAGAATCTGAAACCGTCTCCGTTCTGTCTTCTGGATGAGATCGAGGCGGCACTGGATGACAGTAATGTAGACCGGTTTGCGCAGTATCTGCACAAGCTGACAAAACATACTCAATTTATCGTCATCACTCACAGAAGAGGAACGATGACGGCAGCAGACAGGCTCTATGGAATCACCATGCAGGAAAAAGGAATTTCCACACTGGTATCTGTAGATCTGCTGGAGGAAGATCTGACCTGATGTCAGAAAAAAGGAAGGAGAGCATATGGAAGAGAAGAAAGGGTTTTTTAGAAGACTTGTCTCAGGTCTGACAAAGACAAGAGATAATATCGTATCCGGAATGGACAGTATTTTTCACGGATTTTCCAAAATTGATGAGGACTTTTATGAGGAGCTGGAAGAGACTCTGATCATGGGAGATCTGGGAGTGCATACTACGACGGAGATCATAGAGGATCTGCGCCGGAAAGTGAAAGAGCAGCATATCAAAGAACCGGCTGCCTGCAGACAGCTTCTGATCGACAGCATCAAAGAGCAGATGGATGTGGGAGAGACTGCTTACGAATTTGAGGAGAGACAGTCTGTTGTATTTGTGATCGGAGTCAACGGAGTGGGAAAGACGACCACTATTGGAAAACTGGCAGGGAAATTCAGAGAGCAGCATAAAAGAGTCATTCTGGCAGCTGCAGATACATTTCGTGCAGCTGCTGGAGAGCAGTTAAAAGAATGGGCCAACCGTGCAGAAGTAGAGATGATCGGCGGCCAGGAAGGTGCAGATCCGGCTTCTGTTGTATTTGATGCAGTGGCAGCGGCGCGCGCAAGAAAAGCGGATATTTTATTGTGCGATACAGCAGGACGCCTTCACAATAAAAAGAACTTGATGGAAGAACTAAAAAAGATCAACCGCGTGATTGACCGGGAATATCCGGAAGCGTACAGAGAGACGCTGGTTGTTTTGGATGCGACCACCGGACAGAATGCACTGGCTCAGGCAAGAGAGTTCAATGAGGTTGCAGATATCACAGGGGTGATCCTGACGAAGATGGATGGAACAGCCAAAGGCGGAATCGCAGTGGCGATCCAGTCAGAACTTGGAATTCCGGTCAAATATATCGGGGTTGGAGAATCTATTGATGATCTGCAGAAGTTTGATGCAGATGAATTTGTTAATGCGTTGTTTTACAGTGATTCCAAGACGGAAGAAACAGAAGAATAAAAATATGTCAAAACGACAGAAAGAGGGATGGAAGATGTTGACTTTGGAGAAATTTGAAGAAGCAAGTGAAGTAGTAAAACAGGTGACGACTCCGACAAAGCTGGTGTACAGCGAATATCTGAGTGCTCAGACAGGGGCCAGAATTTATCTGAAGCCGGAAAATATGCAGCATACGGGAGCGTATAAGCTGCGCGGAGCCTACTACAAGATCAGCACGTTGTCAGAAGAAGACAGAAATAAAGGGCTGATCACAGCATCTGCAGGAAATCATGCGCAGGGTGTGGCATATGCGGCAAAACGCTATGGATGCAAAGCAACGATCGTAATGCCGACAGGAACTCCTCTGATTAAAGTGAACCGTACAAAGAGCTACGGTGCAGAAGTGATTCTTCATGGAGATGTATACGATGATGCATGTGCGTATGCATATAAGCTTGCGGAAGAACACGGCTATACGTTTGTCCATCCTTTTGATGACCTGGATGTGGCAACCGGACAGGGATCGATCGCCATGGAGATCATTCAGGAGCTCCCGACGGTGGACTATATTCTGGTTCCGATCGGCGGTGGCGGATTGATCACAGGAATTTCCACACTTGCCAAGATGCTGAACCCAAAGATCAAAGTGATTGGTGTGGAGCCGAGAGAAGCAGCGAGCATGACTGCGGCGTTAAAGGCCGGAGAAGTGGTGGAACTTCCAAGTGCCAACACGATTGCGGACGGTACTGCGGTAAAAGCGGTTGGAAAACAGAATCTGCCATATGTGCAGAAATATGTAGATCAGATTCTTCTGGTGGATGATGATGAATTAGTTGGTGCATTTCTGGATATGGTGGAAAACCATAAGATGATTGTAGAAAATTCAGGACTCCTTTCTGTGGCAGCATTAAAACAGCTGGATTTGAAAGGCAAAAAAGCGGTTTGCGTGTTAAGCGGCGGAAATATGGATGTGATCACCATGTCTTCTATCGTACAGCATGGATTGATCCAGAGAGACCGTATTTTCTCGGTTGCAGTGCTTCTTCCGGACAAGCCGGGCGAACTGGTAAGAGTGGCATCGATCATTGCAAACGAAAAAGGAAATGTCATCAAACTGGAACATAATCAGTTTGTCAGCACCAATCGGAATGCGGCTGTGGAACTGCGTATCACGATGGAGGCATTCGGAACCGAGCATAAGCAGAAGATCTTGAGTGCTTTAAAAGAAGCGGGGTATGAGCCGAAGAAAGTCGGAGCGAAGCTGTACTAAACGATATAGAAGAAAAAATTAAAGTGTCCGAATGACCTGTGTGGGAGCGGACACTTTTTATATGAAAAGGATGGAAAATCAGAAGAGAGGCAGTGTAAATGTATTTAGTATCGATTTATTTTGATGAAAAAACGACCAGTCGAATTCAGGGATACATCACTCAGGTTGCAAAAAGAAGCGGAAATCCATTTATGATTGAGAAAAATGTACCTCCGCATTTGACGATTTCTGCATTTGAAACGCGAAGCGAAGATCAGGTAATCTCACTGTTTGAAGAAACGAGAGATATGTTTCAAAGCGGGGAGATAATCTGGTGTTCAGTGGGAGCGTTTTTCCCGAATGTGCTGTATCTTTCACCGGTTTTAAATACTTACCTGCAAGAACTGTCAGAGAAGGTTTATAAGGAGTTATTGAGAATAGCGGATGCCAGGGTACACAAATGTTATCGTCCGATGCAATGGGTTCCCCACGCAACGATCGGAAAGAAACTTTCTAAAGAAGAGATGCTTGCAGCGTTTCAGGTATTGCAGGAGCAGTTTGGAGTGTTCAGCAGCCGGGTCGTGCGGATCGGTTTGGCAAAAACAAATCCATATGAAGAGTTGTGGAATTTGGAATTATGAAAATACCAAGAGACAATTTACCCGAATTGTACAGACTGAAGTATAGGATTTTCGGCAAACATTTGTTATAATATAGCTGTCAGGAGGTGGGAAGAGAATGTGCAGAGAGAAAAGAAAACTCCCGATAGGAATAGAAAATTTTGAACAGATCATCAAAGATGATTTTTATTATGTAGACAAGACAGGATTGATCTCTGAACTGCTCCGTAACTGGGGAATGGTAAATTTATTTACCAGACCAAGACGTTTTGGTAAATCTCTGAATATGAGTATGCTGGAACACTTTTTTTCTGTAGAGGGCGACAAGAGCATTTTTGATGGATTGAAGATTTCGAAAGATAAAAAGTTATGTGAAGAATATATGGGAAAGCATCCAGTTATTTCCATCTCACTAAAAGGCATCAATGCTGCTTCTTATGAAGCTGCATTTGAGTTAACTGTCAAGACCATAAAGGGAGCAGTGCAAAAGGCAGGATTCCTTTCTTGATGAAAATATGAGTGAGGCTACGCTTTTTTGGAGCTTAAAAAATTTGTCAGAACTTTTGGAGAAACACTATGAAACAAAAGTAATCCTTTTGATCGATGAATATGATGTTCCATTGGCGAAAGCGTTTGAAAACGGATATTATGACAAGATGGTTTTTCTTATCCGTAATTTACTGGAACAGATGTTGAAGACCAATGACAGCCTGAAATTTGCAGTAATGACCGGGTGTATGCGAATTTCGAAGGAAAGTATCTTTACGGGATTGAACAACTTGAAAGTGTTGTCGATTACAGATGAGCGTTTTGATGAGTATTTTGGATTTACGGATGAGGATGTCAAAGAAATGCTGCGGTATTATGATCGGGAAGATCATTATGAAGAAATGAGAAACTGGTATGATGGATATCGGTTTGGTAGTACAGATGTCTATTGTCCATGGGATGTATTGAATCATTGTGATAAAATAAAAGAGAATGCTGCGGCTTTTCCTGAAAATTATTGGGTTCATACCAGTAGTAATGAGGCAGTCAAGAAAATCATTCAAATGTCAGGAAATATTACAACAAAGCGCGAGATTGAACGTTTGCTGGCGGGAGAAGAAATTGTCAAAGAGATTCGTCAGGAACTTACTTATCAGGAAATGTATCAGTCTGTGGAAAATATCTGGAGTCTTTTGTTTATGACCGGATATCTAACACAAAGGCAGCGACTGGATGCCAGTCATTACAAACTTGCAATTCCGAATCTGGAAGTACGGGATATTTTTAAAACGCAGATCATGGAATATTTTAAGGAAGGTGTTGCAAAAGACGGAGATACGTTAAAACAGCTCTGTGATGCACTGAAAGGCGGAGATGCAGAAAAAGTAGAACGTCTTTTTGAAGGGTACTTGAAAAAGACAATCAGTATTCAAGATACATTTGTGAAGAAATCATTAAAAGAGAATTTCTACCATGGAATTTTGCTCGGCATTTTAGGTGTCAAAGAAGACTGGGGAGTATTTTCAAACAGGGAAACCGGGGACGGGTACAGTGATATTATGATAGAAACAGAGGACAGTGAAATGGGGATCATCATTGAAATCAAGTATGCCGGAGACGGGAATCTTCTGAATGCCTGCGAAAAAGCCCTGAAACAAGTAGAGGAAACGAAGTATGAGGAGACGCTTTTAGAAAACGGAGTGGAGAAAATATTAAAATATGGGATTGCTTGTTATATGAAACATTGTAAAGTCATGTGTTCGGAGAGATAACAGGCTTGAAACATTGGTGAAATATAAAATGGGAACTTCACAGAATGGATTAAAATAAAGTTTTTTTGTGAAGGTTGGTAAAAAGAAACGGAGATGTGGATTATGGCATCAAGTAAAGAATATTTGCAATTTATTTTAGGGCAGTTGTCTGAGTTGGAAGAAATCAATTACAGGGCAATGATGGGAGAGTTTATTCTCTATTATAGAGGGAAGATCGTTGGTGGTATCTACGACGACAGACTGCTGATCAAACCTGTAAGCTCAGCGATTTCCTATATGCCGACAATTTCTTATGAATTGCCTTATGAAGGAGCAAAAGAAATGCTGTTAGTAGATGAGGTTGATAGTAAACAATTTTTGACAGGTCTATTTAAGGCCATGTATGAGGAATTGCCTGCGCCAAAACCGAGAAAGAGGAAATAAAAATTGAAATCGATGGAGGTAGTTGGATGACGTTTTATGAACAGATGGTTCCCTTAAACAGCATCCGGCAAGCGAAGGTGCACAAAAGCCTGATTCCACTGCTCTATACCGTATGTCTGTATTTGGTTGATGGGACGATGATCAAATTCCGCATATCCAAAAAAGTCTATGGATTCGCCACTCAGGAAAAAATTTAGACAACTTTTTGACCAAAATCAAAACATACACATAAAGCGGAATCAGCAGTGGCAGGACTTTCCAAAGACACAAGATTTTTTACAGTCTTGATTTTGGGGTATTTTTATAGTATTAAAAAAATTATCTTCATGTAAATATTCGAATCCTATTTTTTCAAGAACATGTTGGCTACGAGTATTTCTTAAAACCACATCAGCGTAAATGATCGATAATCCTAATTCTTTAAATCCGTACTCTAAGACAGTTCTTTCCACCGCTGTGCCATAGCCCTTTTCTTTATAGCAATCTTGAATAAGCATAATGGAAAGGGTGCCACTACCTTTTTGTAAGTCTATGTTTTTAAGGTATACATCACCAATTACAATATCATCTAATAATATAGCAAACCATACTCTGTTGCAATCATTTGCTTTTCTTTCGAAATCTTTTTGAGCAATCTCTGGCGTATAAATGTAAGATGTTTCGCACATCATAGGATCTGCTATATAATTTTTTCTTTCTATATGATACAACTGAGACGTCATAGGTATTAATACAATTTTATCGTTAACGATTAATTTTTTCATGTCTATATCACTCCCTTAACTTCCATTAATCCAAGATGTTTTAATTATACTGTGAGATTCTTTTTTTTGTCTATTGACGCTATTTATGAATTACAGGAATGCGTCTATCTTTTTTTGATTTCAAATTGTTCGATTGATATCGAATAAAGTTTTCTTGACTTTTATCTATTACAGTCGTAAGATTTAATGGAAACTTACAACTGTAATATTTGAGAGGATATGTGTATGAAGCGAAATGTGATTGCACTACTGGTTATATGTGTGATGGTTCTATCTGGGTGCGGCAAGACAACTCCGGAAGAAAAGAGTGAGGAAACTGTTCAAGATATTCAGCAGCAGGAGATTGCTGATGATTTTGAAGAGTTGATGGAAGGAACGAGAGAATTATATGAAAAGGCAGCAGAAAATAAGCAGCTGGACAGTCTGGAGTTTCAAAAGCAAGTAATTGATTATCTGGGACAAAAGGGATATGCCGCAGTAGATATGAAAGATCAAGTTGATATGGTTCATTCAGAGCAGGTGGAAACATATTGTGAGAAGGCAAAAAGGGGAGAATCGGCAGATGTGGTGATATATTCTGTCATAGAACAGGGCGGTGTAGTTCGTTATGAACTGCATACAGATGGTGATGATATGGATGCCATTGTCAGCACAGTTCGCTGGACGGATAACAAACCATGTATGATTTATTATCATAAATTTAAGGTACATTCCTGGAAATATACAGAAAAAGGATATTTTTTCATCGAAGAATATCATCCTCCGGGATTTGACGGACCGCCGGGAGAGAAAGGATTTCGTGTAAAACCGTTGGATCGGCAACTTAGAGAATTAAATCAAAAATATGTACTTCCAATCGGATATAGGTTGAATAATATGCTGATCATAAACTGGAAGGAAGAGGATTATTCAAACCTGAATTTTTATGATCTATATGAATTAAAGTATCCGAGTATCTATGGAAAAGAGATTCCGTATGCGATGAAAGAGGGGGCGGAATATCAGATACCGAAAGAAGAGTTTGAAAGTGTATTACAAACACTTTTTCCAATCACGAGTGAGCAGATTCAGAAAAATGCAGTTTATAATCCCGATACGCAGAGCTATCGTTATCGTCCGAGGGGACTCCATGATTGTGAGTTTCCTTATGAACCGTATCCGGAAGTGATTTCTTATGAAGAACTGGGTGATGGAAAATTAAAACTTGTGGTAGAAGCTGTTTGGGAAATTGAAATGCTGGATCAGGCATTTCGAAGCGAATTAGTTGTGGAACCACTTGAAGGTGGAAAAATTCATTATGTGTCAAATACAATTTTGTCACCAGAAGAAGATGAGCCGAGGTGGTATGTACCAAGATTGACAGATGAACAGTGGAGAGAGGCTTATGAATAAAAAACGAAGAGTTGTTTTAGTTGTTTTGATTTTCGGCATATTGTTATGTGCGTGCAGCGATAAGAACCTGGAAATTTCTGAAAAACGAAAAGCAGAAAGTTCAGATGAAAACAAAGAGGCTTATGAAAAGGGATATCATCTTCCGATTAAAAAGGAAGAGCGTGAGAAGGCAGAAAAAGACAGTATTGCTGCCTTGAAGTTGGTTCAAGATATTTACGCTGAAGCGGATAAGGGAGATGCATCGAATGTAGTTCTTACAGATTCTGTTATGGAGCAGATGAAAAAGATACTCGGCAGAGGGGGAGTTCCGGTAATTAGTTCTGAGGAATACTCTGTTATGGAAAATTATCAGGTGATGGAAAACTTCTTACACAATTCGGAGCAGGGAGTTGAAGGAAATGTAATTTTATATGATATTTTACAAGACGGAAGTATTGAGAGAAGAAAATATCTTTATGACGGGAAAGAGATGTATCTGTTAGCAGTCAGAGCAGTTTGGAATGAGGAAGGAGATCCGGTGATTGCATATCGCTCTTACACAAGAATGAAAGAATGGAGATACACAGAAAAGGGATGGTTTGCTTATGAATTGTGTGTACCGGAACCGCCGGAAGTATCAGAAATTGTGGATGGAAGTTGTATGATCAGGGTAAAACCGTTAGATGCAGAATGTATTGAATTGTCAAAAAAATGTGTGTTGCCATTGGGATATCAAGGAAATAATTTACTATGTTCTAATTGGGATCGTGAACATTTAGAGGGGCTGGATTACAATGGGCTATATGAATACCTCTACCAGATGAAATATCAAAAAAGATTTGTTATGGAAGAAGGAAAAAATGGAATCCCCGCAGAGGAATTTGAACAACTGATGTCAGAATATCTTCCTGTTACTGCAGAACAGTTGCGGAATATAGCTACATTTGATGCAGAAAAACAAGAGTATGTATGGGCAAAGCTTGGATGTGGCAATTACGCACCGACTCATTTTGGAACTTCTTTACCAGAAGTAATAAAAGTAGAGGAACATCAGGATGGGGCGCTTACTTTGACAGTGGAGGCGGTTTGTGATATGGTCATTTCCAATGACGCAGTGATTACACATGAACTTACTGTGAAATTTCGAGAAGATGGAAGCTTTCAATATTTGGGAAATAAGATTTTAGAAGATGGAATCCATCAGATTCCACAATATCAGTATCGAATTGCGAGGTGACATCCGATTGAACAACAAAAAGAACCGAACAGGAGTTATTTTTGAAATCTGTCGGTTCTTTCGCTTTTTATTTCCCAATATTTAATTCCGAGAGCACAGAAGTTGTGATTTCGGTTGCTTTACTTCCGGTAGTTTCGGTTTCTCCCTGAATATTTGTTGCAAAATAATATACATTGTCTGCGGTTTCCCAAAAACCGATAAACCAGCCATTTACATCTTTTCCATCAATCCGCCCAGTTCCGGTTTTTCCATAAAGAGAACTTTTGGAACCGGAAGAGAGAAGGATGGAATTTTTGACAGCGTCTATATTTTGTGGAGCAAATTGAAACTCGTTGTCATGGAATTTTTTTAACAGGTTGACCTGCTCAATCGGAGAGATTTTTAAAGATAAATCTGTCCAGTATAAGTCGATGTCTGAACCGGTCTGTTGATTTCCGTATTGAATCTTCTGTAAAAATGATTTTACAGAGTGAAATCCTAATTGTGAATCAATGGATTGAAAGTACCAGTTCACAGAGTTTTTCATGGCAGAAGATAAGGTCTGATTGGCTTCCCATGCATCGAATGGATAATCTTCGCCATTCCAGGTCATATCTGAATCTTCAGGAGTGATGATACCGGATTCTAAACCGAGTAAAGCATCGTATATCTTGTAAGTAGAGTTTGGGGCGATTCGTTCTTTGGCATTTTCGATGTTAAAAATATTCCAGGCGTTTTGATTTGTATCATATAAAACGAAACTGCCTTGATAGCCATTGAAATGATTGGAAAGATCAATGGTGGAAATATTTTTCATATCGTTTGGCAATCGGTATTCATTTTGCGGAGAACCTGCGGCAGCCAGTACAGGTGCATAGCTCAATGATAGAAATGCAATGAGGATATAAATGAGAAATCCCCGCGCTTTTCCCCGTTTTGTTTCTTTTTGAAAGGCAGCGATATTGAGAATCCTCCGTTTAATCTGCTTCATACTTCCACTCATCCCAGTTGCATAAGGAAAAGGAATGTGAGAAATTTTTTCGGCAAAATTGATCAGTGTGTTTCCATAGGCCTGATAATCTGTTTCGTCAAGAAGATGCAGCACAGCCGAATCACAGGAAAGTTCACGATCACATCGCATTTCCTTTAAGGCATACCAGACAAAAGGATTAAACCAATATAGAATACCAGCCAAATTCATAAGGAAAACAATGCGCGTATCTTTTTGACGGCAATGCTGTAATTCATGCAAAAGCATGAAGCGCATATCCTTTGCATTAAAATCTGAAATCAAATGAATCGGAAGGTAAATGCGAGGGTGTATGAGCCCCACAGTAACAGGTGATTTCAAAAATGCGGTACTGTATATCGGGATTTTCTTTTTGCAATGCATCTCTTTACAACAGTTTTCATAGAGCCGTTTTACTTGTTGATTTTGTAATGGCAGTGCAGATTGTTCCAAAGTGCGGAGCCTTAAAAAAGAACGTGCAGCTAAAACGAACATTGTGACAGCACCAACAGCCCATAAACTAAAAAGGAGTAAGTGAACAGGAGAGGATGTTTTACTGCTGATTGAGACTGCAAAATCATTTACTTTTTCAATGGCAGAATGTTCTTTTATGAAAACCTGTCCATCAGGAACAGAGAGAAAAAGTCTTTTCGGAAAATCTGAAAGGTGCAAGGCTGGAAATTTCTGCAAGATAGAGAAAATGTTTGCAGGTAAAAAAGGGACAGCCATGAAACTGAGCAGAAGAAACCAAAGGCGATACTGCATGCGGGCAGATAAACATTTCCGCAATAAGTGTTTTATGCCTGTCATGATTCCAATGAAAATGGAAATAAAAATATTGCATATTAAAAAATGGATTCCAAAATCAAACAAATAAATTCCTCCTATTCGTGAGTATCAGAGAGAAGATGACGCAAGGTATCAAGTTCTGTTTTGGATAATTTATCATCTTCTAAGTAAGAGGTAAGCATAGAAACGATGTTTCCATTGTAATATTTGTTTAAAAAAGAATTGCTTTCCTGACGGATATATTCAGTTTCCGGAACTAAAGAGGTATATACAAAGACTCTGCTTTGTTTTTCATAAGTAAGCGCTTTTTTTGTTACAAGCCGCTTCAACATTGTTTGTATTGTCTTTGGACTCCAGTCGGTTGTCTGAGTCAGTTTTTCAGTCACTTCATTTGTACTGATGGGAGCATACTTCCAAATGACCTTCATCACTTCAAATTCAGCTTCAGAAATTTGTGGCAGTTTACTCATATTCATTCCTCCAAGTCTTACATATGTAATAAAAATATTATAAGGGGATTTTATAAGAAAGTCAAACAATGAAAAATATTGACAGAAAATCTTACGTC
>UMEI01038356.1_pt1 | contig 20912 bp, 13 predicted proteins | sample 1964711 | NCBI WGS metagenome assembly UMEI01 (sample SAMEA4836016, study PRJEB28245) | human gut metagenome | biome: gut microbiome; material: fecal sample | place: Denmark | collected 2008 | reverse complement strand
ATCAAAACAATTTCAAATTGTTCTACTAAAGACTGTATCAAGAAAATTATTTCGAATAAACGACTGAATTATAGACTAAATATTGAATGAAACTTCTTTCAAAATTAAGTCTTAATCAACAATAAAAGATTATAGCATACTTTTTATTTTGTTTTTAAAATCAAAAGAAATAAAATAATATTTTTTCTTCCTGTAAATTTTTCTTTTAAAAAAGAGTCATCTATAATTTTTGATTATTGAAGCTCTAAATTTGCTAATTGACACATTACCAAATATACTAAAAAATTACAATTTTTTTAATTCCTTCTATATGATTCCCCTATCCCTTACCTTATTATTTATTGCATTTTTTTAGTAAGAATACTCAAAAACTTTATATTATTCGGTAACATTATTATGTCAAGCAAATAAAAAATATTTAAATTTGGACAAATGAGAATTAATTTATTCTGTTGGTTCAACAAAACTTCTTATTTTCATTGTTTTTAAGCAAAAAATGACTGCTGTTCCCGTATCGTCAAATAATTATCGGTATATACTGGAACAGATAAAGATTTTAGTAAACCAGCCATTGAAAATTATTCTATATCTTTTATCATTGCTTTTGTCTTGATACCATCAAGAAATTCTTTGTCAGAAGTAATATCTTTACTCAACAAAAAATGATATACATTTGTGTTTCCCATAGATACTGCATAAGCTTGTTCAAAATCCCAACCAAACTTTCCCATATAGTTCAAAGCATCTATCATTGAATTAAACTTGATTTTTTTCCCTTCTTCATCAACCATTAATTTTTGATTATACTGTTTAAAAAATGAAATCTTTTGTCCAAAATCAATAGATATATCCACTTTTGTACCCGTAAAATTTCCTCTACCAACAATTTCACAAAACACTTTCTTTACAGATATCGTATCTGTTAACTTTTCTTGACCATTAATAGTAAAATTGCATACCATAACAAGGAATAAAAATAAAAACTTCTTCATAAAATTGATTTTTGGTTTGTAAATATGTTTGTTATTATTAATAATTGCAATTTTGTAAAAAAAATCAAAAAAACAAAATAAAATCTCATTTTATTATTCCACTACCTTACCTGAAACTTTCCTCAAAATTAACTCAATAATAATTGAATCAATGTATTAAAAGGAATACAAAAATAATTCTAAAAATAAAATTCGATAAACAAACACAGAAATTTAAATTTTCGGAAATAAACTCATTTTCTATCCCGGAAAAATCATTTATAACTTAACAGATAAGAATCCATTAAATGAGTAAATATATTTATGTTTCGATTACAAAACATTTTTTTAATAGATTCTCGTGCCACAAATACAATTTTAGATTATTCGTTTAAACTGAAAAACTTCGATAAATAATACTGTCATTAGTACAATTAGCGACAAATTTCAAATTTATTTTGTTATCGGAATCCGATTCACTAAATTTGCCCAATGTAACAAAGAAAGTTTGATAAAAGATTTTTATAATGAAATTTACAAAATAAATGGAAGATGATATAAAAAATGCCTGCGAAGTGATGCAAGCAGGAGGGGTCATTTTATATCCTACAGATACAATTTGGGGAATTGGTTGTGATGCTACAAATGAAGAAGCTGTAAAAAAGGTATATGAAATAAAAAAAAGAGCTGACAGTAAAGCTTTGATCGTGTTAGTTGGTAATCCACAAAAAGTAGATTTTTATGTTCGTGATGTTCCTGAGATAGCTTGGAATCTTATTGAATTGGCAAATAAGCCCCTTACTGTGGTATATTCTAATGCACGAAATTTGGCTACCAATTTATTAGCTGAGGATGGTAGCGTAGGAATACGAGTTACACATGAAGAATTTTCTAAAAAGTTATGTGACCGTTTTAGAAAAGCAATTGTATCTACTTCGGCCAATGTAAGTGGAATGCCTACTCCAGTGAATTTTTCAGAAATTCCTGATGTAATAAAAAATGCAGTAGATTATATTGTCCAATATCGGCAGGAAGATGTTTCCAGACCGGCACCTTCAAGCGTTATAAAATTGGATACAGGAGGGGTAATAAAAATATTGAGACCTTAATTGCCGATGAGAAGAACGAAGCAAATAATAAAATATGTTGTTGGAGATATTTTTTCTGCCAATATAGGTTGGTTTTTATTCAATGTGTTTCGTTACTATGTATTTTCGCCTGTAGTCGGCTTTAGTAATATAAAAAGTTTCTTGGGATACCATCGAGTTATTGAAGGACAGATATTGTTCCCATTACTTTTTATATTTATTTTTTATCTTTCCGGATATTACAACCGTCCTTTTTTGAAATCGAGATTAGGAGAATTTTTTACGACATTATTCTCTGTAGCAATAGGTGTATTAATTATTTTTTTTATAGCACTAATAAATGATATACAGCGATTACCGGTAAATAGTTACGAATTGTTGGTAGGTATGTTTGTCTTCAATTTTGTATGTGTTTACATCTGTCGGGCATTTATTACACAAAGAGCTACTCGACGCATTCATGGAAAACGTTGGGGGTTTAATACACTTATTATCGGTTCTGGTAAAAAGGCCAAGGCTCTATGGTTAGACTTAATGCAAATGGACCGTTCGCTGGGATTCCTTGTTGTTGGATTTGTTCGTATACCTGAAGAGAAAAATGAACAATATTCTTCAATCGGAGGTTGCCCTATTTATAACATTGAGGATTTGGAAAAAGTCATTAAAGAGCATAATGTAGAAGAACTTATTATTGCATTAGATAGTAAGAATAAGAGAGCTTTACATAAAACAGTAAATCGTCTGTATCCATATAATTTACCAATACAGTTACAAGTAAATGAATTTGAAATGCTCACCACAAGAGTAAAACTATCAAACATATATGGCAAACCATTTATTGATATTTGTAAATGTTCTTTATCCGAATGTGAAAAAAATATCAAACGTTTGTTAGACATTTTGATATCTTTCATTGCTCTTATTATAATATCACCATTTGCCCTTATTATTGCCTTAAAAATAAAATTAGGTTCTGAAGGTCCGGTTATTTACCGGCAAAAAAGAGTGGGTTATCGAAGAAAAGAATTTACGTTATATAAATTTAGAACGATGCGTGTCAATGCAGAACAGAACGGTCCTGCCCTATCTCGTGAAAATGATGACCGTGTTACACCTTTTGGCCATTTTATGCGTAAATATCGTATTGATGAATTACCGCAATTCTGGAATGTTTTTATCGGGGATATGTCTCTTGTCGGACCTCGTCCTGAAAGAGCTTATTATATAGAACAAATTATAAAAAGGGCTCCACATTATTCTTTATTACATCAAATACGTCCAGGTATAACATCTTGGGGGATGGTAAAATTTGGATATGCCCGAAATATAGATGAAATGATAGAACGGCTTAAATATGAAATATTGTATCTTGAAAACATGTCGTTAATAGTTGATTTTAAAATAATTATATATACAATAAAGACGGTAGTAACCGGAAAAGGCATTTAAGGATAATTTATGAAAAAGGAAACTGATTGGTTTTTGAAGTTACTTATATGGCGTGAAAAGAATATAAAAGAAAAAAATTTTATTCTTATTCTGAGTTTTGTCGTTGGTATATTGGCTGCTTTAGCTGCATATGTTTTGAAGTTTTTGATTCATTCAATTCAAAATTTATTGACTGAGCATTTTTCAATTAGTGGGGCCAATTACTTATATTTGGTATACCCTATTGTCGGAATATTATTAGCTGGGTTATATGTTCGATATGTTGTAAAAGACGATATTAGTCATGGTGTTACTCGAGTGTTATATGCTATTTCGCAACGAAAAAGCCGATTGAAACCTCATAATATGTATACTTCTGTAGTAGCCAGTTCTATTACCATCGGATTTGGTGGCTCAGTTGGTGCTGAAGCTCCAATTGTCTATACGGGAGCAGCTATTGGATCTAATATAGGTAGCCTGTTCCGTATGGACCAACGAGTACTTATGCTGATGGTTGGATGTGGAGCAGCAGCAGGTATAGCCGGGATATTTAAAGCACCTATAGCCGGATTGCTATTTACTCTTGAAGTTCTTATGCTCGACCTTACTACTGCTTCTGTGATGCCATTGCTTATATCTTCTACTACAGCAGCGACTATTACTTATATATTAAATGGTTCAGCAGCACAATTCAGTTTTGCCCCTGAGCCCTTTGTCATAGAGCGTGTACCTTATGTTATACTACTCGGTATATTTTGCGGTTTTGTATCATTATATTTTACGCGTGTCATAAATTGGCTTGAAAGTATTTTCAGAAAAATAGGTAAACCATGGTTTAAATTCGGATTTGGTTCGATTATATTGAGTTTATGCATATTTTTATTACCGCCACTTTATGGAGAAGGTTACGAATCGATACATAGTTTGTTAGAAGGTAATCCACAGGCTTTGACCGATGGTAGTTTTTTTTATCCTTGGCGAAATAATTTTTGGGTATTATTTCTCAATTTAGCATTGATCGTTTTGATAAAAGTATTTGCTACAGCAGCTACCAATGGTGGTGGTGGTGTGGGTGGAACATTTGCGCCAAGTCTTTACGTAGGATGTATGGCCGGATTCTTGTTTGCGTTTGTACTTAATCATTTTGGATATATTATTCCACTTTCGGAGAAAAATTTTGCTCTTATGGGAATGGCCGGAGTGATGTCTGCAGTTATGCATGCACCATTGATGGCAATCTTCCTCACAGCGGAACTTACAGGAGGTTTCAGCTTATTCCTTCCATTGATGATAACTTCCACAGTCGCATTCGGTACTATTAAAATATTTGAACCTCACAGTATTTATACAATGCGTTTAGCAAAAAAAGGAGAGTTACTTACTCATCATAAAGATAAAGCTGTATTGACTCTTCTTAAGATGGATAGCGTGATAGAAAAAGATTTTCTTTCTGTAAAACCTGAAATGAGTTTGGGTGATATGGTAAAGGTTATTTCTAATGCTCATCGAAATGTATTCCCAGTTGTAGATGATGACAATACTTTGCTGGGAATAGTATTATTAGATGATATACGTAATATTATGTTTAGGCCTGAATTATACAATCGCATGTATGTACGTAGATTTATGGTAAGTCCTCCGGGAAAAATAGAGGTAGGTATGACAATGGATAAAGTTATGAAAGTCTTTGACGACACAAACGCTTGGAATTTGCCAGTAGTAGAAGATGGACACTATGTAGGCTTTGTATCGAAATCAAAAATTTTCAATTCTTATCGCCGAGTTCTTGTACACTTTTCAGAAGACTAAACAGAAGACTAAATTAAAAGTAGAAAAACAGAATTATCGTAAAATTCTGTTTTTCTACTTTTAATGATATTCGATATTTTTACCCGTAAGTATATTATATACATTATTAGAAAATTGCCTTCCTATAGGTAACGGAGTTTCTTTTCCTGATAACTTTATTTCTTTTTTAGAAAATATTTCTACTTTTTCAATTGGTATTATATATGATCTATGAATTCTGATAAATTTATTTTCAGGAAGCATCTTCTGTATATTTTTCAGATTCGTATGAGTTAAAATATAATTATCATTTACACGGAATATTTTTATATAGTTTTCCATCGCTTCAATATATAAAATATCCGAAATAGCAATAGAAATATTATTATATTCTTGTTTGACTATAATGGTTTCTGTCACTCTATTTGGAATATTTTCTATATAACGAAAAGCTTTTTCGATAGCTTTTTCGAAACGTTCGTAAGAAAAAGGTTTATGCAAAAAGTCTGTTGCATTAAGGTCAAAACCATCTAATGCATATTGGGCATGAGCTGTTGTGAATATAAAACATGTATCATGAGGCAATATGTGAGCTATATCTAATCCGCTGATGCTGTTCATCTCTATATCAAGAAAAACCAAATCCGGTTTTTTCCTGATAATTTCTTCTAATCCGATTTTAGGTTCACAATAGGTCGTCAATTCTATATTACCTTTCCTTTCACAAAATTGGCTGATGACTAATAACGCAAGAGGCTCATCATCAATAGCTATACACTTTATTTTTTTCATCTTAATTGTATTGTCAATTGGACTTTATACAGATTTTCTATTTTAGAAGTAGATAAAGTAAAACGCCCAGGATATAGTAATTCTAATCTTTTCCGACAATTTTCTATACCTATAGCAGAATCATTATCCTTTTTATTTCTCATAATGGCGTTTTCTGTCCGAAATATCAAATTACCATCTTTGATAATAATACGGATAAGTATAGAACAATCTTCATCGGACGATGTTCCATATTTAAAGGCATTTTCAATAAAGGTTATAAGAATCATCGGAGGGATTAATATTTGTTCATCATCAGTTTGCGTTTCAAACGAGACTTGTGTATGCTTATTCAACCGCAATGATTGTAAATCGACATATTGTTGAATATAATCTATCTCTTTACTGATAGGGATAGTCTCAGATGTAGTATATGCGTACATATATTTCAAAATTTCAGAAAATTTAATGAAAGCAGATTCCGTTTTATCAGATTTTGTCAGTACTAAACCGTAAAGAGCATTTAAAGTATTGAAAAGAAAATGCGGATTGATCTGAGCTTTGTAAAGAGCTAATTCCGCTTTATTTTTTTCAGCCTCAATTTCTTGTTTTAAGAGTATTTGTCTGAAAAGTTCATAAGTAAGTTCTATAGATAGGCTGAATCCTGTAACTATTAAAAAGAAAAACCAAACGGTTTGAATACGAATGTGTTTCCTTGCTTCAAAAAGATGCATATCAGCATTATTTTCCACTGGTGGAAAAGGAAAGTGGGACATCATGACAGTAATCCCGATAAGTATTACCATCAAAATAGCAGCATGTACATACTTTTTGTGCATAAGTAATGATGGAAGCTTGGCCTTGCGATAGACGAAATAAGTAAAGTACAAATAGAAAATAAGAGTTATCAAAAAAGCCGTGTTATGTTCTAACCATTTGTCTACGGGTACCAGCATAATAATAAGCGGTAAAATAACAAGGCAAAACAATAGATTTATACAGATATTTATGGTTGTATATTTCATTGCATATTGTCTATATTTTGAAGAAAAAGGAGACTAGAAAATTTTTGTAAGACCATCATCATAATGACAAAGATATAATATTGCTATGAAATGTCCAATTCCTGAGAATTGTTGTTTGACACTACATTTTTGTCGTTTATCAATACTTTTTTATTTTATTCTGTAATAATTTATAGATTTGGTTACTCATGTATGTACCAGAAAGAGTGCGAATAAAAACAAATTAATTTATTACTATAAAATTGTAACAATGAAAAAAGTTCTCATTTTAATTGTTGCCTGCCTTCCGTTTTTTTATTCTTGTAAAGATTCCCGGCAGACGGAGACAAAAGCTACTTACAAAACGCTTACTATAGTTCAAGCAGATCAGACATTAAAGTCTGATTACACAGCGACTCTTCGAGGTCGTCAATATGTAGAAATAAGACCTCAAGTAAGTGGCATTATTACTGAAATCCGTATCAATGAAGGGGACATTGTGCATAAAGGGCAGGTATTGTTTGTCATAGATCAAGTTCCTTATAAAGCTGCATTAGAAACAGCCGTAGCCAATGTCAAAAGTGCTGAAGCAAAACTTCGGACAGCGAAATTGACAGCCAAAAGTAAAGCAGAACTTTATAAAGAAAGAGTTATATCAGAATTTGATTTGCAAACGGCAGAGAATGCACAAGCCGAAGCCCAAGCTGCATTGGCCCAAGCTAAAGCCCAGGAAATAAATGCACGCAACAATCTTTCGTATACGGAGGTAAAAAGTCCGGTAAACGGAGTTGCCAGTATGATACCCTATCGTGTAGGAGCATTAGTTAGCAGCAATATTAATGAACCCCTTGTTTCCGTATCAGATGATGAAGAAGTATATGCTTACTTTTCAATGAGTGAGAATCAAATATTAGATTTGGTACAACAATATGGTTCTCTACAAAAAGCTATGTTACAAATGCCAAATGTGGAATTAGAGCTAAGTAATGGTGACATTTATTCCCATAAAGGGAAAATAAATGCTATCAGTGGTACTGTAAATGAAAATACCGGTGCGATTAGTTTACGGGCTAGCTTTTTAAATCCAGAAAAATTGTTGCGTAATGGAGGAAGCGGGAAAGTCATTATACCGACAGTTAAGAAAAATTGCATCGTTATTCCTCAAGCAGCCACATATGAATTACAGAATAGGGCATTTGTTTACAAAGTTGTTGAAGGTAAAGCGCAATCAGTACCAGTACAACTTTTTAAATTGAACAATGGTACGGAATATATTGTAGAGTCTGGACTTATGCCAGGAGATGTTATTATTGCTGAAGGTGCCGGACTGGTACGTGAAGGAACTGTAATTGAAAGTCAACCGACCAAATAATGATAATAATACTATTATGAAAATAAAAACATTTATAGATCGTCCTATTTTGGCAATGGTTATCTCTGTTGTTATTCTTATAGTAGGGCTTATTGGTCTTTCTCAATTACCTGTCGAACAGTTTCCGGAAATAGCACCTCCCACTGTTAGCGTTTCGGCCAGTTATACCGGGGCTAATGCTGAGACTGTGCAGAAAAGTGTTGTCGTACCTTTAGAGGAAGCTCTTAATGGTGTTGAGAATATGATGTATATGGTGTCATCTGCAACTAATACAGGTTCTGCAAGAGTTACTATTTATTTCCGACAGGGAACAGATCCTGATATGGCAACAGTGAACGTACAAAATCGTATTGCTTCAGCACAAGGACTTTTACCTGCAGAAGTTACTCGTAGTGGTATTACCGTCAGAAAACGGCAGACAAGTAACATTAAGGCATTGGCTCTTTATAGTCCTGATAATACTTTTGATGAAAGTTTCTTGAATAATTATCTGAAGATTAATATAGAACCGCGACTTTCGCGTATTGCTGGTGTCGGAGAAGTAAACGTAATGGGTTCTGATTATTCATTACGTATTTGGCTTGACCCGGGAAAAATGGCCAAATATGGCTTGATACCGTCAGATATTACAACAGTTCTCGACGAACAGAATTTGGAGTCCCCTACCGGGACATTAGGTGCAGAGTCTAAAAATACATTTCAATATGTATTAAAATATCGCGGACGTTATGAAGAGGAAAAAGATTATGAAAATATAGTAATCCGTTCTCTTTCTGGCGGTGAGGTTTTGAGATTGAAAGATGTTGCACGTATTGAATTAGGTTCTAGGACATATACTTATATTGGAGAGGTAAATGGGCATCCGGGGTCTAACTGTATGATTGCTCAGACTTCAGGATCAAATGCCAATGAAATTATAGAAGAAATAGACAAAGTTGTAGCAGAAATTTCAAAAACTTTGCCGAAAGGAATGGAGTTGGTCGATTTGATGAGTACAAAAGACTTTTTGGACGCTTCTATCCACAATGTCATAAAAACCTTAATTGAGGCCATTATATTAGTAATTTTAGTCGTATATGTATTTTTGCAGAGTATGCGTTCTACGTTTATTCCTGCAATTTCTATTGTTGTATCGTTGATCGGAACTTTTGCATTTCTTTATGTCGCAGGCTTCAGTCTGAATATGTTGACATTATTTGCCTTAGTTTTAGTAATTGGTACAGTCGTCGACGATGCTATTGTGGTAGTAGAAGCTGTTCAGGCAAAATTTGATGAAGGTTATAAATCATCTTATTTGGCAACTATTGATGCAATGGGCGGAATTACATCGGCATTGATTACTACGACGTTTGTCTTTATGGCTGTATTCATTCCAGTATGTTTTATGGGGGGAACTACAGGTACATTTTATACCCAATTTGGATTAACTATGGCTGTTGCTGTTGCTATTTCCATGATTAATGCTCTGACGTTGAGTCCTGCTCTTTGCGCTTTGATTATGACACCTCACTCTGTAGCAGTGAATGGTGGTAAAATGAGTTTCTCATCACGATTTCATATGGCATTTGACACTGCTTTCCACCGTTTAGTGTTGAAATATAAGACAGGTGTTTTCTTTTTCTTAAAGCACAAATGGGTAGCTGCAGCCTTATTAGTCATTGCTTGTGCCGGTTTGCTCATATTTATGAAAACAACAAAGACTGGATTGGTTCCACAAGAAGATATGGGTACTATTTTTGTGGACGTACGTACTTCTCCAGGAAGTAATTTAGAAGAAACTAAAATAGTTATGGATGAGATAGACAGGCGCATTAAAGACATACCTCAGGTCAGAATGTATTCCAAAGTAACAGGTAACGGGATGATTAGTGGCCAAGGTGCCTCAAATGGAATGTTTATTATCCGATTGCGCCAATGGGATGAACGTACAAAAAAAGGTGATGATATAAATTCTGTTATAAATGAAATATATCGACGTACCGATGATATATCATCAGCCCAAATTATGGCTTTTGCCCAGCCGATGATTCCAGGATATGGAGTGAGCAGTGGGTTTGAAATATATGTACAGGACCAGAAAGGTGGAAGTATTGATGATTTACTGAAATATACCAGACAAATGATTGATGCTCTGAATAAACGACCTGAAATATCCCGAGCCACAACGTCATTCGATACGAAATATCCTCAATATTTAGTAGAAGTAGATGCTGCGCTTTGCAAACGTAATGGAGTATCTCCTGCAGATGTATTGAGTACTTTATCTGGATATGTCGGAGGAAATTATGCCTCAAATATGAATCGATTCTCAAAATTATATCGTGTGATGGTACAAGCTTCACCTGAATTTCGATTAGATACCGAAGCATTGAACAACATATTTGTTCGTAATACAGACGGAGAAATGTCTCCCATTAGCCAATATTTGACATTGACACGCGTATATGGTGCAGAGACTTTATCCCGTTTTAATCTTTTTTCCGCTATTACCGTCAACGGTACTCCTGCAGCAGGCTATAGTTCTGGACAAGCTATCCAAGCTGTACGAGAAGTAGCAGAACAGACATTACCAGCCGGATATGGATTTGAATTCGGAGGTATGTCTCGAGAAGAAGCTTCTACTGGCAATACGGCAGCATTGGTATTTATTATCTGTATAATATTCATTTATCTCATTTTATGTGCTCTTTATGAGAGTTTATTTATCCCGATAGCCGTTATTCTTTCTGTTCCATTTGGATTGGCAGGGAGTTTCCTTTTTGCGAAAATGTTCGATTTAGAAAATAATATTTACATGCAAACAGGATTGATTATGTTGATCGGTCTATTGGCTAAAACTGCTATTTTATTAACAGAGTATGCATCTGAGCGTCGCCATCAAGGAATGACAATCACCCAAGCGGCAGTATCTGCAGCAGAAGTCAGATTACGTCCTATATTGATGACATCACTTACTATGATTTTTGGTATGTTACCTATGATGTTTGCTACCGGTGTAGGAGCTAATGGAAATATTTCTATTGGGGTAGCCACTGTAGGTGGAATGTTGATAGGAACTATAGCCCTTTTGTTTATTGTTCCGGTCTTATTCATTGTTTTTCAATATTTACAGGAACGGTTAATGCCTGTACGTAGGCATCCAGTGGTAGAGAAAGGAGAATAATTAATTCTATATGTAATGAAAATTATATGAAAAAAATAATTATATGTTTATTTTTGTCGATAGGCTTAGGGAGCTGTCATATCTATAAAGCTTATGAACATCCTGATATGACGGTAGTCGATAGTCTTTATCGTCGTCCTGTAGTAACTGAAGATACTGTATCGTTAGCAACCCTTTCATGGCGGGAACTGTTTACAGATATTCGATTGCAGGAGCTTATTGAAATGGGAATTCGTAACAATACGGATTTGAATATAGCACGTCTGAGAGTAAAAGAAGCAGAAGCATTGTTGCTTTCATCTAAATTGGCCTATTTGCCTTCTTTATCTTTATCTCCCCAAGGGTCTCTGTCTAAAACAGAAAACAGCAAAGTAACTAAAACGTATAATTTAGCTGTAACAGCCGATTGGGAATTGGACATTTTTGGTAAAATGACGAATGCTAAACGAGGAGCCAAAACTGTACTGGAACAGAGCAAGGCTTATCGCCAAGCTGTACAAACTCAGTTGATTGCAACTATTGCTAATAGTTATTATACATTATTGATGTTGGATGAACAATTGGGTATCAGTAGACGAACAGCTGAAAATTGGGCTGAAAATTTAAGGGTTATGAAAGCTTTAAAAAAAGCCGGACAATCCACAGAGATGGCAGTAGCACAGACAGAAGCAAGTAAATTATCTGTAGATGCATCTTTATTATCCCTTCAACAACAAATATCTGAGATGGAAAATTCACTTTCTTCTTTGTTAGGTATTGCTCCTCAAGCAATAGTTCGTTCTACATTAAATAAACAATCCTTTCCCGAAACTTTTTCAGTTGGAGTTCCTTTACAGTTGCTTCAATACCGTCCAGATATTCAACAAAAAGAAGCAGAATTAGCAGAAGCATATTATATAACAAACCAGGCTCGGTCTGCATTTTATCCTTCAATAACATTGAGTGGATCTGCAGGATGGACTAATACAGCCGGTTCTGCTATAACAAATCCGGGACAATGGTTACTTTCAGCCGTTGGTTCTTTAGTTCAGCCTCTTTTTAACCGAGGAAATAATATTGCAAATCTGAAAGTTGCAAAAGCACAACAAGAAGAAGCTTTACTTTCTTTTCGTCAAAGTCTGTTAGATGCAGGAAAAGAAGTAAACGATGCTTTGGTACAGTGGCAAACGGCGCGTCAGCGATTGAAACTAGCAGAGCAACAAATAGAATCATTACAAAATGTCGTTCGTAACTCTGAACTGTTGATGCTTCATAGTTCACAGAATTATTTGGAAGTATTGACTGCCCGTCAGTCTTTATTACAAGCAGAATTAACTGTCGCATCAGACCGTTTTGATGAAATACAAGGCGTAATTAATCTGTATCATGCTTTAGGAGGAGGAAACGATATAAAGAATAATTAAAAATAGTTTTGAAAGTATGGTATAAAAAGAATAGAGAAGAAGTCATTTTCCCTATTCTTTTTATACCATACTTTCATTTTGAAAAATATTTTTCAAAATTGAAGGTTTATAATAGAGATTAGTTCTTCATTTATTATTATAAATCAGTTATTTATATAATATATAGTTTATTGGTATGTATCTTGTTTTTACCTCAATATGAAACTATATATTGTATCAAATAGATTACCCGTTAAGATAAGCGGGCAAAAGGGAGAATTTACTCTCTCCCGGAGTGAAGGAGGTTTAACGACCGGTTTAGATTCTTTGCAAACTCCTTATGAAAAGCACTGGATTGGATGGCCAGGAATGTGCATACAAGAGAATGAAGACAAAAATAAAGTAACCGCCAAATTAGAAAGCATGAACCTTCATCCAGTATTTTTGTCGGAATCTCAAATAGAGAATTACTATGAAGGTTATAGTAATAGTACAATATGGCCATTATGCCATTATTTTTTTGTATATACTTTATATAAAAGTTGTTTCTGGCAATCTTATCAGGAAGTAAATCTTCTTTTTTGTAAGAAAATATCAGAATTGATACAACCGGGAGATAAAGTTTGGATTCAAGATTATCAACTGATGCTACTCCCCGGTATGTTGAGAAAGAGATACTCTAATTTAAGTATTGGTTATTTTCATCATATACCTTTCCCTTCATATGAACTTTTTCGTATTTTACCAGAACGAGCAGAAATATTAAAGGGGTTATTAGGTGCAGATTTTATAGCTTTCCACACACATGATTACATGAGGCACTTTATCAGTACAGTAGAAAGAGTGTTACATATAAATTTTAAGTTGAACGAAGTACAATTAGGCGATCGCGTTATTAGAGTTGAAGCTTTGCCAATGGGGATCAATTATAATCTTTACCACGATGCACCTTCGAAGCCAGAAGTCCGGCAAGCTATCGACCGGACAAGAAAACTTTTTGGGAATCACAAAGTTATCTTGTCAGTAGATCGTTTAGATTACAGTAAAGGAATATTGCATCGTTTACGTGGATTTGCTTCGTTTCTTGAACATTATCCACAATATCATGAAAGAGTAACTTTGGCTATGGTTATAGTTCCTTCACGCGATCATGTTGGTAGTTATACGGAATTGAAAACAAAGATTGATGAGGAAATAGGTTCAATCAATGGGCACTACTCTACTATCGACTGGACTCCAGTTTGTTATTTTTATCATGGATTCTCGTTTGAAGAACTATCAGCTATGTATTATATGGCTGATATAGCATTAGTTACACCTCTTCGAGATGGAATGAATTTAGTAGCAAAAGAATATGTTGCTTCTAAATGTGGAAATCCGGGCGTATTGATTTTAAGTGAAATGGCAGGTGCAGCTGTAGAGATGACAGATGCATTACTTATTAATCCGAATGATACAGAACAAATTGTACAGGCAATCTCTAAAGCTCTGGAAATGCCTATTTCTGAACAGCAAGAAAGACTACAACGTATGCAAGCTATCATTTCGGCACAAACGGTAAACAAGTGGGCCACAGATTTTATGAGAGGATGGGATGAATCTTTCTACAAAAATGAGAAACTTCGGAAAAAACGGGTATCATCTAAAGCTATTGAAACAATCAAATTGAAATACGACAAAGCAAGGCAACGTCTTATATTGCTCGATTACGATGGGACATTATCTGCAATCAGATTACACCCGGAAGATGCAAAACCTACACCAGAACTTATTGCGGTTTTGCAGAAACTATCAGAAGACCCTGCTAATCAGGTAGTAGTCAACAGTGGCCGCGATCATATTATTTTAGAAAAATGGTTAGGAAATTTACCGATATCACTTGCTGCGGAACATGGAGCTTTCTATAAAGAGAATGGTGTATGGCATAATAATATGAACAAAATAGTTTGGAGTTCGGGATTACTTTCAATTTTGAAATTTTTCGTAGATAAGACTCCCAACTCCCATTTAGAAGTCAAAGAAACCGCTCTGGCATGGCATTATAGAGAATGTGATGCATGGTTAGGTTCTTTAAGAGCACAACAACTTACAAATGAGCTTGTTTCTATTTGCATACAACAAAAGTTGCAAATTTTGCAGGGAGATAAGGTCGTAGAAATAAAATCACCAGATTATAATAAAGGTTCTGAAGTTGCCCGTCAACTGGGAAAGAAACATTATGATTTTATTTTAGCAATGGGTGATGATACAACAGATGATGACATGTTTAAAGCATTACCCAAAAATTCTGTTACTATAAAAATTGGCTATGTTTCGGAAGCTGCTAATTACAATATGTCTACTCAGTCAGAAGTTTTACCTTTCCTCGAAACATTGGTAAATAAAAAAGAAAGACATTTGACAGATAATAGCGTAAAAGATAGACTAAAAGGTGTATTAGGTTTTGTTAGAGATTTATTAAAAAATAATTGATTTATAAATTAATAGTAAAAATGAATAGTTTGGATTATGGAGTTGTAGGGAACTGTCGTACAGCGGCATTGATTTCTAAAACAGGAAATATTGAATGGTTATGTTTTCCAGATTTCGACTCTCCTTCGGTTTTTGCAGCATTGCTTGATCGAAAAAAAGGCGGGTGTTTTGGATTTGAAGTTTCGGACAAATACCATATTACACAATCATACGTTCCTCATACGAATATCCTTTCTACTTTATTTAAGTCCGAAGAGGGAGAATTTGAAGTTCTCGATTTCATGCCTTGTTACCACTCTCGTGATAACGGATACTATCTCCCTGCAGAATTATATCGTTATGTCCATTGGATCAAAGGAAAACCTCATTTCAGAGTAAATTACTCTCCTGCTCCTAATTATGCACAAGGAAAAGCAATATATAATACTACTACTGAGTTTATAGAAAGTTACAGTTCTTCGTGTAGTAAAGACAGGCAGTATCTTTATTCCTCTCTTCCTCTTCAAGATATCGGACAAAAAAAGGAAATTGTTTTGGAAAAAGATGAATTCTTTCTTTTATCCTATAATGAGAAAGTAATACCAGTAGATATTGAACGAGAAAAAATAGAATATTGTCGAACGCTAGTCTATTGGCTTAATTGGACTAATCGCACTAAAAAGTATTCCCTATACAATGATGTAATCGAACGAAGTTTGCTGGTTCTTAAATTGATGTCTTATTATAATGGAGCTGTATTGGCAGCTCTAACCACTAGCTTGCCCGAGTCAATAGGAGATGTACGTAATTGGGATTATCGTTTTTGTTGGCTAAGAGATGCATCTATGTCCATTGAAACACTATTTAAAATAGGACATCCTGAAGCAGCCAAGCGTTTTATGAAGTTTATACAATCAACATTTGTATCTACTCATGAATCGTATCAAATAATGTATGGAATAAGGGGTGAAAGACAATTGACAGAAATTATTTTAGACCATCTATCAGGATATAAAAATTCTAAACCCGTAAGAGTAGGAAATGATGCATATCACCAAAAACAGAATGATTCATTCGGATATTTGATGGATTTAATTTATCAATATTATAGATTGATGCCCGGAACACTTGATGAGATAGAAGATATGTGGGAAATGGTGAAAAGTATTATTTTTACCGTATTAAGAGATTGGAAAAAACCCGATAAAGGTATTTGGGAAATTAGAGGTGAAAGCCATCATTTTGTATCTTCGAAGGTGATGTGCTGGGTTGCATTGGATCGCGGAGCAAAAATAGCAATGATGCTAAATAAGCATGAGTATTGTAAGCAATGGCAAAAGGAAGCTGAAGAGATACGTGAAAATGTCCTGATACATGGATGGAAAGACGAAATTCAAAGCTTTTCTCAAACATATGATAACTTTGCTTTAGACTCGTCATTATTGCTTATGGAGCCTTATGGTTTTATAGAGGCAAATGATATACGTTATCATAAAACTGTAAATGCTGTAAAAAATGCTCTTTTACACAAAGGTCTAATGTATCGTTATAATAGCAAAGATGATTTCGGATTGCCCTCATCAGCTTTCACTATATGTACTTTTTGGCTGGTACGGGCTTTATTTGTTATTGGGAAAAAAGATGAAGCACGAACCTTATTTGATGAAGTATTGAAATATTCTAATCATTTAGGTTTATTTAGTGAGGATATTAATTTTGATACTAAAGAACAATTAGGAAATTTTCCACAAGCATATTCTCATTTGGCATTGGTCAATACTGCCATATTATTTGCCGAGGAAGATAAACGGTTGGCATTTATACGCCCGTAGAGATAAATTTATTCTTCTATGATGTGGATTCTTTAATAGGAAGAGTCCACATTTTCTATTATTTTTGATAAAGTGATAAAAATCTATATACATAAATCTGTCTGACATATATACACGTATCAGTAACTTTATTTTTTGTAATGACTAAAGAGTATAAATGTTACTAATCAAAAATAAAGTTATTATAAGCATGATAATATAAGGAAAGGCTATAAAAACTAATTCTTTTGGCAAAGACGGTAATTCAATATTTGAGAGGAATATAAACATCTTTTTCTCCCAATGAAAAAAAATTAAATGATTCAACAGAAGGCTTCTGCAATGACAATGTAATTGTATCTCCATTTGAGGGTATTGAAAGAATATTCCACAGAAACAAAAAGACAATAAAAATTTATTCAAGTTGAAATTTATTTACTAAGTAACAACATAACATGTAACCAATGCGTTTCTTATTATATTTGGAGAAAAAGTCCAATTGTATAGGGACAAATGTATTCAGGCATTAGAAAGCATAAAAAATTCCCTCTGACAAAAGACTTCTATATAGTATAACCATAATGCTATCAATAAATCTTTCCTAATACTAAGTTGGGAATACCCCTACAAGAAAACTTAATTTTATGCTTAATGAAAAAGGCTAAATTTCTAAGACTAAATAAAAAGTTTCTCCCCTCCTATCTCTCAAAAGAAAAACCTCCGAAACACCTTATTATAAATAGTTTCAGAGGTTTTTTTGAGGTTCCTGGCGGACTCGAACCGCCGTAAACGGTTTTGCAGACCGGTACCTAACCACTCGGCCAAGGAACCTTATTTCCCGTTTGCGAATGCAAAGATAGTATATATTTTTTATCTTACAAGGCCTTTGTAAAGTTTTTATTAAAATTATTTTTTTGTTTCTTTCCTTTCAAATTGAGAACAAGATGTATCTGATTGATTTTGAATCTTTGGACTTTCACAACCACAGCAACATCCACAAGACGATTTTCTTTTATTCGGGTGGAACATAGCAATTATTTTTTTTATAACATATAAAAATACCACTATACCAATAATGCCGACTATAATATTTTGTACCATAATTTTCTGTTTTTTTAAATAAATAATTTCCCAATATTATATACCAAGAAAGAGACTATCCAGGCAATAGATGTATTATATACAATGGAAAATACTCCCCATCTCCAACTTCCAGCTTCTTTTACAATAGCTACAATGGACGCTATACATGGTAGATATAAAAGAACAAATACCATAAAACTTATAGCGATTAATGGTGTAAAATCAGGCTGTCCTGTCTCTGGATTAATAGCTTTGAGTTTCTCAGATAATGGTCCCATATTTTCTTCTGCGTCATTTTCTGAATAAAGAACTCCAATAGTACTAACAACTAATTCTTTCGCTGCAGTTCCAGAAATGAGAGCAATACTAACTTTCCAGTTGAAACCAAGAGGTTCTACAACAGGTTCTATAAATTGACCTATTTGTCCGATGTACGAGTTTTTCTGTTGCAGCATGCTTTCTTCAGTCGTATTAGTTATTGTTTCTGGTGCGACATTCGTACGAGGGTAATAACTGAGAAACCATATAATAATGGATGCAACCAATATGATACCTCCCATTTTTCGTAAATACTGCTCTGCTTTTCCCCACATATGTCGGAAAGTGGCTTTAACAGTTGGAAGCCGATATGGCGGTAACTCCATAACAAAGGGAGTTTCATCTTTTTTGAAAAGAAAACGTCTTAAAATTTTTGCTGTAACAATTGCCAAAAGAATACCTGTAAAATACAATCCTAAGAAAACAATACTTGCATGATTAGGGAAAAATGTCCCAACTAATAATAAATATATAGGAAGCCGCGCACTACAGGACATAAAAGGATTGATAAGCATTGTAATCAAACGGCTGCTTCGACTTTCAATAGTTCGGGTTGCTATTATTGCAGGAACATTGCATCCAAAACCCATAATAAGTGGAATGAAAGATTTTCCATGAAGACCTATTTTATGCATTATTTTGTCCATAATAAATGCTGCACGAGCCATATATCCGGAGTCTTCCATAAAAGATATAAAAAAGTAAAGTATCAGGATATTAGGTAAGAAAACAATAACTCCTCCTACTCCACCGATTACTCCATCAATAATTAAATTTTTTAAAGGTCCTGGAGACATAATGGAATTTACCCATTCGGATAGTAATCCTACGCCCGACTCTATCCAACTCATAGGATATGCCCCTACAGTAAATGTCGCTTCAAACATGAGCCACATGATAAATATAAATATCGGAAAACCAAAAAGTTTACTGGTAACTAAAGAGTCTATTAGATGGGTTGTACGGGCTGTTTCTTTATTTCCTAAAGTCAGCGTTTCCTTTAATGCTCCAGAAATAAATCCATACTTCTCATTTGCTATAGCAGATTCTACATCTTCTCCTAACGTTTTTTCTATTTTTATTCTTTCTTTATCCCGAATAGCTATCCATTTATCATAATTTTGTTCCTTATGCAAAAGTATCTCTATTTCTTTGTCCCCTTCTAATAATTTTATAGCCAAATATCGAGGGGAAAAATGCTTCAATATTCTAGGATCCGTCTTTAGTTCATTTTTAAGTACTGTAATGCCTTCTTCAATTATGGGACCATGATTTATATGTATGTGCCTTACCGTGGGTTCTTGATTTTCGTAAACATTAATGATTGTATCAAAAAGTTTGTCTATTCCTTTTCCGTTTTTTGAAACAGTAGGTACCATCGGAACTCCTATCATCTTCCCTAAGGTATTATAATCAAGCGTATTACCACTATCTTCCAGTTCATCATACATATTCAAAGCAATAACCATACTTATATCCATATCGATGAGTTCAGTCGTCAGATAGAGATTTCTTTCCAAATTAGAAGCTACAACGACATTAACGATAACATCGGGCATTTCTTCACTCAAGTGATGACGGACATATATTTCTTCTGGGGTATAAGCTGATAATGAATAAGTCCCAGGTAAATCATATATATTAAAATGGTATCCTTTATAATTGAAATAACCTTTTTTTGCATCAACTGTTACTCCACTATAATTTCCTACATGCTCGTGCGCACCTGAAGCGATATTGAATAATGAAGTTTTTCCACAGTTAGGATTTCCTACTAATGCTATATTTATAGTTTTAGCTGACCGGTCTACAATTTGCTTTACAGTTTCATCATTGATTATAGAAGTTGATGTTGTTTCTGTATTTTCTGTATTTATTAAATTATCAATACTTATAACTTCTACCATAAAAGCTTCGCTTCTTCTTAAAGATACTTCGTATCCCATAATTTTATACTTAATGGGATCTTTTAGCGGAGCATTTAATAATACTTCAACTTTTTGACCTCGAACAAACCCCATTTCTATGATTCGTTTTCTGAATGCTCCATGCCCAAGGACTTTTACTATAACGGCTTTTTCTCCTGTTTGTAAATCAGATAAACGCATATTATTTCTTGCTTTTTGAAATATTTGTTTTTTGTGATGCAAAGATGCTTATTTATTCTGATTCTACATAATAATTAGAGGTTTTTATTTATATTCAATTTAAATAATGCAGTTTTTATTTTTTATAATTTTCGCTGTTCCCCATTTGTTATATAGTTGTTGTAAACAAAAAAG
>UMEI01012894.1_pt1 | contig 21113 bp, 15 predicted proteins | sample 1964711 | NCBI WGS metagenome assembly UMEI01 (sample SAMEA4836016, study PRJEB28245) | human gut metagenome | biome: gut microbiome; material: fecal sample | place: Denmark | collected 2008 | reverse complement strand
TACTTGTTTTTTTATTATTGGATTTTATGGGGGATTTATTCAAGCTGGATTTACTTATCTTATTTTGGCTGTGTTGGTCTTGAAAGTAGGTAATAGTATGGTCAAAAGTGATGCTTTGAAATTATTTCTTAATTTTTTGATTTTACCGATTGCATTGTTGATTTTCGCTTGGCATCAGCAAATAGATTGGTTATATGGTTTGGTTATGGGAACCGGTAGTGCGTTAGGAGGGTATTGGGGAGTTCGATTTGTTACATCTTGGAGTCCTAAACTGATACGGAGTATATTATTGATATTACTTATTTTGTCAGCATTATACATTATTTTTATAAGAATGTGATTTTATGGAGAAGGGTAAAGTTACATTACAGCAAACAGCATTGAAAAAAATATGGGTATTTGACGTTATGCTGATAATGTATTTTATTGTGGGGGTCTTTACTGTGATTAATCAGCAATTTCAGATACCTTTACGATCGTCTATGTTGCCTAAAGAAGGAAATATAACAAATGCTTTGGTAACATTATTGAATTTTTCGTGGTTTTTGGCTTATCCTTTTTCTGAGAAATTTGCTACTCGTTGGCTGGAATTATATGGTTATCGAAGAACTATGCTTTTAGCTTTGATTATATTAATATCAGGTTTGGAAATATATGAGTTGGCTGTATTACAGCATCTTTATATTCCTGTAAAATTAATTATAATAGAGACTGAAATACCATTAGGTTTTTTTACTTTTTTAATAGGTTCTTTTGTTATTGGAATTTCGGCTGCAGTATTACAGGTAGTTCTTAATTTATATTTGTCCGTTTCTTCTGTAGGAAATACTACAGCATTACAAAGACAGATGATTGGAGGTTCGGTAAATTCTATCGGTATGGCTATTGCCCCTTTGATGGTTAGTCATTTTATTTTTTATAATGTTTCCCTTTCTGATGTTAATTCCTCACAATTTCTATTCCCTGTTTTTATTATAATATTAATTATGATTTTAGTAACTGTATTAGTAAGCCGTATAAAGTTTCCGGATTTACCGGAAAATACTAATACTCAAACTATTCCTTTGCAAAAATCAATATGGAGTTTTCGTCGAGTACGACTTGGTCTTTGGGCATTGGGTATATATGTAGGCATTGAAGTTGCTGTTGGAGCAAATATAAATATGTATGCTGTAAGCTTGGGGCATTCTTTTGCTTTGAAAGCGACACATATGGCTGCTCTTTATTGGGGCTTTTTATTGATAGGACGTTTGATAGGCTCATTTCTTAAGAATGTATCTTCTCAGAGGCAACTATTAACTGGTGCAGTAGGAGCTATCTTTTTTTTATTATTGACTATTATATTTAATAATCCTTGGATATTGACTTTAATAGGGTTGTTTCATTCTATTATGTGGCCAGCTATATTTACGTTAGCTACAGACAAACTTGGGCCATATACGGCCAAAGCATCTGGAATATTGATGATTGGAGTTATTGGAGGCGGAATAATACCTTTGTTACAAGGCATCAGCGCAGATATTTTGTCGGGGATTTGGCGTTGGACCTGGGGATTGATTGTATTGGGAGAAGTTTATGTCCTTTTTTATGCTTTATCAGGATATAAAATAAAATAGGAATTACCTGAAGATTAAATATATAAACTTTTTATGAATACTATCTGTTATTTATTTCAGAACATTTGATGTATAACTAAAAAATATTATATGGCAGGAAAAATAGCAGAGTTATTGGTTTCAATGTTAGCCGATGCAGGAGTAAAACGTATTTATGCTGTGACAGGTGATAGTTTGAACGAAGTAAATGACGCAGTTCGAAAAAATGGTAAAATACAGTGGATACATGTACGACATGAAGAAACCGGTGCGTTTGCTGCTGGGGCTGAGGCTCAGTTGACAGGAGAATTGGCTTGTTGTGCGGGTAGTAGTGGACCGGGGCACGTACATCTAATTAATGGCTTATATGATGCTCATCGTTCAGGTGCACCTGTATTGGCCATTGCATCGACTGTTGCTACTTATGAGATGGGAACTCGTTATTTTCAAGAAACTGATACCATAAAATTGTTTGATGATTGTAGTTATTATAATCAAATGGCTACTACACCAAAACAGTTTCCTCGAATGCTACAAGCGGCTATGCAAACAGCGGTGACCTTAAGGGGTGTTTCTGTTGTTGGACTACCTGGAGATTTAGCTGCGACAGAGTGCCAACCTGTGGATAGTTCTCTTATTACATACGATATGTCGTCAGATATTGTTCTTGAGCAATCTTGGGTAGAACGGTTGTCTAAGTGGTTGAATAAGGCAAACAAGATTACGATATATTGTGGTATAGGAGCGAAGGATGCTCATCAAGAAGTAGTAGAATTATCTCAAAGACTGAATGCTCCGGTAGCGTATTCATTTAAGAGTAAAATGGAGATACAATATGATAATCCGAATGAAGTGGGGATGACAGGACTATTGGGCATGCCTTCAGGCTATAATAGTATGCATGAAGCTCAAATATTGTTATTATTGGGAACAGATTTTCCTTATACACCTTTTATGCCTGAGGATAATATAATTGTTCAGGTAGATATAAAGGCTAATCGGATAGGACGTCGGGCTAAAGTTGATATGGGAATCTGTGGTGATGTAAAAAATATTTTGCAGACGTTGTTGCCTCATATTAAGCAAAAGACAGATGGTTCTTTTTTGAAAGAGCAGTTGGAGGGTTATAGAAAAGTAAAACAGCATCTTCTGTCTTATGTAAGGGATAGGGGAGATAATAATAAGATACATCCAGAGTATGTCATGTCCGAGATTAATTCTGTCGCTGCAGAAGATGCCATATTTACGGTCGATACGGGAATGACTTGTGTTTGGGGGGCCCGTTATTTGCAAGCGACAGGCAAACGTAAAATGTTAGGTTCTTTCAATCATGGCTCTATGGCTAATGCTATGCCTCAGGCTATTGGCGCAGCTTTGGCATATCCAGAACGTCAGATTATAGCACTTTGTGGTGATGGAGGATTATCTATGTTATTAGGTGATATGGCAACTATTGTACAATATAAATTACCTATTAAGATTGTCGTATTTAATAATCGGGCATTAGGAATGGTAAAATTAGAGATGGAAGTGGCCGGGTTGCCTGATTGGCAGACTAATATGTATAATCCTGATTTTGAAATCATAGCAAAAGCTATGGGAATGAAGGGATATACAGTTTCTAACCCTGAAGATGTGTCTCCAGTCCTTATAAAAGCTATAAAAAGTGAAGGTCCGGTCTTGATAAATGTAATGACTGATCCTAATGCTTTGGCAATGCCTCCTAAAATTGAGCTTGGACAGATGACCGGTTTTGCTCAATCTATGTTTAAGTTGATAATGAATGGGAAGACTAAAGAAGTACTTGATACAATACAGTCGAATTACAAACATATAAATGAGATTTTTTAAATGTAAGTTTAAGATGGAGGCGGTGTAGAATGAAAATAGATTTCCACTCTAATTTGTTAACTGACATTTTTATTATAGTTGTGACAAAATATCTTTTTCATTATATGGATTTTTTATATGAGTATGAGACATATATAATATTAACTTAAATATGATTATAATAAATAAGTTTCCTTAAAGATTGGTATATGTTTTGTTGTATATTTCATGATTAAGAAAAAGAATAATAGAAGAAGGATAAAGAAAAAACTTCTTATTTGTTTAATAATTATGAATCAAGATAAAAATAAATAATTTATGGCATATATCGATTATTACAAAATTTTGGGAATTGATAAAAGTGCTACTCAGGAAGAGATAAAAAAGGCTTATAAAAAGCTGGCACGAAAATATCATCCTGATTTGAATCCCAATGATTCTTCTGCACATAAAAAATTTCAGGAGATTAATGAAGCGAATGAAGTGTTAAGCGATTCCGAAAAAAGAAAAAAGTACGACCAGTATGGAGAGAACTGGAAACATGCAGATGAATTTGAAGCACAGAGGCAGAGGTATAATCAGCAAAGTGGAGGTTTTGGAGGAGGTGAGGGATTTTGGTCTTCATCTCAAGGATTTGGAAGTGGAGATACAGGAGAATTCTCTGATTTCTTTGAACAAATGTTTGGAGGAGGGGCGAGAAGTCGGCATCAATCTGCAAGATTTCGAGGGCAGGATTATACTGCTGAGCTGCATTTATCATTGAGAGATGCTTCTAAAACTCATAAACAGATATTGACGGTAAATGGTAAGAATATTCGTATAACTGTGCCTGCGGGAGTTGCAAATGATCAAACTATAAAACTTCCGGGACAAGGAGGTCCTGGTATGAATGGAGGTCCTGCGGGAGATTTATATATAACTTTTGTGATAGAAGAGGATCCAGTATTTAGACGATTGGGCGATGATTTATATATCACTTCAAACATTGATTTATATACGGCTGTATTGGGTGGAGATCAATTAGTAGATACAATGGAAAGTCGAGTGAAATTAAAAATAAAACCTGGTACTCAACCTGGTACGAAAGTTCGTTTGAAAGGGAAAGGGTTTCCTGTATATAAGAAAGAAGGTCAGTTTGGGGACTTGATTGTTACGTATAGTGTTTCTATTCCGACAAATTTGTCGGAAAAACAGAAACAATTATTTGAAGAATTGAAGAAATCGTGAATTAAAAGGATGTAATTATGCAGACAGATTTAATTGTAATTAGTGAGTATTGTCAGAATTGTCATGTTGACCCTTCATTTATCAAAATGCTTGAATCAGAGGGGCTGATTAGTTTACAGACAATTGAAGATGAAAAATATATTGTTGCATCCGAATTACGCGAACTTGAACAATATACGCGTATGTATTATGATTTGTCAATAAATATCGAAGGGATAGATACGATACATCATTTGCTGGATCGTATAAAAGATATGCAACGGGAAATATCCGATTTGAAGTCTAGATTGCAACTGTTTGAAACAGAATATTTTTCTCCTTTTGATGAGTAGGATAAGTTATAGCTTTAGGACAGCTGTTGTACATCGAGTGAGTGTAGTACTATGAATAAAGTGTCTGAATATTTTGTGTGAAAAACATGTGTGAAAGTGCGGAGCTTAGCCCTATTTATATTAAATTTGCGCTGAATTTGGAGAAAATTATTGCCTTTGGAATAGTTAAATAAAGGAGAGATAAAATTGTATGAAAAGAGTTCATGTAGTTTCAGCAGGTGATTCATATATGTATCGTTTGGCAATAGCGCTAAAAAACAAGGGGTACGATGTCAGCTGTTCTGGTGTAAAGTATGATTCTCCCGAGGCACAGGAACTTTTGCAGAGTGATGTTTTACTGGAAGAATTATCATATTTTACAGTATCGTCGCGTCCGAGGATAGATTATGTAGTACCATCTTTGCAAGTTACGGCAGAACATCCTGAGATAAAAAAAGCAAGGGAACAAGGTTTGTTGGTGGTTGCTTTTCCTGATTTTATCTTACGCATGGCAAAAGATAAGATAAGAGTCGTGATTAGTGATGTAAGATATCCGACTCGTATTTTGTCAATGATTTATCGAGCAGTTGTTCGTCAGAATATGAGGTGCGATTATGTTGTGATGAATGAAATGAAAGGACTTGAAAAACGTATAGTGCTGAGTTATGATGCTCGCATAATACTTTTAGAGGGAGATGAGACAGATACCTACATGTTCGAAAAAAAGCCAACACATCATCTATATCGTCCTCATATATTGTTATTACCAGATGTAAAATGGCATGCTTCTGAAACGTTTCCGACGTTGGAGTCTTATAAAAATCTTTTAAAGGAAATGGTGGCGTCAATTGAACGAGATGGGAAATTTATATATAATCAGAATATTCCGTTTTTGCAAGAGTTAGCTGGTTCAGTGCGAGAAGACATTACAGCCATACCTTATTCTTCGCATAAAATAATGGAGAATGCGGGTCAGGTTTGTTTGGACACGCGTTATGGATTGATACCGGTGTGCCATAGTGATGAGGATTTTCTCTGTGATCTCAATGCCGCACGTTTAGCAAGCCGTCAGTTGGGAGTAAATGATAAAGATTTTTATCAATTAGTGTCGGAATTTGTAAATGAATAACAGATACATATCATGATAATTGCCAGTCAGAAGAAAAAAGAAAATATCGCAGAATATCTGCTGTATATGTGGCAGATAGAGGATTTAATACGAGTCTATAAATTGGATATTGATGCTATACAAAAATATATTATAGACCCATATGATATCTCGGATGAGAAGAAAAAAGAGATGCGTGACTGGTATGAAAGTTTGATTGAGATGATGCGTTCTGAAGGTGTAGAGAAAAAGGGGCATTTACAATTGAATAAAAATGTAATTATTGATTTGACTGATTTACATTTAGCACTTTTAAAGTCTCCTCGTGAACCTTTTTATGGAGCTTCTTTTTTCAAAACTTTACCTTATATCGTAGAGTTGAGAGGTAAATCAGGAAGTGAACAGGTGGGAGAAATTGAAACCTGTTTTAATGCTTTATATGGAGTGCTATTATTAAAGTTGCAGAAAAAAGAACTTTCGGAAAATACACAAATAGCTATTAAGCAGATCACTACTTTTCTGACTCTTCTTTCCGAAAAGTACAAGCAAGAAAAAGCAGGTGATTTAGAATTATAAAAGATTGATACTGAAATAAAAGAGAATGAGCACAATTTTGGTTACAGGGGCTAATGGCCAGTTGGGTAATGAGATGCGCGATTTGTCCAAAATACATCTTGTACATAATTTTTTATTTACGGATATAGATGCGTTGGATATAACTGACGCTCAGGCTGTTCTGTCGTTTGTTTCGGATAACAAAGTAGACTATATTGTCAATTGTGCTGCTTATACAGCCGTAGATAAAGCTGAAGATGATATTTTATCCTGTCGGAAAATAAATGCTTTGGCTGTACAGAATTTAGCTAAAGCAGCTTCTATTAATGGTGTGCGTATGATTCATATTTCTACAGATTATGTGTATGATGGATGTGGTTATAGGCCCTATGAAGAGGATGATCAAGTAGCTCCGGTCTCGGTTTATGGAAAAACTAAACTCGAAGGAGAAAAACTTTTACTTGATGCTTGTTATCAGTCCGTCGTATTGCGCACTTCGTGGCTTTATTCTTCATATGGCAATAATTTTGTAAAAACTATGTTGCGTTTGGGGGAAGAGAAGGAACAGATCTCGGTGGTTTTTGACCAGATTGGGACGCCTACATATGCTGCTGATTTAGCTCAAGCCATTATGAAAATAATTGATTCTCCAGAGTTTGTCCCAGGAATTTATAATTTTTCAGATGAAGGGGTATGTAGTTGGTTTGACTTTGCTGTGAGCGTGCATCGTATTGCCGGAATTAGTAAATGTAAAGTATTGCCTATAGAAAGTAGAGAATATCCGGCAAAAGCTGTACGGCCATTTTACAGTGTAATGAATAAAAAGAAAATAAAGAAAACATATAAGTTTGATATTCCTCATTGGGAAGAGAGTCTTAAAAAGTGTATTACAATTTTAATGAAATAATCTTTATATAAAGTGAGCACATTAAACGAAGAAATTCTGAAACGACGTACGTTTGCAATAATTAGTCATCCTGATGCAGGTAAAACGACACTGACAGAAAAGTTGTTATTATTTGGTGGAGCAATCCATGTAGCAGGAGCGGTAAAGTCTAATAAAATAAAGAAAACTGCAACCTCCGACTGGATGGAGATAGAAAAACAAAGAGGTATTTCTGTTGCTACATCGGTGATGGGATTTAATTATGGTGATTATAAAATCAATATTCTTGATACACCGGGACATCAGGATTTTGCTGAAGATACGTATCGTACATTGACTGCGGTAGATAGTGTGATTATCGTTATTGATGCAGCAAAAGGGGTGGAAATGCAAACTCGTAAGTTAATGGAAGTTTGTCGGATGCGCAATACTCCTGTAATTGTTTTTATAAATAAGATGGATAGGGAGGGAAAAGACCCTTTTGATTTACTTGATGAGGTGGAGGCTGAGTTGAAGATTAGTGTGAGACCATTGAGTTGGCCGATTAATATCGGGCAGCGTTTTAAGGGCGTTTATAATATTTATGAAGAAAATCTGAATCTCTATACTCCTAGTAAACAAATAGTAACAGAATCTGTAGAGTTTAGGGATATCAATAATCCTGAACTTGAGAAATATATTGGTGAGATGGATGCTGAAAAATTGAGGTCAGATCTTGAACTTATTGAGGGAGTATATCCAGATTTTAATGTTTCAGAGTATCTTCAGGGACGTATGGCTCCAGTCTTTTTTGGCTCAGCATTAAATAATTTTGGCGTAAAAGAATTGCTGGATTGTTTTGTAAAAATAGCGCCTACACCGCAGCCAATTCAAGCCGTAGAACGAGAAGTGAATCCTGAAGAGGAAGCTTTCTCAGGATTTGTTTTTAAGATACATGCTAATATGGATCCCAATCATAGAAGCTGTATTGCATTTGTTAAAATTTGTTCTGGAAAATTTGAGCGAAATGCCAATTATAAGCATGTACGTCAGGGTAAAATGATGCGTTTTTCGAGTCCGACTGCATTTATGGCTCAGAAAAAGTCTACAGTTGATGAGGCGTATCCGGGTGATATTGTGGGACTTCCTGATACAGGAAACTTTAAAATCGGAGATACATTAACTTCTGGAGAGAATTTGCATTTTAAAGGTTTACCCAGTTTTTCGCCGGAAATGTTCAAATATATTGAGAATACAGACCCGATGAAGACCAAACAGCTTAATAAGGGTGTGGAACAGCTTATGGATGAAGGAGTAGCTCAACTATTTGTGAACCAATTTAATGGTCGAAAATTGATAGGTACGGTAGGTCAGTTACAATTTGAGGTTATTCAATATAGATTGTTGCATGAATATGGAGCACAATGTAAGTGGGAACCTGTAAGTTTGTATAAGGCTTGTTGGGTAGAAAGTGATGATTACGAGGTTCTTGATGCATTCAAAAAACGTAAATATCAATTTATGGCAAAAGATAAAGAAGGACGGGATGTTTTTCTGGCTGATTCGAATTATGTTTTGCAGATGGCTCAATCTGATTTTCCAAAAATAAAGTTTCATTTTACTTCTGAGTTTTGATATAGAGAACCATATTTATAAAATGAAATAATACAATTCTGTTCTTAATCTAAACATATGGCTGATGGGACACCTAAATACATTAATATCAGATTTAGCCTTGATTCTTGTTGTTGCTGGCGTTACAACATTGTTGTTTAAATGGCTAAAACAACCGGTAGTTTTAGGCTATATTGTTGCCGGTTTTTTAGTTGGACCTCATTTTTCATTTTTTCCAACTGTATCGGATTTGGCAAATATAAATGTATGGTCTGAAATAGGAATTATTGTTCTATTGTTTTCTTTAGGACTTGAATTTAGCTTCCGTAAATTGGTTAATGTTGGTGGTTCGGCAGTCATAACGGCTGCCGTTATTGTTGTAGGCATGATGCTTTTAGGGTATGCTGCAGGTCGAATACTTCATTTTACGTACCTCGATAGCGTTTTCTTAGGAGGGATGTTGTCTATGTCATCTACGACGATTATAATCAAAGCATTTACTGATTTAAATATGCGTAAGCAGAAATTTACGTCTATTGTATTTGGTGTACTTATTGTGGAAGATATGTTTGCCGTGTTGATGATGGTATTGCTTTCTTCCATTGCTGTTAATAATGAATTAGAAGGTAGCGAACTTATATACAGTATTTTAAAACTTGCTTTTTTCCTGATAACGTGGTTTTTGGTTGGCATATTTGTTATTCCTACTTTCTTGAAAAAGGCCCGTCGTTTTTTAAATTCGGAGACGTTGTTGGTAGTTTCTATGGGCTTATGTTTGGGAATGGTGGTTTTAGCTTCTTATGCAGGGTTTTCTTCAGCGTTAGGTGCATTTGTCATGGGGTCTATTTTGGCAGGAACAAATGAGGCTGAAAAGATAGAAAAGGTAGTTCAACCTGTTAAGGACCTATTTGGAGCGGTATTTTTTATTTCAGTGGGTATGCTGGTTGATCCTGTGATATTGACTCAATATGCTTTACCTATTATTCTTTTATCTTTAGTTGTTATTTGTGGACAAATATTATTTGGTACGACAGGAATGCTTATTTCCGGCCAGCCATTAAATGTAGCTGTGAAATCAGGATTTAGTCTTTCCCAAATAGGAGAGTTTGCTTTTATTATAGCAACGTTGGGAATGACATTAAAGGTCATAGATGGATTTTTATATCCGATTGTTGTTGCGGTTTCTGTAATAACAACCTTTACGACTCCGTATTTTATAAAGATGGCAGATCCTGCTTCTAAATGGATTGAAAATCATTTACCAGAACGGTTGAGTTTTCTTATTGATAGATATAGTGCTAATGCTTCGACTGTGCAAGTTGAAAATCCTTGGAAAAAGGTGTTGGGGGTATATTTAGGAAAGATAGCTTTATATTCAACTATACTCATTGGAATTTTGATTTTGTCTTTATCTTGGTTTATACCAATGATAGAAGATGTTGTTCCTGATTCATGGGGCACTACGTTGGGGGTAGTGATAACATTAGCGGTCATGTCTCCTTTTTTGTGGGGATTAGCAATGAAGCGCATTAACAGTCGGAAACTGATGTCAATAAAAGAAAATAAAAGTGCAAATTTTGTACCTTTATTTTTAATGGTTATTTTACGTTTTTTGATAGGCTTGGCGTTTGTAGTCTATTTCCTGTCAAAAGTATATTCACAGAGGACTGGAGTTCTTTTGGGTGTTGTGTTATTTGTTCTTATCACACTCTTTTTATCAAAAAGATTACAACGGCAGATTTTGTCTCTTGAAAGTCGATTTATGGATAATCTTAATGAGAGGGAACTTCGACGTACAGGAAAGAAAAATAATCTAGTACATAATATGCATTTGGCCCATATGGAAGTATACGGTAGTTGTGAGTTTATAGGCAAACGATTGGCAGATGCTAATATCCATAGAAATTATGGGGTGAATATTGTTAGTATAAAACGAGGAAATAAGAGGATAAATATTCCGAAAGGAGATAGTCGTATATTTCCTGGAGATTTAATTAGTGTTATAGGGACAGATGAACAGATTCAACGCTTCCTCGAGGCTGTAGAACCTGAGGATACGGGTACAGATGCCGAAGAACCGGAAATCCATTTTGAATTTGAAAGAATTGCCATACCGAATGATTCATCATTAATAGGAAAAACTTTAGCTCAGTCTGGTATTCGTGAAAAGGATTCATGTTTGGTTGTTGGGATAGAACATGCTGACGGGAGTTTTTACGAGCCTACGGCTGATTTTCTATTTAAGAAAGGAGATATGATATGGATTGTAGGGGAAAAGGAAAAAATAGGAGCGATATTGAGTTAATATTGTATTGTGTATTTGCCTTGTAATAACTATTTTTGTAAAACAAATAAAAAAATAATAAATATACTTCATGCAGGAAAAAATCGTTATTCTTGATTTCGGGTCTCAGACCACACAGTTGATTGGGCGTCGGGTGCGAGAGCTCGATACATATTGTGAAATTCTGCCATACAATAAGTTTCCTAAGGGAGATGCAAATATTAAGGGAGTGATACTGTCCGGTAGTCCTTTTTCTGTGTATGATCAGGATGCATTTAAAATAAATTTGGATGAAATTCGTGGTAAGTATCCGATTTTAGGCATTTGTTACGGAGCTCAGTTTATAGCTTATACTAATGGTGGGAAAGTAGAGCCGGCAGGAACCCGGGAATATGGCAGGGCACATTTATCGTCGTTTGATAAAAGCAATGTCTTATTTAAAGACATTAAGCTTGGAACGCAAGTTTGGATGTCCCATGGAGATACAATAACATCTATTCCGGGGAACTTTAAGAAGATAGCTTCTACTGATGAGGTTGCCATTGCTGCATACCAGATTGAGAATGAAAAAATATGGGGAGTACAATTTCATCCAGAGGTTTATCATACGGAAGAGGGAACTCAATTATTAAAAAACTTTGTAGTTGATATTTGTGGTTGTAAACAGGATTGGTCACCTGCATCGTTTATTGAAAGTACGGTTGTCGAATTGCGACAGCAACTTGGAGATGATAAAGTAGTATTAGCTCTAAGTGGAGGGGTAGACTCATCGGTCGCTGCAGTATTATTGAATAGAGCTATAGGAAAGAATCTTACATGTATATTTGTTGACCATGGAATGCTGCGTAAGAATGAGGCAAGAAATGTATTGCGGGATTACGAGTGTTTAGGTTTGAATGTAATTGGGGTGGATGCCAGTGCCAAATTTTTTAAGGAATTGGCCGGAGTAACTGACCCTGAGCGTAAACGTAAGATTATAGGTAAGGGATTTATTGATGTATTTGACGAGGAAGCTCATAAAATAAAAGATGTAAAATGGTTGGCTCAGGGGACGATTTATCCCGATTGTATTGAGTCGTTGTCAATTACGGGAACTGTTATCAAAAGTCATCATAATGTAGGAGGATTACCTGAGAAGATGAATCTGAAGTTGTGTGAGCCACTACGTCTACTCTTTAAAGATGAAGTGAGACGAGTAGGTCGGGAATTGGGTATGCCGGAACATCTTATTACACGTCATCCATTTCCAGGACCGGGATTGGCGGTTCGTATATTGGGAGATATAACTCCTGAGAAAGTGCGTGTTTTGCAAGATGCTGATGATATTTTTATTCAGGGTCTTCGTGATTGGGATTTATATGATCAGGTCTGGCAAGCAGGTGTGGTATTGCTTCCTGTTCAGTCGGTTGGTGTTATGGGAGATGAACGTACATATGAGCGGGCTGTGGCTCTTCGTGCCGTGACTTCAACTGATGCAATGACTGCTGATTGGGCTAAGCTTCCATATGAATTTTTAGGGAAGATATCGAATGAAATCATTAATAAAGTAAAGGGGGTTAATAGAGTCGTGTACGATATAAGCTCAAAACCACCTTCAACTATTGAATGGGAGTAAAGAGAACGATAAAAAGTATATAAAATAGCTTCGACTTTTTTTAAAGTCGAAGCTATTTTATTAAAAAAAGATATTTGATAAATAGAGGTAAACTTTTTCTTTATGCCTGTGTTATGTTTAATGTGTTTCGTGAATACGAAATTGATAAACGTTAAAAATAATCATAATGAAAAAGTTGTTATTATTGTGTATAATACTGTGCCTTTCTTTATCTGAATTTCCGGTTTGGGCACAGAAAAAAAACAACCGTCCGCGTGATGTGATATTTTTGTTGGGGAAAGGTAATGGCAATGATGAAATCATTGGTATTTTTTATGAAACCCAATTACAGCATTTTCAGGATCCGAGGGCACCACGTTTTTTGTTATTAGATCAAAAACGAAAAGTTGCTTTAGGTATTGGTGGGTATGTAAAGATGACTGTATCCGATGATTTTAAGGGAATTTCAGATAATATAGATTTTATTCCTTATGATATTGCTGTACCGAATAATCATGTTGATAATGGACAGTTTCAAATGGATGTATTTACCTCTCGTTTATTTTTGAAACTTGTAGGTGCCAATAAGACTTTAGGCAAATATACAGCCTATATAGAGACTGATTTTAGGGGACCACATCATACATTACGTTTGCGCCAAGCCTATGTATCAATGAAAGGTTTTTTGTTGGGACAGTCTTGGAGTACGTTTTCTGATCTGTCGGCTTTACCCCCCACGATTGACTTTCAAGGGCCGAATGGAAATACGGCTTTACGTAATGTGCAATTACGATATACATTTAGTTTGGGGAAACATTGGTCTGCAGCAGCAGCAATAGAAGCCCCACAGGTTAGTTATACTTTGGCAGATAACACTCAAATGATTCATCAACGTATGCCGGATATACCCTTATGGATACAATTTGATTGGGGCAAAAATAGCCATATTCGGGCTTCAGGATTGTTTCGAGGTTTATCGTATCGTAATGATATACTGAGAAAAAATAGAATGAAAATGGGATGGGGAGTACAGATGAGTGGTCTTGCTGAAATTATTCCACAGCTTTCATTTTATTATCAAGGAACTTATGGTAAGGGGATATCCCAGTATGTTACAGATTTATCAGGAAATAATTTAGATTTAGTTCCTGACCCTAAAAATCCGAGACACCTACAAGCCGTTCCTGTTTTGGCTGTAGTTGGGGGGATACGGTGGAATATAACTCCCAAATTATTCACTTCAGCAAATTATAGTTTAGCACACGTATATTATGAAAATGGATATACTGTTTCAGACGGATATAAACAAGGTCAGTATATTTGTGGTAATATGTTTTATAATTTGACTTCGAGCTGTATGTTAGGCGTAGAATATTTACATGGTATTCGTGAAGATAAGAATAAAACTTTGGGACATGCTAATCGTGTACAAGCTTCTGTACAATACAATTTTTAATAGGTGGAGGTTGTTATAATTGATAAGTTAAGATAAAGAAGTCAAAAATATGTACCACAGATATTTTTGACTTCTACTCTATTTAAATACTTTTTTATTTCATGTTTTTTGCTTTATTTCGATATTTTTTAATGTTTAAGATAATGACGATAGGCAATTTATGAATCTCTCCAGACTTTGGAAGTTCAGGAAGTCTTGACATTGTACCGTCGTTATTTATCAATATCTGCAATGAATTTATGATATGATGCAGAAATCTGATCATATTACAGGTATAAATCATGTTATATTGTTATTTGATATTTTAGATGAGTTGAGCAGGTGTACAATGTATAAGTTATTATTTATAACAGCCTATAGTATATATAATAATGGAAATGTACAGGTTCGAGGACCGGTAGATAGAGTATATGATTATTTATATAATTATTTTAAAGAGAAGGTTTCATTGCATGTGTTGGCTCATCATGTGAATTTAATCCAACGGCTTTGTGCCGATATTTTAAACAACATACGAATAAAACAATTTTTGAGTGTTTGGCCGAAATCCGTATTGAACACACGTGTCATTTACTAACTTATTCAGATATGACAATTTCGGAAATAGCCTATGAATCAGAATACAATCAGATATCATTATTTAATAAGCAGTTTTATATATAATGTGTATGAATCCGACGGAGTATTGAAAACAAATGAAATGAATATTTTGTGTTGATGTAAGATAACAAGCTGGCTCAGATGAAGCCAGCTTGTTATCTTTTAAATAAAATTGTTTTTTATTCGGAAAGAATACCATCACGTTGCATCAGGGCATTAATACTGGGCTCTTGTCCACGGAAGCGTTTGTATAGAATCATTGGCTCTTCTGATCCTCCTTTCTCTAATATATTATGAAGGAATGAGTTGGCTGTTGTTCTATCAAAAATTCCATTTTTCTTAAATATCGAAAACGCATCAGCATCTAAAACTTCTGCCCATTTATATCCATAGTATCCAGCAGCATATCCTCCGGAAAAGATATGGCTAAGTTGGTTACTTATCATTGTATTATCTACACTTGGAAGTAATTGTGTTGGAGCTATTGCTTTTCTTTCAAAAGTAATTGCATCAGTTACTTGTGAGCTTTGTGTATGCCAAGCCATATCAAGCAGTCCGAATGTTAATTGCCTTATACAAAGGTAACCGGCATTATATTGTGATGCAGATACTATTTTGTTTACTAGTTCGGTGGGTATCTTTTCTTTTGTTTCATAATGTTCGGCAAACGTGTCTAAAAATTCCTTTTCAGTTAGCCAATTTTCCATAATTTGAGAAGGAAGTTCGACGAAATCTTGGTATACATTAGTCCCAGAAAGTGAACTATAGGTACATTTTGTCAAGAGTCCATGTAAAGAGTGTCCAAATTCATGAAGGAAAGTTTCGACTTCGTCAAAAGTCAATAAGGCAGGTTTCTTTTCAGTTGGACGTGTAAAATTCATGACAATGGTAACGTGAGGACGGCTATCTTTTCCGTCTTTTTCTTTCCACTGTCCCTTAAATTCTGTCATCCATGCTCCGTTACGTTTGCCTTCACGAGGATGGAAATCCGTGTATAGAACACCGATATATTCGTTGTTTGAGTCGAATACTTCGAAGGCTTCTACATCTGGATGATATACTGGTATTTTGGAGTTCTTTTTGAATGTAATCCCGTATAATCTGGTTGCTAGTCCGAATACCCCTTTTTTCACTTTACTAAGCTCGAAATAAGGTTTTAGCATTTCGTCGTTTAATTTGTATTTAGCATCTTTCAATTTATCAGCATAAAATGACCAATCCCAAGGCATAATATCTATGTTTTTGCCTTCCATACCGACAGCAAAGCCTTTTATTTCGCTTACCTCTTGTAATGCTATGGGTTTATAAGCTTCTAAAAGTTGATTGAGGAGATTATAAACATTTTTACTATTTTTTGCCATTTTGAATTCAAGAGCATATTCGGCATAGTTCTCTTTTCCCATAAGTTGGGCAATTTCATATCGTATTTGTGCAATACGTTCCATAATAATAGTATTGTTAAATTCTCCACTCATGCACCGACTATTATAGGCCCGATATAATTTCTCTCGTAAATCTCGGCGGGTAGAATATTTCATGAATGCAATATAACTAGGGAAAGAAAGGTCGAATAAATATCCGTTTTTACCTTTAATTTTAGCCAAGTGTGCGGCTGCATCGAGTGCACTTTGTGGTAGTCCAGCCAATTCGTCTTTGTCGGTTAATAGCATCTCGAACTGGTTGGTTGCTTTCAAAACATTATGTCCGAACTGGAGTGTAAGTTGGCTTAATTCAGTACTTAGTTTACGATATTTTTCTTTATCTTTCCCTTGAAGATTTGCACCTTTTTTAGCCATTCCTTCGTAGATATCAGTAAGTAACATTAGTTGTTCAGGGGTAAGATTTAAATCGTTGCGTTTATCGTATACAAATTTTACTCGCTCAAATAGTTTTTCATTTAGAGTAATATTATTTGAGTGTTCTGTCAATTTGGGAGAGATGCGTTGTGAAATTTCTATCATATCATCATTGCTTTCTGCTTCGAGTAAAGCAAAAAAAACATTTGCAACTCGATTTAGTAATTTTCCTGATGCATCAAGAGCTTCAATTGTATTTTCGAATGTCGGTATTGTCCGTTGATTGATGATTACATCGATTTCCTTTTGATGCTGACGCATACCTTCTTCGAATGCTGGTTCATAATCCGTTACTTTTATTTTATTGAACGGAGTAGTTTCGTGAGGAGTCTTATACTTCCCGAAAAATGGGTTTGCTGCTTGTGTCATGTAAATAAATGTAATTAATACTACAGATAATAATAATTTTCTCATAAAAAAGTTTTTGGTCTAGCGTGACAAAGTTATAAATAATCGTTGCTTTAACATAATGTAGCTATTAATTTATATTAATAGAGATTACAATAATCTGAATAAAAGAATCATTTAATTGTATTTTGGCATATTTTTGCTGTATATATATTTAAATTTTTTCTATAAAATGAAACATCGCCTATTCTATTTGATAAAAACATACGCTTGGTTCCTATTTATCTTTATATTACAGAAACCTATTTTCATGATTCGGCATTATGATTTATATCGTAATGTACCTCTTTCTGATTGGTTTGACGTAATGTATCATGGCCTGCCTTTGGATTTTTCTCTTTCAGCTTATATTCTAGTTATACCTGTATTTGTTACTCTTCTGACTGTTTGGGTTCAGGGACGTTGGAGCGAATTGGTCAGCCGGGTTTATTTTGGAATAATATCGTTACTTCTATCTATTATATTTATATGTGATATAGAACTATATTCATATTGGGGTTTTCGTATGGATGCAACCCCATTGTTTTATTTGAGTTCTCCTTCCGACGCAGCAGCTAGTGTCCCGTTATTAATTATGATACTTGTTCCTATTTGCATCATCTTTTATTTTATGTGTATATGGTTTCCTTTATCTCATTATATAGTAAAGGATATGCGCAATTGGCACTTTTGTAAACATCGTTGGAAGTGTACGATTTCATTTATTTTTGTTTTAGCGTTTTTATTTGTTCCTATCCGTGGAGGATTTTCTGTTTCTACGATGAATATAGGAAAAGTATATTTCAGTTCTAATATATCGCTGAATCATGCAGCTATCAATCCGGTGTTCAGTTTTATGACATCTTTGTCCAAGGAGAAAGATTTTAAGAATCAATATCGTTTTATGAATGATGAAAAAGCGGAAGAAATATTTACTTTGTTAAAAGGTGGAGATAATTATTTGCTTGAGGATTCACTTCGGTGGATAAAGACAGATAACCCAGATATTTTGCTGATAATATTGGAGAGTTTTTCGGGGGCAGCTATGGATAGTCTATGTGCCGATGCTCCTGCGGGGATAATGCCTAATCTTACGCAATTAGCAAGAGAAGGATTATTTTTTACTAACTTTTATGCAAATAGTTTTCGTACGGATAGGGGATTAGTTGCTGTTTTGAGCGGATATCCGGCTCAACCGACTACTTCTATTATGAAGTATCCGTCAAAATCACAATCATTGCCTGCTATAGCTAAATCTCTTGTTAGAAGAGGCTATGAAACCCAATTTCTGTATGGAGGAGATGCTGATTTTACAAATATGCGTTCTTATTTTATATCTACTGGCTATCAAAGCATTATTTGTGACGAAGATTTCCCGATTAGTGAGCGTTTGTCGAAATGGGGAGCTAATGATGAAGTGACATTTGATAAATTTTTTAACTTGATAGCAAATCAGGAATATCATCCTTATATGAAAACTTTTTTGACATTGAGTAGTCATGAGCCTTTTGATGTTCCATATAAAAAATTTGATGATCCATATTTAAATTCAGTAGCTTATACTGATAGTTGCTTAGGTGCTTTCATTTCAAAGTTTAAGAAAACTCCGCAGTGGGATAATACATTAGTTATATTAGTGGCAGATCATGCCATGAGATATCCTGCAGGTATTCAAGAAGCTGATATTTTGAGACATCATATACCTATGGTCTGGACAGGCGGTGTGATAAAATCCCCTCGTGTCATATATGATTATGCATCGCAAATTGATATTGCTGCCACGCTTTTAGGACAGTTAGGTATATCTTATGATGATTTTGTATTTAGCAAAAACTTAGCTAATCCGAAACAATATAAATTTGCATATTATACATTTAAGGATGGATTTGGTTTTTTAGATGCAGACAATAGAGTGGTTTATGATAATGAATCGAATAGCATAATAATATCAGAAGGAAAGAGTGTTGAGAGGATGGAAGAGCGGGGCAAAGCCTATTTACAAAAATTATATGATGACTTAGGAAACCGCTAAGGATCCATTGATAATTTTTGATATTGTTTATAGTGATTATGTATCTTTCCAAGAAAAAGATGATTACTGAATAATTATTTTTTTCTTGATATTCGGAGTATTAGCATATATAATATTTATCTATTGTGATACACTGTACATAAGTTGGTCTAAAAGGATAGGAATGTCGTTTGCCGATATTCCTGCGTGGATGAGCTCGGCCGTATCTTGGGAAAAATTATGTAAAAATTTTTGCATGTCGTTATTGTCAGCAGCGACGGATTGTCTATATAATTCTATTGCTTTTCTTATGTTACCTAAAGCGAATTCAACGTGTCCGGCATTCATAAAATCGAGAGTTGAGGGTTTCTCTGACAATATTTTTTCGTAATATCTTTGTGCTTGATCACATTTCCCAATTAGGAATGAACACCAAGCAATAGGACGCCAAGCTTTGGAGCTTTTGGGATCGAGATAATCTACTTTAAAATAATGCTTTAAAGCTGCCCCATAGTCTTTCTGTTCCAGATAACAGTGGCCTATGTTCATTTCTATAGATAAGTTATCGGGTCGAAGTTTCTCTGCACGGTGATAGTATTCAAGGGCCATCTCAGATTTTTTCAAATTACGATAACATTGGGCTATACGTCTTATAGTCCAGAAACTTTCTGGATTTATCATTTCTGCTTTAAGATATTCTTCTAGAGCTTCTTCATAATTTCCGACCATTTGAAGGCAATATCCGGTTTTTTGATAAAGCTCACTATTTGAATGGTGTCTTGTGGCTAATTCATTAAATATCTCGAGTGCATCGGTATAATATTCTTTTTTGAAATAAAATTCACCGATCAGTTGTAAACTTTCATCGTCAGAAAATACAGGTTTTAGTAGAGGGATATGATACAAATTTAATCCCGTAGAAAAAGGGTCTTTAAATTCATTTTTTTTTGGATGCAATTTAAAAAAACGATATAGGTCTTGGATATATTGATTTGAAATATATTCGCTTTTTTTATTTTTTTTCATGAAAGCTTCTTCTTTTTCGAGACTATTCATTTCTGTTCCTTCATTGTTGAATTGTGATATCATCATCTGTCGTTGCGCTTCGGGAACGTGTGTCAAGCTCAGGCAAAAAGAATACTTGTCTGAATTGCATAAAAAGTGAGACATTCCGATAATCTTTTTAAAATTAGTATCTGTCCCGTCATTGGTAAAGACTTGGTTTAGAGCTGTATGTTCAGTTGAAAACGGCAAAAGCCAATTGCCTGGTTCATTAAAAAATGCGAAACTTTTCAAGTTAGCAAAAGTACTCATAAAAATATCAGCGCCTTCCATTTGTAAATTAGTAAGCTCTTTTAGCTTGTCTGTAATTCCGGCTTTGTCAAGGATGTCTTGCCATTCAGGATTCTTATCTAAAGCATCGATGTCGTTCATCAGCTCTTCAGGTTTTATCTTTTTATATAAGGATGGGCTGATTTTCATCATTTCAGGTAGCAATTCTTCTGTAAATTTTTTTGAAATGCGTTCTGTTTCACGGCTTTTGATGAATTGCAGAAAAATATTACGAGTGTCAGAACAAAATGTCGGATTTTCTTTTAACGAGTCTATTTGTAGACTGATGGTCGAGGATAAGGAAATACGTTCATTATACATTGACAATATCATTAATGCTCCGCATAAAGCTCGTAATCGTATTTCATCTGAATCGATGTTATAAGCTTCTAATAAAATAGATAATTTACGTTCATCATATCTGTGAAATAGATTTAGTGTCAGGGCAGATATAATGAGTGATGTTATCGTTTCAGGAAATTGTCTAT
>UMEI01042504.1_pt1 | contig 21133 bp, 18 predicted proteins | sample 1964711 | NCBI WGS metagenome assembly UMEI01 (sample SAMEA4836016, study PRJEB28245) | human gut metagenome | biome: gut microbiome; material: fecal sample | place: Denmark | collected 2008 | reverse complement strand
TTCCGTGTATTGTTTCTATATTTTCAAGCTCAAGTTCATCTATAACAGCATTTAAGAACTTAATTCGCTTGTTCAATGAATCTAATAATGTGATTTTCATCTCTGGGAATACTATTTTTAGTGGAATACCCGGAAATCCTGCTCCAGTTCCTACGTCAATAATAGTCGTTACATTATCAAATCCATTTACTTTTACAATAGACAAGCTATCCACAAAATGTTTCATAACTACCTCATCATATTCTGTAATCCCTGTGAGGTTCATAACCTTATTCCACTCTACAAGCATTTCATAGAATTTAATGAACTGAGATACCTGTTTATTTGTAAGTTCTACAGATATCATTTTCATATTTTCGATTAATCTCTGTTCTTTATTTTTCATATCCGTTCCTAACTATTTTCATTCTTCTATTTATCCATATTAATTCAGTTCTTCATATATTAATTTAAAAATATTCTCGGCATTCTTTTTGCAAAATACGCACAATATACTGATTTCGAATTATTTTACCTGCCGCCTAAATATACAAGTAATACAGATATATCTGCAGGTGATACTCCGGAAATTCTAGAAGCTTGTCCAATAGAAACCGGACGGAATTCTTTTAATTTTTGAACTGCTTCGATTCTAAGACTCTTCACCTGATCATAATCTATATTTTCTGGTATTTTCTTATTTTCAAGTTTTTTGAACTGTTCTACCTGTTTTTTCTGGCGTTTAATATATCCATCATATTTAATTGATATATTTACCTGCTCAGAGACTTCTTCTGACAAATCTTTTGGAAATTCCGGTCTTGCCTCATCGATTGTAGCAAGTACCTGATAAGTTAATTCCGGTCTTCTGATAAGTTCTGCCAGTGAAATTCCTGAATTTAGCGGCGTGCTTTGGTACTGCGCAAGTAAATTCTGAACCTTTTCACTTGTTCCTACATGCACATGCTCTACACGTGATACTTCTTCTTCAATCAGTTTTTCTTTTAATTTTAAACGTTCATATCTATCCTGTGAAATTAATCCGATTTCGTATCCTATCTCCGTCAGTCTTTGATCTGCATTATCTTGTCTTAGAAGTAACCGGTATTCCGCTCTGGATGTCATCATACGATATGGTTCATGACTTTCTTTTGTCACCAGATCATCAATCAAAACGCCAATATATGCCTGAGATCGATCTAGCACAACTGCTTCTTTTTTCTGAAGCTTTCTTGCTGCATTGATACCTGCAATCAATCCCTGGCATGCAGCTTCTTCATAACCGGAACTTCCATTGAACTGTCCTCCGCTAAATAACCCTTCAATCTCTCTGAATTCCAGTGATGGCTTTAACTGTCTTGCATCTATACAATCGTACTCAATTGCATATGCATTTCTTACAATCTTGGCATGTTCCAGACCTGCAACAGATCTATACATATCATACTGGACATCCTCCGGCAAAGAACTGGACATACCTCCGATGTACATTTCATTTGTATCAATTCCTTCAGGCTCTATAAATACCTGATGTCTGTTCTTGTCCGCAAATCTTACTACTTTATCCTCAATAGATGGACAATATCTCGGTCCTGTTCCTTCTATCATTCCGGAATATAATGGAGAACGATCCAGATTATTGCGGATAATCTCATGTGTCTTTTCGTTAGTGTAGGTTAACCAGCATGGCACCTGGTCAATCTGAATATCATCCGGATTAGTGGTAAATGAAAATGGTGTGATTCTTTCATCACCATACTGCGCTTCCATTTTACTGAAATCTATAGATCTTTTATCGATTCTTGCCGGAGTTCCCGTCTTAAAACGGTACATGTTAATTCCAAGATTCTTCAGACATTCTGTCAGATGATTTGCAGCCTGCAAACCATTCGGACCGGTTGCATTACTGACCTCACCATATACACATCTCGCACGGAGATATGTTCCGGTACACAATACGACTGCTTTTACTCGATATATACCCCCAGAGAGTATCTGAACACCTATAACTTTTTTCTTCCCACTTTCACAGACTTCTTCAGTCAGGATATTTACCACTTCCGTCTGTCTGACATCCAGATTTTCCTGGTTTTCCAGCACTCTCCTCATTGTTCTGCTGTACTGTTCCTTATCTGCCTGGGCACGCAGTGAATGTACTGCCGGTCCTTTTGATTGATTCAACATCTTTGACTGAATAAATGTCTTATCAATGACCTTGCCCATCTCACCGCCAAGAGCGTCAACTTCTTTGACAAGATGTCCTTTTGAACTTCCTCCAATATTCGGATTACAAGGCATCATGGCAATACTCTCCACGCTGACGGTAAATACTACTGTCTTAAACCCCATTCTTGCAGCCGCCAGAGCTGCCTCACAGCCTGCATGTCCTGCTCCAATTACTGCAATATCATATTCGTCTTTATTTTCCCATACAGAATTTGCTGAATATTTCATTGACCAAATCTTCTCCTATCGTCTCTCCGGTTATACTTCCAAGTTCTTCGTAGGCATCCATCAGATCAATAGAATAAAAATCTTCCGGCATACCCATATCTATGCTTTCTTTTACCTTTTTTAATGCCTCATAAGCATTGTTCAATGCTGTTTTATGTCGCACATTTGTAATATAAATTTCATCGTTAAAAGATATTTTTCCTTCAAAAAACATCTCTTTCAATGTCTGTTCCAATTCACCGATCCCCTGCCCGTTTTTCGCAGATATCTCTATAATTGCAGGAAAAATATCACAACTTTCTAACTGATTAATCTCGGAATATTTCTTCTTTATCTCGTCTTTTCCAAGAATTGTATTAAGATCCGCTTTATTTAACAGAATAATAGCTTTTCTACCATAGATCATACGCATAATATCATCGTCATTCTCATCCAGTGGCGCTGAAGCATCAATGACATACATGATAAGGTCGGCATCCTTTGCATTTTCCTTTGCACGGTCTACACCAATCTTCTCTACCACATCCTCGGTATCACGGATTCCTGCTGTGTCTACGATATTTAATGAGATTCCCTGCAGATTCATATGCTCTTCCAGTACATCTCTCGTTGTTCCGGCAATCTCAGTTACAATTGCACGCTCTTCACCTAATAACACATTTAACAGGGAAGATTTTCCGGCATTTGGCTTTCCTACGATGACTGTCTTAATTCCTTCTTTGATCATTCTTCCATCATCACAAGTGGATAATAAATGTTTCAAGCTCTTCATATGATCTTCCACGACAACTTCAAGCTTCTCGCCATAACCGTCCACACTGATGTGTTCCGGATCGTCTAGTGCTGTCTCGATAAATGCTGTATGATACAGAATTTCTTCACGTATTTTTTGGATCTCTTTTTTAATATTCCCCTTCAACTGGCTGACGGAACTTCGAAGTGCATACTCATTTTTTGAAGAAATGAGATCTCCTACCGCCTCTGCCTGGGACAGATCCATCTTTCCATTTAAAAATGCGCGCTTTGTAAATTCGCCTGGATCTGCAGGTCTTGCGCCATATTTTATCACCGTCTCCAAAATTCTTCGCACAACATACACACCACCATGGCAATTGATTTCCACAGTATCTTCTCCTGTATAGCTGTGCGGTCCACGCATCAGCATCACAAGCACTTCATCAATCGTATCTTCTCCGTCTACAATATACCCGTAGTGAATGGTATGCGTAGGCTGTTTTGACAGCTTTTTTTCATTTTTCCCTTTATATATGCGCTCTGCAATCTCGACAGCTTCTTCTCCACTCATTCTGACAATTCCAATTCCGGAATTACTCATGGCGGTAGATATGGCTGCGATTGTGCCAGACTCATTTCTCATTCTATATCCTCCCTGTTATTTTCACCTGTACACATGATGCCTTACGAACTGCTTCGTGCTGTGCACTCTCGCACTTCTTTACCTCATTAAAGAATGCCTCGGCATTCTTGCTGCGAGGTGTGCTTCATGCAATTGCATGACATACTTCTACTGCGCACCTCTGCAAGTCTACACTCCGTTTCGGTCGGCGCAAAACCATTGTCCACCGGACGATGTGCGCCCTGCCGGAGGCTATATCGTAGAATTATCCTGGCATCATTATTTTATTGTACAAAAAAGCAGAGGTTTTTTAAACCCCTGCTTTGTAATTTTATCTTCTATTTGTCGTATTTCTCGTAATTATGAGAGCCACCGGATCTTCTTGCCAGTGTTACAACGACTTTTCTGTAAGGCTCTTCACCTTCACTGTGTGTAGATACAGCCGGATCAGACTGCAGTGCTGAGTGAATGATTCTTCTCTCATATGGATTCATTGGCTCAAGTGCAACTGTTCTTCTTGTTCTCTTTACCTTGCTTGCAATGTTCTTTGCAAGATTCTCAAGAGTCTCTTTTCTTCTTCTTCTATAATCCTCTGTGTCAAGTTTTACACGAACGTATCCATCCTGCATCTTGTTAGCTACACGATTGGTAAGATACTGAAGAGAATCCAGTGTCTGTCCTCTCTTACCGATCAGGATACCCATGTTCTTACCTTCCATAGTGATGCTCAGTGCACCTTCCTCATCAACTGTAGAAGTAACCTTTACCTCTTCCATATTCATGGCATTCAGAACATCTTCTACAAATTTCTCACAAGCTTCAATTGTAGCCGGCTCAACTTTTGCAAGTTCTGTCTCTTCTCTTACTTCTTTTTTCGGAGCTTTTTTGAAATCTTTCTCTTTCTTATGCTCTTTCTTAAATTCATTCTTAGTCTCAGTTTTTACTGGTTCTTTTTTCTCAGCATGCTCTGTCTTCTCAACTTTTGCTGCCTTCTCGACCTTTACAGGTTTCTCTTCTTTTTTCTCAGCTTTTACTTCGACTACAGGCTCTTCTTTTCTGCGGGCTTTGATAACGGCCTGTTTTCTACCGAATCCAAGGAAACCATCGCTTCCTTTTTCGATAACTTCATAATCAAGACGATCACTTGTTACTTCTAACTGAACTAACGCTTCTGTAATCGCATCATCAAGATTCTTTGCTGTTACAGTAATGTAATCCATGAATATATGCCCCCTTACTTATTCTCATTAAAATTCTTAACCATGTTGGCTTTTGAAGCAAGACTTCCCGGTTTCGCATTTGCTCTTGCTTTTTCGAGTTTTTCTTCTCTTTCTATATCAGACATAGAAGAACTCTGTGTTGCAGAAGATTTGATGCTCTTTGTATTTGTCTGAGCCATAGCGTTGATCTTCTCTGCTTTTTCGCCACGTTTTTCTTTCTTCTTCTGCGCTTTTTCTTTATTCTTCTCGATCATGTCATCCACTGATATCTTACTGAGATGTTTGTTGATAAATACCTGCTGAACCATACGTACGATTGCACTGACGATCCAGTAGATACCGATACCAGTCGGTAATGTAAATACCATAACCAGTGAGAACAGAGGCATTGTCATATTCATAGTTCTCATTGTTGCTGCTGTCGGGTCATCTTTATCTGCCGGTCTGTTAGAACCATTTACTGCCATAGACAGTTTCATATTCAGATACTGTGTAAATGCAGATAATACCGGAAGTAAAATTGCTGTGATAACCAGCGCTGCCGCTGAATATCCCATTGTCTCTCCGCTTTTTGCCATGCTAAGCATGTTACCCGGAGTGATTGTCATATCCGGAATTGTGAGAAACTTATTTGCCTGAGCTGTAATATTTGGTACGTAATCAGAAATACTGTAAATGACCGGATACAATGCGAACAAAAACGGCATCTGGATCAGTAACGGAAGGCATCCTCCCATCATGGATACGCCATACTTGTCATACACCTGCTGTATCTCTTCCTGCTGTTTCAGCATTGAAGCCTGATCTTTTTTGTTCTTGTACTTTTTCTGGATAGCCATGACTTCCGGCTGTACAACGGCCTGCATCTTAGATGATCTCTGCTGATTAATTGTCATCGGCAGCATCAGGGTATATACAAGAATCGTATACAGGATAATAGATATACCAACCAGACCGGTGTCACTTGGAAGTGCGCCATCTAACATCGTATAGATAAAATTCATGACTTTACCTAATACCCAGCAGATCTGTCCGACAATCGGCCAATTTGCTGCACTTAGTAAACTTCCTACCATCTCTTTTTCCTCCATCGGATTTTGTAATTCTTTTTAAGGAACAGGGTCATATCCTCCTTTTGAAAAAGGATTGCAACGCAAGATTCTCCAGGCAGCAAGAAGGCCTCCCTTAAAGGCCCCGTACTTTTCAATTGCTTCTATCGCATATCTGGAACAGGTCGGATAATACTTACAGGAAGAATATCCCTTTGCTCCTGATAAATACTTTTGATAGAATCTGATGATACCAAGCAGAATCTTTTTCATCACGCAATTACCCCTTATATATATTATGAAGACGTGCCAGGTGGATCAGTGCGCTCTCTATGTCGCGGTAATTCTTACCCTTAGCTGCACCTCTTGCGATAACTACGATATCGCGCCCACTGCTGAACATGTCTTCTTGTAGCCGGTAACTCTCTCGGATCAACCTAGTTAATCGGTGTCTTACGATACTGTTTCCCACTTTTTTACTTACAGATATTCCCAATCGATTACCTTCCGTCTGATTCTCCAGTACATACATGACAAGATACTTGTTCGCATAAGAACTTCCTTTTTTATATACATGTTGAAAATCCTTATGTTTTTTCAATGATTCGGAATATTTCATGCTTTAATCTCCTATTTTTTGAAAGAAGAAAAGGCCACATATATGCGGCCTACGCTGATAATTTCTTTCTTCCTTTTGCTCTTCTTGCTGCAAGTACTTTTCTTCCGCCTGCAGTACTCATTCTTGATCTGAAACCATGTACTTTAGATCTTTGTCTCTTTTTTGGCTGGAATGTCATTTTCATAGATATCCACCTCCTTATATTTTTCCAAGGGTTGCCCCATATTTTTTCTTAAGACATCAGCTTTGATTATATAAAAAAAATCTTGATACGTCAAGCATTACCGATGATTTTCTTTACTTTTTAATTGCTTAAATACATATTTTGATGTAAAATAGATAAAGAGTAGACTTGGGAAGTAGGAGTTTGTTTAAAATGAACGAAGTGAAAGAAAAATGGCCTGAGATCATCGAACATTTACGAGTGGAACACGAGCTGCTGAATGTATCCTTTAATACGTGGATAAAGCCGCTGAAAGTTTACGATGTCATCGATGACACTGCTTATATTCTTGTGAACAAGGATTCCAGTGTCGAATACATCGATAAAAAGTACCGTCTCCCACTCATGGTATGTATTGCTGAGATTACAGGCAAAGAGTACGAGATACAGTTTGTATCGGAAGATGACGATAAACTGAATGAAATTCATAATGCATCTATTGATAACGGTCAAAAGAAAAAGACGAAGTCCTTAGCAGAGAAAGCAGGGCTGAATCCAAAATATACTTTTGATACTTTTGTTGTAGGCGGAAATAACAACTTCGCTCATGCAGCTTCACTGGCCGTTGCCGAATCTCCCGGTGAAGTGTACAACCCTCTCTTTTTATATGGAGGTGTTGGACTTGGAAAAACCCATTTGATGCATTCCATTGCACACTTCATTTTGGACAAGAATCCGAAGAAAAAAGTATTATATGTAACCAGTGAGACGTTCACCAACGAACTGATTGATGCCCTGAGGAATGGTAAAACAGCCGGTAATGAATCTGCCATGCTGAACTTCCGTGATAAATACAGGAACATTGATGTTCTGTTGATTGACGATATCCAGTTTATAATAGGTAAAGAAAGTACTCAGGAAGAGTTCTTCCATACTTTCAATCACCTTCATACACTTGGAAAACAGATCATAATCTCCAGTGATAAACCTCCGAAAGATATCGAGACACTGGAATCCAGACTCCGCACACGTTTTGAGTGGGGTCTCATTGCTGATATCTCATCTCCGGATTATGAGACACGTATGGCAATTCTCCAGAAGAAGATCGAACTGGATCATCTGGAAAAATATAACATTAAGAATGATGTACTGGATTATATTGCAGCCAACGTCAAATCTAACATCCGTGAGCTGGAAGGTTCTCTGAATAAACTCATTGCCCTCTATAAGCTCAACAACAATAATAATCCGATTGATATTGCTCTTGCAGCAGAAGCATTAAAAGATATTATTTCTTCTGATAATAGAAGAGAAGTTACTCCGGAACTGATACTTGATATCGTTGCGGATCATTTTGGTATCACCGTTGCTGACCTTAAAAGCAAAAAACGTGATTCGGAGATTGCCGTTCCACGTCAGATCTGTATGTATCTGATGCGTACTATGACCGATACTGCCCTGAAAGGAATTGGTGCAGTTCTTGGAGGTAAAGACCACTCTACTGTCAAATATGGAGTAGAAAAGATCGCCAAGGATATCGAATCAGATGAGATGATGGCGAATACAATCAATATAATAAAGAAGAAAATCAACCCGGCTTAGGATTTTCCATATAGTTATCCACAATTTATCCACATTATCCACATTTTTGGATACTTGTGTGGATAGTATGTGGACAGTGCGTGGAAAATCCTCCGATTTATTTGGATATGGTGTGGAGAAGTGCTTTTTTGTCCATTTTTCAAAAAAGCAACAAAAATGTTTTCCAAAGCAGTTCCACACATTTTCCAGTTTAATTACACAGACTTATCAAAGCGCGAAACGCCTGAGTTTACTGGGCGCGCAGGGGTTTTCCTCTTATCCACAGCCCCTAAGGCGAATAAGGCGGAAAAAATTTATTTATTTCTATATATGCGTAACGTGGGAAAGGAGTTTTACACATATGAAAATCGTATGTAACAAATCAGACCTTGTAAAAGGAGTTAATATTGTTTCTAAAGCTGTTCCTGGAAAAACAACAATGCCAATATTGGAATGTATCTTAATTGATGCCACTACTGACATTATTAAGTTGACTGCCAACGATATGGAACTTGGCATCCAGACAGAAATTGCAGGTGAGATCATTGATCGTGGTATGATTGCCATTGATGCAAAGATTTTTTCTGAAATTGTTAGAAAACTTCCGGATAATGAAGTTTCTATAGAAACTGATGACAGACTTCAGACAACTATTGTGTGTGAAAAAGCAAAATTTGATATTTCCGGAAAACCTGGCAATGAATTTGCTTATCTTCCAATTATTGAGAAAGATGATTCTATAGCAATTTCACAGTTTACTTTGAAAGAAGTCATTCGCCAGACTATCTTTTCTATTGCTGATACAGAAAGCAACAAATTAATGACCGGAGAATTATTTGAAATAAAAGATAATGTTTTAAGAGTTGCATCTTTGGATGGACATCGAATTTCTATCCGTAAAATTGAATTGAAAAATCCAGTAAGTGATTATAAGATGGTTGTACCTGGTAAAACTTTAATTGAAATTAGTAAAATTTTATCCGGAGAAGCTGAGAGTATGGTCGAAATTTCTTATACAAATAACCATATTGTGTTTGAATTTAACAATACAATCGTTGTTTCCAGACTTATTGAAGGCGATTATTTTAAAATTGATCAGATGCTGTCCAGTGATTACGATACAAAAGTAAGAATTAACAAAAAAGAATTCTTAAATTGTATCGACCGCGCAACACTTCTCATCAAAGAAGGAGATAAAAAACCGATCATCATTGACATCCAGGATGAAATGATGGAGTTAAAAATCAAATCTCAGATTGGATCCATGAATGAAGAGATTATGATTTCCAAGGATGGAAAAGATCTTCTGATCGGATTCAATCCGAAATTCCTGATTGATGCACTGCGTGTTATTGATGATGAAGAGGTTACACTTTATCTGATGAATGCAAAAGCACCTTGCTTCATCAAGGATGAGACAGAAAGCTATATTTATCTTATCCTTCCTGTAAACTTTAATGCAAATGTATAATAAGTGCATAATTATACAAAAACACTAATATTATTCATAGAAATGCATGAATAATTATACATTTATTCATTTTTGTAAATATAAAGGAGCGACTATGGAAACAATCAAATTGCGTGATGAATTTATAAAGCTTGGGCAGGCATTAAAAGCAGCCGGTCTTGTTGAATCGGGCGTTGAGGCAAAAGAAGTCATCCAGGACGGACAGGTGTCTGTAAATGGAGAAATTGATACTCGCCGTGGAAGAAAATTATACGGCGGGGATGTTGTATCATTTGGCGGAGAAGAAATCAAAATTGAAGATTAAATCTTTGAAACTGAAAAATTTTAGAAACTACGAACTTTTGAATCTGGAATTTGATGGCAGCACCAACATTTTCTACGGGGATAATGCCCAGGGAAAGACGAATATTCTGGAGGCTGTCTATCTGTCCGGGACGACGAAGTCCCACAGAGGAAGCAAAGACCGAGATATGATCCGGTTCGGGGCAGAGGAATCACACATTGAGGTGATTGTTGAAAAACGCGGGATTCAGGATCAGATTGACATGCATCTGAAGAAGAACCGGCCGAAAGGTGTTGCTATTAATAAGATTCCGATACGCAAAGCCGGAGAATTATTTGGCATTGTAAATCTCGTATTTTTTTCACCGGAAGATCTGAACATTATAAAAAATGGTCCGGCGGGAAGAAGAAAGTTCATAGATTTAGAGCTGTCACAGCTTGATAAAGTATATTTTAATCATTTATCCAATTACAGTCGGATCGTAAATCAGAGAAATCATTTACTAAAAGACAGTGCATACCGGCAAGATGCAATGGAGACTCTGGACATCTGGGATCTCCAGCTTGTTCAGTATGGCAATGCAATCATTGCGAGGAGGAAACAATTTGTTGACGAAATGAACGAAATTGTTTCCGGAATACATAAGAAACTGACTGGCGGTAAGGAAGAAATCCGTCTGATTTACGAACCGAGTACGAAAAACATGTCTCTTGAGCAGGCTCTTGAGATGAACAGACAGCGAGATATCAGGATGAAGAGTACTTCGGTAGGGCCCCATCGAGACGACGTCTGTTTTATGGTCGGGAATCTGGACATCCGGAGATTCGGATCCCAGGGACAGCAAAGGACCGCAGCATTGTCATTGAAACTGGCAGAAATCGAGCTGGTGAAAAGAGTGATCGGAGACACACCGGTTCTGTTACTTGACGATGTGTTGTCTGAACTTGACAAACACAGGCAAAACTATTTATTAGACAGTATTCATGATATACAGACACTCATTACCTGTACAGGAGTGGATGAATTTGTAAATCATAGATTTGAAGTCAATAAAGTATTTCATGTCCAGAGCGGACAAGTGATAAAGGAAAACTAGGAGGATTAGCATGGCTACAGAAAAGGTACAGCACGAATATGGCGCAGACGAAATTCAGATACTGGAAGGACTGGAAGCTGTAAGAAAGCGTCCGGGAATGTATATTGGAAGTACCTCATCAAGAGGTCTTCATCATCTGGTATATGAGATTGTTGATAATGCGGTTGATGAGGCGTTGGCAGGATTCTGTGATACCATTCACGTAACAATCAATCCGGATAATTCCGTTACTGTCACAGATAATGGACGTGGAATTCCGGTCGGAATCAACCATAAATCAGGACTTCCGGCAGTTGAAGTCGTATTTACGGTGCTTCATGCCGGAGGAAAATTCGGTGGTGGAGGATACAAGGTATCCGGAGGACTTCATGGAGTAGGTGCATCTGTTGTAAATGCGCTTTCTGTCTGGCTGGAAGTTGAAATCTGTCACGAAGGAAAAGTATACAGACAGCGCTATGAGCGAGGAAAAGTTGCAAAGAAGCTGGAAGTCATCGGAGAATGTGAGCCGGGAAAGACAGGAACAAAGGTCACATTCCTGCCGGATGGAGAGATTTTTGAGACAACAATCTTTGATTACAGCATTTTACAGCAGAGATTCCGTGAGATGGCATTTTTAACAAAGGGACTGAAGATCGTTCTTCGCGATGAAAGACCACAAGAGCCGATTGAGAAGACTTTCCACTACGAAGGTGGAATCAAAGAATTTGTTGAGTATCTGAACCGTAGTACGACTCCGCTTTACGAGCAGATCATTTACTGTGAGGGAATCGTCAACAATGTATCTGTTGAAGTTGCAATGCAGCACAATGATTCCTACAATGAGAACAGCTACGGATTTGTAAATAATATTACGACTCCGGAAGGCGGAACTCATATTGTCGGATTTAGAAATGCGTTAACAAAGACATTTAATGATTACGCAAGAAAGAATAAACTTTTAAAAGATAATGAGCCGAACCTGACAGGTGAGGATATCCGTGAGGGACTGACTGCAATTATCAGTGTCAAGATCGAGGATCCTCAATTCGAAGGTCAGACAAAGCAGAAACTTGGAAACAGTGAGGCAAGAGGAGCAGTAGATAATGTTGTCAGTGAACAGCTTCAGATTTTCCTGGAACAGAATCCTCAGGTCGCTAAAGTAACAGTTGAGAAGTCTGTGATGGCACAGCGTGCGAGAGAGGCTGCAAGAAAAGCGAGAGATCTGACAAGAAGGAAATCAGCCCTTGATGGTATGTCACTTCCTGGTAAGCTTGCAGACTGTTCTGACAAGAATCCGGAAAAATGCGAAATCTACATCGTAGAGGGAGACTCCGCCGGTGGTTCCGCAAAGACAGCCAGAGACCGTGCAACACAGGCCATCCTTCCACTTCGTGGTAAGATCCTCAATGTTGAGAAGGCAAGACTGGATCGAATTTATGGAAATGCGGAGATCAAAGCCATGATCACGGCATTTGGAACCGGAATCCATGAAGACTTTGATATCAGCAAATTACGTTATCACAAGATCATCATCATGACCGATGCCGACGTGGATGGAGCCCATATCAGTACACTGCTTCTGACATTTATGTACAGATTTATGCCAGATCTGATCAAAGAAGGATACGTGTATCTGGCACAGCCGCCACTTTATAAGCTCGAAAGAAATAAAAAAGTTTGGTATGCATACAGCGACGAAGAACTTGACAGCATTTTGCAGGAAGTTGGGCGTGATAATAATAATAAAATTCAGCGTTACAAAGGTCTTGGAGAGATGGATGCAGAGCAGCTTTGGGATACCACTATGGATCCGGAGCACCGCGTACTCCTTCGTGTCACAATGGATGATGAGACAGCAAGCGAGCTGGATCTCACATTTACAACACTGATGGGAGATAAGGTAGAGCCAAGACGTGAGTTCATTGAAGAAAATGCACAGTATGTACAGAATCTTGACATTTAAACTTGACATTTAAATATCAGCGAAATATTTTCGCTTTGCAGAAAGGAAAATAGATAAATGGAAGACAATATTTTTGATAAAGTCCATGAGGTCGACCTAAAGAAAACGATGGAGACCTCCTATATCGATTATGCCATGAGTGTTATTGCTTCCCGTGCGCTTCCAGATGTAAGAGACGGATTGAAACCTGTACAGAGAAGAATTCTTTACTCCATGATCGAGCTGAACAATGGACCGGATAAACCGCACAGAAAATCAGCCCGTATCGTCGGTGATACAATGGGTAAATATCATCCGCACGGTGACAGTTCCATTTACGGAGCATTGGTTAATATGGCTCAGGAATGGTCTACCAGATATCCGCTCGTTGACGGGCATGGAAACTTCGGCTCTGTGGACGGTGACGGAGCAGCGGCTATGCGTTACACAGAGGCAAGATTGAGTAAGATTTCCATGGAACTGACTGCTGATATCAACAAAGATACGGTAGACTTCATGCCAAACTTCGATGAGACGGAGAAAGAGCCGGTTGTACTTCCGGCAAGATTCCCGAACCTTCTGGTGAACGGTACATCCGGTATCGCCGTAGGTATGGCAACGAATATCCCGCCGCACAATCTTCGTGAGGTCATTGACGCAGTAGTCAGAATTATCGATAACAAGATTGCAGATAAAGACGAGACAACAATGGAAGAAATCCTTGAGATCATCAAGGGACCAGACTTCCCGACCGGTGGAGAGATTCTTGGTACAAGAGGAATCGAGGAAGCATATCGAACAGGACGTGGTAAGATTCGTGTACGTGCCGTAACGAACATTGAGACGATGCCGAATGGAAAGAGCCGCATCATTGTTACAGAGCTTCCGTACATGGTCAATAAGGCCCGTCTGATCGAGAAGATCGCAGAGCTGGTACGTGACAAGAAGGTGGATGGAATCACAGACTTAAGTGATCAGTCCAGCCGTGAAGGTATGCGTATTGTTATTGAACTTCGTAAAGATGTCAATGCAAATGTATTGCTGAACCAGCTTTACAAACATACACAGCTTCAGGATACATTTGGCGTGATCATGCTGGCACTGGTCGGCAAACAGCCAAAAGTCATGAATATTTTAGAGCTTCTTGGATATTACCTGAAGCATCAGGAAGATGTTGTGACACGTCGTACAAAGTACGAACTGAACAAAGCAAAAGAAAGAGCGCATATCTTAAAAGGATTATTGATCGCGCTTGATAATATTGACGAAGTTATCCGGATCATCCGTGGTTCCAGTACGGTACAGGCTGCAAAAGCAGAACTCATGGAGAAATTCGAACTGGATGATGTTCAGGCTCAGGCTATCGTAGATATGCGTCTGCGTGCTCTGACAGGATTGGAAAGAGAGAAGCTTGAGAAAGAATATGCAGAACTTATGGCTCAGATTGAGAGACTGGAGGCAATTCTGGCAGACGAAAAATTACTTCTTGGAGTGATTCGTGAAGAAATCCTTGTCATTAAGGATAAATATGGTGATGACAGAAGAACATCCATCGGATTTGACGAGTATGACATTTCCATGGAGGATCTGATTCCGAAGGAGAATATTGTAATTACCATGACAAAGCTTGGTTACATCAAGCGTATGTCTGATGATACATTTAAGGCACAGAATCGTGGCGGTAAGGGAATTAAAGGTATGCAGACTCTGGATGAAGATTATGTGGAAGAGCTATTCATGACGAATACGCACCACTACATTATGTTCTTTACGAACACCGGACGTGTCTACAGACTGAAAGGTTACGAGATTCCGGAGGCAAGCCGCACATCAAGAGGAACTGCGATCATCAACCTGCTCCAGTTAATGCCGGGCGAGAAGATTACCGCAGTAATCCCGATTGATTACTACCGCGATCAGGATTATCTGATCATGGCAACGAAGAAAGGTCTTGTGAAGAAGACATCACTTCGCGAGTACATGAATGTAAGAAAGACAGGACTTGCCGCAATTACACTGCGTGATGAGGATGAACTGATCGAAGTAAAATTCACAGACAACAATCAGGAAATCATTCTTGCAACGAAGTATGGTCAGTGTATCCGTTTTAATGAGACCGACGTAAGAGCAACAGGACGTAACTCCATGGGAGTACGCGGAATCAACCTTGCAGACCGCGACGAAGTGATTGGAATGCAGCTTGTGACCCAGGGACATGACCTTTTGATCGTATCTGAAAAAGGTATGGGTAAACGTACAGACATCCATGAATTTACAGCACAGAACCGTGGTGGCAAAGGAGTGAAGTGTTACAAGATCACTGAAAAGACAGGAAATGTCATCGGAATCAAGGCAGTTGACGAAGACGATGAGATTATGATCATAAACACAGACGGAATCATCATCCGTATGCTGTGTTCAGGAATCTCCGTACTCGGAAGAATCACATCCGGAGTCAAACTCATCAACCTGAAAGATAAAGAGACCGTAGCAAGTATCGCAAAAGTCAGAGACGAAGAAAAAGAAGAAGCCAAAAAGAAAGAAATCTTCGGCGAAGATGGGGTTGAAGTAGACCAGATCGATGTAGAATCACTGGCGTTAGAAAGTGACGAAGAATAAAAATAATTCTATCTGAGAAAAGAAAACTTAATAAGACTATAAAAAAATCTGCAGCTGCAGGACATGAAAATCCGAGGCTGCAGATTTTTTTGTCTTGTATATCACTAAGGGACAGGGTAAAATGAAAAAAGAGATGAAAGGAGATCATTATGCGTTCAGTCGATGTAAGTATAGTTACGAGAAATATTAAAGAAATGTGTATTCAGGCGAATCATTTTCTGTCTGAGGATATGGATATAGCAATGAAAAATGCGGTGGAGACGGAGGAAGCACCGCTTGGAAAGCAGATTCTGACACAGCTTCAGGAGAACTTAAAGATTGCAGGAGAGGATATGATCCCAATCTGTCAGGATACTGGTATGGCGGTCGTGTTCATAGAAGTTGGTCAGGAGGTACACTTTGAAGGTGGAAGTCTTACGGATGCCATCAATGAGGGTGTGCGCCAGGGATATGTGGAAGGATATCTTAGAAAGTCTGTTGTAGGTGACCCGATTATCCGTGAGAATACGAAAGATAACACGCCGGCAGTTATTCACTATAACATTGTGCCGGGGGATAAAGTAAAGATTAAAGTTGCTCCGAAGGGATTTGGAAGCGAGAATATGAGCCGTGTTTTTATGCTGAAGCCTGCCGATGGGATTGAAGGTGTGAAGAATGCAATTCTGACAGCTGTTCAGGATGCAGGACCGAATGCCTGTCCGCCGATGGTAGTCGGTGTCGGAATTGGTGGTACCTTTGAAAAATGTGCTCTTATGGCAAAGGATGCCCTGACACGTGAAGTTGGCACACACTCAGACATCCAGTGGGTCAAGGATCTGGAAGAGGAGATGCTTGAGACAATCAACAAGCTTGGTATCGGACCTGGAGGTCTTGGAGGAACAACAACAGCTCTTGCGGTAAATGTTAATACATACCCGACTCACATTGCGGGACTTCCGGTAGGAATCAATATTTGCTGTCACGTCAACAGACACATTGTGAGGGAGGTATAGTCATGGAGAAGCATATAAAAGCACCAATCAGCAAAGAAGTATCCCGTAAGCTCAGAGCAGGAGATTATGTATACATTACAGGAACTATCTACACGGCGAGAGATGCCGCTCACAAGAGAATGGATGATGTTCTTAAAAATGGAGAAAATCTTCCGGTAGATATGGTTGGACAGACGATTTATTACATGGGACCATCTCCAGCGAGAGAAGGGCGTCCGATTGGTTCGGCAGGTCCGACAACTGCGAGCCGTATGGACCGTTATGCGCCGAAGCTTCTGGATCTTGGTCTCACAGCCATGATTGGAAAAGGTAAGAGAAGTAAGGAAGTACTGGATGCTGTCAAAAGAAACGGAAGCGTTTACTTCGCAGCAGTGGGAGGAGCAGGAGCGCTTCTTTCAAAATGTATTAAGACTTCTGAGGTCGTAGCTTATGATGATCTAGGAACGGAAGCTATCCGCAAGCTTTATGTGGAAGATTTCCCGGTGATTGTAGTCGCTGATTGCGAGGGCGGTTATCTGTACGAAAGTGCCATAAAGGAGTACAAGAAGATATGAAACGAATCATAATGATGGTTCTTCGGAACATTTTACTTGTTCCGTGGATGTGGGCAAAATTATGTTATCATGCATCCCACGTAGACAAATACACAGAAGAAGAACATTACCGGATGCTCCGGTTCATCACACACCGCGCTAATAAAGGTGGAAATGTGACCATAGATGCCCACGGGCTTGAGAATATCCCAGAAGAAAACGGCTTTATGTTCTTCCCAAATCATCAGGGACTTTACGATGTACTGGCACTTGTAGATGTCTGCCCGAAGCCATTTTCCGTAGTTGCTAAAAAAGAAGTGGAAAATGTGCCATTTTTAAAACAAGTTTTCAAATGTATGAAAGCATATATGATGGATCGTAATGATATCCGTCAGTCACTGCAGGTCATTGTAAATGTGACAAATGAGGTAAAGAACGGAAGAAATTATCTCATTTTCCCGGAAGGAACAAGATCTAAGATGGGAAATGAGATGCTGGAGTTTAAAGGCGGAAGCTTTAAAGCAGCCACGAAAGCAAAATGCCCGATCGTGCCGGTTGCACTGATCGATTCTTTCAAGCCATTTGACACTAACAGTATCGCACCGGTCACAGTGCAGGTACATTTCTTAAAACCGCTGTACTATGATGATTATAAAGACATGAAGACGAATGATATAGCGGAACTTGTAAGAAGTCAGATCCAGAAAACAATCCATGATTCCATTTATCCTGTCGGAGTGTATGGAGTTATGTTGGATACGAAGGTGATGATGGAAATACATTTGAGCCAGTAGAGGACGATGAATTCCTGATATTTAATAACTATCACTTTATGACGAAGAGTATGGATTATGCTCTTGCCACGATTACAGGAACTTATTCTTACACTGTAAAAGAGATTAATGAGCAGGGTGAAAATAATGTTAGCGATATTGAATATGATCCGTATGTATATACCGTTACGGTAAATGTGGATGAAAACATGGATATGTCTATAACTTACACAAAAAATGGAACAAATGTGGATAACTCAGCCGAGAGTGTAGATGGAATCTCATTTGAAAATAAGATGTCTGTAACAGCAGCAGCTATTGATCCAGCGGTTAAGAAAGTATTAAATAATGCTGAACTTCAGCCGGGAGAATTTACATTCCAGTTATTTGATGAGAATAATAACTTGATTGATACTAAGAAAGGGCGTGTGAAAAAACTTTCGTTTTTTCACACGCCCTTCTTTTAGCTCCTGTAAATAAAAAGTACTTTACATAAATCCGTTTATTCGATATCATTTTGTATGAATGTATGTCATAAAACATGTAGATGGCAGATGAAGTAGAGCATTATTATCTGCAGTCTTTATAGAGGCTTATGATAAGTCTTGAATGTTATCATGGAGGAAGAAAATTGTGGAAAACAAAAATCAGACAATGTTACAGCGGGGAATAACATTGTTGACAGTTATTATTGGAAATGCTATGTACGCAGCGGTCGCGGTATTATTCCTGCTTCCGTCAGGGCTGCCGACCGGAGGAACGACAGGTATTGCACTTTTAGTGAACAGATTGACCGGATTATCCGTTTCGATGTTCGTGCTGGGATTTAATATTGTGATGCTGGTAGTCGGATTTATTTTTCTTGGAAAGAAATTCGCATTTACAACTATTGTAAGTACATTTACTTATCCAATCTGCCTGGAGTTATTCGGACAGATATTTGCAAATGTACATTTCACAGACGATATCTGGCTGAACACGATATTCTCAGGGCTGGGAATCGGAGTGGGGCTTGGAAGCGTCATTCGTATGGGAGCATCCACCGGAGGTATGGATATTCCGCCGTTAATTTTGAATAAATATTTCAAGATACCCGTGTCAGTCAGCCTGAATGTATTTGATATATGCATCCTGCTTGGCCAGGCTATCCTCATACCGCCTGAAATGCTGTTATATGGAGTTATTCTTGTTATAACCTATACAACAGTGCTGAATAAGGTATTGCTCCTTGGTGAATCTAAAATGGAGGTTAAAATCATCAGCAGAAATCCGGAGCCGATCCGTCAGGCGATTATCGGGCATCTGGACCGGGGACTTACAATTCTGCGTGCAGAGGGTGGATATTCACAGGAAGACCGCCAGGTGCTTCTCGTTGTTGTGTCAAACCGTGAACTGCATCAGTTGGAGCGTATTGTAAAGAATATTGATCCAGAAAGCTTTGTAATCGTAAGTGAAGTCAGAGAAGTCAGCGGTCGTGGATTTTCATTGACAAAAGAGCACAAGAGTACTCAGAGCGAAGGAAATAGTGCCAGTGTAAATGTGAAATAAGAGTTTGAAAATATTTAAAATTACGTGAAAGTCAGCCGAAAGTCAGAATTGAAAAATAAGGTAAAAAATTTCCCTAAAATAAGGTTGAAAAAATAAAGTAAAAAAATGATTGACATTAGGGTAAACCTCTAGTATAATCATTTTTGCTGGAGAAATACTCAAGAGGCTGAAGAGGCGCCCCTGCTAAGGGTGTAGGTCGGGTGACCGGCGCGAGGGTTCAAATCCCTCTTTCTCCGTAGGTAAGAGATTTGGAAGAAATTCCAAATCTCTTTTTTTTCGTTCTAAGCAAAGACCGCTACTTGAAATTTACATTTGTCTGGGGTACTATCTTTTTAAATAAACTACACGTATAGAAGAAAAGAAGCCAAGACGATGTTGGACAGTTCACATTATGCTATGCTGGAGGTAAAAGAGAAGGTATTACGTTATATGGCTTGCCAGAAGTACCTTGGAAAAAACTACGGGGCAGTTATGCTGCTTGCCGGACCTCCCGGAGTAGGCAAGACATCCATTGCAGTTTCGATTGCAAAGGCGATGGGAAGACCTTGTGTGAAAATATCACTGGCAGGTGTTTCGGATGCATTATTTCTACGAGGAACACAGACAGTATTCAATAATGCCAAGCCGGGAAGGATTGTGGATGCTCTGGTACATGGGAAAAGCTTCTGCCCATTGATCTTATTGGATGAAATTGACAAAATGGGAAGTTCCATCGAACATGGCTGCCCGGAAAATGTACTTCTTGACATATTAGACAGTGACCGTTCAAAATTTGTAGATAACTATCTGGGATTTCCGCTGGATCTGTCAAATGTAATTTTTGTGGCAACGGCTAATAGTCTTGAACCGTTGTCGCCGATATTACAGGATCGTCTGGACATTGTAGAATTACCTCCATATACGATAAGAGACAAAAAGCAAATTGTGAAAGGATACATTTGGCCAAAACTGATCAAGGAGTATCAAATAGAGCAGGTAGATATTGAGGAAGATGCAATAGAAGAATTGATTGCACTGTGTCCGGAGGAAGGTGTCCGTGACCTTGAAAGGATCTGCCGGAAAATGTGTGAATCTGTTATTAGTTTATATTATGTAGAAGGAAATATCATAAAGAACATCAAAGCAGAGAATCTGGCAAAAATAATGGGACCTATTTATTATAGATAAGATTGTAATAATGGGCACTATATTTTGTATGTTATATGCGTGTAAACACTAAGTATAGATGCGGAAAATTAATGAGAAAAAGATGTAAAAAAAGATGAATAAAAGTATTGACATATGGTTGTCTAAATGATATTATAACTAAGCTGATTCGCGAGAAAACAATTCTTAAGAATCAAAAAAAGAATAAAAAAGTTATTGACAAGAGTTAATAATTATGATATTCTAGACAAGCTGTTTCGAACGACAGAGATGATCGAAGCGGACAGTGAAAAAGAAAAATAAAAAAGTTGTTGACAAGCGATTGTGAA
>UMEI01015683.1_pt1 | contig 21283 bp, 20 predicted proteins | sample 1964711 | NCBI WGS metagenome assembly UMEI01 (sample SAMEA4836016, study PRJEB28245) | human gut metagenome | biome: gut microbiome; material: fecal sample | place: Denmark | collected 2008 | reverse complement strand
TTTACTGTATCAATTATAAATTCCATTTTCTTTTCTCCTATTCTTTTATTAAGTTTTTTATTCCTGCTTGTAAAGCAACATCATAAAAATGTTGCATTTGTTGCTTGGTAAACATTTGATATGATTCTAATCCGTATTTTAAATTCACAAGTTCATATTTAGCTGAAGCTAAAGGATTATAATTCAGCATCTCATATTTTACTTCTGGATTTATTTGAATTAAAAATTTTACGATTTGATGAATATTTTCATCCGTTGCACTCATTGTTGGAATCAGTGGTGTTCTAATGATCACTTTATCTTTATATTCACTTTGTAAAACATAACGAATATTTTCTTTAATAAGTTGTGATGATACATTTGTACAGGCCTGATGTTTTTGCTCATCAAATATTTTTAAATCTATATAAACTAAATCTAAATAAGGCAATGCCTTTTTTATAAGTTCTAATGATGTATAAAATGATGTTTCAATAGCTGTATGAATCTTTTCTTTCTGACATCTTTTTAAAATTTTAATAAGAAATTCACCTTGCATAAAGGGTTCTCCACCAGAAAATGTAACACCTCCTCCATGTTGAAAGAAAACTTCATCCTCTTTAATTTTATTCATTAATTTATCTAAAGTATACTCTTGACTATCATATTGAATAGCACTACTAGGACATGTTTTAATAACTTGATCAAAGTCTTGATGATTTTGAAAATACGGACGATCGTTTTGATAATTAATTTGTTCTTTGAATTGTTGACAACATCTACAATGAATACATTTATTTTTAAAATAGATGACTTGTCTTTGAGTGTTTAATCCTTCTGGATTTTGACACCATAGACAACGAAGTGGACACCCCTTAAAAAAAACTGTTGTTCTTAAACCACTCCCATCATGTATTGCAAATCTTTTAATATCAAAAACCAATGCTTTAGATATTTTCATAAGTTGTTCTTTCAATAATTTCATCTTGTAGCTTGCCAGCAAGTTCAACAAAGTATGCTGTATAACCAGCAACACGAATTGTCAACGATTGATGATTTTCAGGATGAACTTTAGCATCAAGCAAATCTTCTTTTCTAACAACATTAAATTGTATATGAGGTACTTTTAAATCCACAAAAGCACGTAAGAAATTTTCAAATTTCAAACAGCCTGTTTCTGTTTTAAAAAATTCTGGTAAGAATTTCATATTTAAAAGATCACCATTCGTCGTACATGAATTATTAAGTTTTGAAACAGATTTTAAAACAGCTGTTGGGCCTTGTAGATCTCTACCATAGACAGGTGACATACCTCCATCAGCAAGTGGTTTTAAAGCATTTCTGCCATCTGGTGATGCTCCTACATTTTCACCCATTGGAACATGTGCAGAAACAGTATACATTCCTGTATGATAAGGACCTCCTCGATAATTTGTATAACGTTTCATCTTTTCTCTAAAGTAACATGCCCATTGATTTCCAAGCTCATCGACCCACTTTACATCGTTTCCATATTTAGGCACTTTATTTAAAAGCATTGTTTGTATGATTTCATAGCCTTTAAAATCTTCTTGTAAAGCATTTAATAAATCATGTTGACTTATCATTTTATCATCATAAACAAGTTGTTTAATAGCTGCTAGAGAATCTACAAGATTGGCTACTTGAATCATTTGAATACCAGATAGATTATATTTAGCTCCACCTTTAGTAACATCTAATCCTTTTTCTAAACAATCATCAATAACAGTAGATAGAAAAGCTGTTGGTAAATAATCTTGATGTGCTTTTTCTACAATCTTTTCTGCAGCCATCATCTTATCAATAAAATAATCAATTTGTTTTTGAAAAGCATTTTCTAAATCTTGATAAGTTTGATATGTTTCTAAACTTCCTAAATCTAATCCTATTTGTTGCTTTGTTAGTAAACATTTTCCATGATTCAAAGTAAGTTCTAATGCTTTATTTAAATTAAACATGGCTGCATCAGACCATCCTAAATTGTTGCCATGTGTTGTCAGTTCAACACATCCAACAATAGCATAATTACGTGCATCTTTTTCTTCAATTCCTAAATCTTCAATCATTGGTTGAATAATAGCTTCATCATTGAAAAATTGTGGCATACCACTTCCAAGTGAAACAACTTTAATAGCAGCTTGCATTAATTCATGGCTAGAATTTTTATTAAGTCTTACAGATAAATTAGGTTGTGGTAATCCTAAATGCTCTTGTGCTTTTAAACAAAGTAAAGAAAGCTCATTATATGTATCATTTCCCTTTTCATCTACACCTCCAATAGCAATGTTAAAACCAATTGGAAATCCAGCAAAATATTTAGCACTATTTTGATTTCTTAAATAAACAACTTGATTAAATTTCAACCACAAACATTCTAATATTTCTAAAGCTTCTTGTTTAGTAAGAATTCCTTTTTCTATATCTCTTTGATAATAAGGATAAAGATATTGATCCATTCTCCCTGGTGAAAAAGAAGAAGCATTGGATTCCATATGTAATATCACAAATAAAAACCACAAAGATTGCACCGCTTCATGAAAAGTTTCTGGAGGTCTTTTAGAAAGCTTCATACAAATCTTTCCCACTTCTTTTAAAGATTCGATTTTTTCACTTTCAATCAAATCATGATATCTTTGCATAAAATGAACTGCCCCTTCTAATACAAGAATCGTACATTCATAAAATTCTTTTTGTTCATCTTTACAATTCTTTAACTTTTTTTTTGCTTTTTCCATTAAACCTTGAGGACCAAGTTTTAACCATAAAGCACTATCAGGACAAATATGACCTTGAGCATGATCTTTTTGATTAATTTTTACCACTTTACTTATTTCATTAATTTCTATTCCATAAGTTCCTTTAATTGCATCTTCTAAAGATTTTCCTTTCCAATAAGGATAAATCTTTTCTCTAAATTCTTTAATATCTTCTTCTTTTACTAAAAACTGATCTTGTGGTCTTGTTGGTAACGTTTCAAATTCTTGATTGATCCTCGAACAACCACTTTCAGGAAAAACAACACCATAACGTACACCCTTTGTACGATTTCCAACAATCAACTCTTCATCTTCAACAGAAATCTCTAATTCCTCTAATGCTGCTTTTAAAGAAAGAGCTCTTTTTTTAGGAAGAGATAATTTCTCATTTTCTTGATAAACACGTGTAATGATTCGTGCCTGTTCAATAGAAGCATAACGTTTACTGCTCAACATCTTTTCTTTTAAATCAGAAATTCTTTTTGTTTGATATAAACAATTCATAACACGCCTCCTTTTATTGTTTTTTCTTATTACAAGACTATTATAAATCAATAAAACAATAAATTTCAATAATTGTTTTATTGATTTTTCATAAAAAAAGAAATCATTAAATGATTTCTAATCCATACTCCATTATTTTTTCCTTAAAAGGACTTCCTAACTCTTGTTCACCAATATATCCAGTAAATTCACTTAAATGCCCAAAAACATAATTCCCATCTAAATTGAGTTTTTCATTTTCGGCCACAAGATAACATTTTTTACTTGCATCCATGACTTCTTTTTTTGTAAGACCATCTTCGACATCATATGTGGTTACTTTTCCATCATGGATATTCATTCCTACTGTACCGATAAAAGAAAGATCAAAACGATAATTGTGAATTTGTTCAATTGCAAGAGTACCTATAAAACCATCTTTAGCGCGATTAAAATGTCCTCCAATGAAAATAAGATTTACTTTATGTTCCCCATGTCTAAATAATTGCATAATATCAATCATATTTGTAATAATTGTAAGTGATATATTTTTTTGATAAATACACTTGGCAAGTTCTAAATTCACTGTAGAGATTCCTAAAAAAATCACCGTATTTTCTTCAATCAATTCAACTGCTTTTTTCGCGATGATTTTCTTTTGTGATAAACGTACACTCATACGTCCATCTACATGGTAAGCATGGAGATTCTTTCTTACTTGCATAGCTCCTCCATGAATACGTTTTAAAAGTCCTTCTTTTTCTAGAGCCGTTAAATCTTTACGAATGCAATCTTCTGTGACTTCGAAATCATTTGCGAGTTCTTTAACTTTTACTTTTCCTTCTGTATTTAATCTTGCCAGTATTTGTTCATGTCTTTCTTGTTGAAGCATTTTTTCTACCTCTCTTTTATGACATTTTAACATATTCAAAATATCTTGAAAATGAGTAACAACACCCTTCAACTTGATAAAATATGCAAAAATACATTTTTTATCAAGTTATAACTCTTTTTCATAAAAAAACAAGGACTACAACGAGTCCTTATTTATTGGCAAGACAATCTTAAAGGTTGTTCCTTTACCTAATTCACTTTCTAAATGAATTGTTCCTTTATAATATTGAACAATGTGTTTTACAATTGCAAGTCCAAGACCTGTACCACCTGTTTCCTTATCACGCCCTGCATCACATCTAAAGAAACGTTCAAAGACACGCCCTTGATCAATAAGTGAAATTCCACGACCTGTATCACTTACTTCAATAATGTAGTCTTGATCAACAAGATAAGAATGAATATTTAAACTTCCTTTTTGTTTATTATATTTAACAGCATTATTAATAAGGTTGTTCATCAATTGTTGGATGTGTTGATGATTTGCTAGATAAGTTTGTGATGTTAAATCACATTCTACTGTAATTTCTCTTTTTTCTATTTCTACTTTTAATGATTCTAAAATATCATCAACAATTGGTTGGAGATGAACAGGATGTTTAATGACTTCAATATCTTTGTTTTCAAGTCTTGAAATCATTAAAATATCACCTATCAATTGTGACATATGATCAACTTCTTTTTGTATTTTATCCAATGCTTGTTTTCTTACTTTAGGATCATCAATCATTCCTGCTTGTAATAATTCACTATAACCTCTAATGGATGTCATAGGTGTTTTAAGTTCATGAGAAACATTTGAAAAAAATTCTTGTCTCATTTTTGTAGCATTAACAGATTCAGTAACATTTACAAAGAGCAAAGTCACTCCATATTCTACTTTAGCAAGATGGCAATCATAGACTTCTTCATCTTTTTTTAGAGTAACGATTTTAGGTTCTACACCGATATTTTCTAATTGATCTATAATTTGGTGATCGAAGATAAAATCTTGGATAGGTTGATTCACTTCCATTCTATCACTAAAAAGTTGTTTAGCTTTTTTATTGACCATAAGTATTTCATAATTTGTATCTAATAAAATGAACCCTTCATTCATTTTATCAAGAATACTATTTATTTTTAATCTTTCATTTTTCAAAGTTTTTAGTGTTTTTCTTATTGTATCTGCTTGTTCTTTAAGCTTTGTCGCAATAACATTAAATTCATCATATTGATAATGATCAAAACTTAAATAACGATTATCATTGATTTTAGAAACCTCTTCACTAATTTCCTCTAATGGTTTCGTAAGTGTTCTAGAAAAACGATAAGAAAGAGCTAAAGCAACACATAATGATAAAGCAGCACTAATAAATAATGGTTCTAAAAGTGGTCCTATATTATCAAAGATACCATTATAAGGAATCGCAATACGAACAACATAACCACGATGATAATAAGCCACATACATCATATTCTTTTTAACAGTTGAAGAATAACGTGTCGCATAACCAAACTGATCACTTAAAGCTTCTTTAAATTCACTACGTCCACTATGATTTTCTTGAATCCCCTCTTTATCACTATCCGCTAAAACATTTCCTTCTTTATCAATAATTGTTAAACGTGTATCTTTTGTATAAGCTAAATCATTTAATTTATCTATTTGTTTTTCTAATGGTTTTTGGTAATCAATTTGATTTTCTACAAGCTTTACCGTATAGTACATATCTTTTCTTGTTGTTTGCATCATTTGATCAGAAAGAATCACCATTGAAACACTTGAAGAAAATAATAACGTAATAATTAAAACTGTTGCAAAATATTTAAATAGAGCTTTATTCATCTTATTTCACTTCCTCAACATAGCGGTATCCTACACCTCTAATAGTTTTAATATACTTACTTCCATCATCATCCAATTTAGCTCTTAAAGCACGAATATGCACATCTAAAACTCTTGATTCACCTATAAAATCATAACCCCAAATATGATTTAAAATTTCATCTCTTTCGACTACACGTGTATGATTTTCTACTAAATAAAGAAGTAACTGATATTCTTTATTTGTAAGTTCCATGACTTGTCCATTATGCATCACTGTTCTTGTTTGTTTATCAATTTTTAAGGTTTGACTTTCAATAATCGGCGCTGCTTTAGGAGCATGTCTTCTAAGCAAAGAACGTACTCTAGCTTGTAACTCTAAAACACCAAATGGTTTGGTCATATAATCATCACTACCACTATCTAAACCATTGACTTTATCAATTTCTCGGTCCTTCGCACTTAAAATCAGAATAGGTAATTCTTGATCAGTTTCACGTATCTTTTTGATAGCATCAATTCCTGAAATGCCAGGTAACATTAAATCAAAAACAGCTAGATCCACTTGATCTGTTTTCATATTTTCTAAAGCATCTAAAGCATTTGAATATTGTTTAACAGTATAACCTGCACTTGTTAAAGCTAAATCTATAATTTCTCTAATATTTTCATCATCTTCTACTACATATATACATTCTTTCATTATTTCCACATCCTTTACATTATCTTAACATAGCAAAGGGGAGGTTATGTTAAGTTTAGGTTAAAAGTTGATTAGAAATAAAAGAACTTATACCATGCTGTTTGTATAAGTCCTTTTTATTATTTATCAAAAATTCTTCTTAGATGTGCATAATCATCAAAATATTCAACATTCATATCTTGATTTATTTTATCAATGTTATTTTCTTTATTTTCTACAAATAAATCTAATTGAACATATGCTTCATGTTCAATCAATTTTATTTCTAAATATGTTTTATCTGATTGTTCAAAAAAATTGGAAATAGTATTAATTATTTTATCACAATTATTAAAATCTTTAAAAAACGAATCATTTCCGATATTTATCAATAATTTTACTTTTATATCAAATTGAGATTTTATTAGGAAAATATAATCATTCAATAATGTATCAAATATATAATTATTTGTCATGATATTTGTTTTCTCATCTAACAAATCATAAAAATGCTCTACCTGATTTTTTGCATCTTCATATTTTTGATCATCTATATTATTTTCTATCAAAATCAATCCATATCTTAAAGAATGCTGTATTTTCATAACATTATCATGAAGATAATGAACTAAAGACTTATTTTTTTCTATGTATTCCAATTCTTTATTTTTTAACACATATTCTGTTTTTTCATTATAGAGTCGTGTCATATGTAAAAACAAAATACAAACTACAAAAAATAAAACTGTTAACAAAAGTAAAACTAAATAGATATCATCTATTGTTTTTTGCATGTGGCCTACATTATTTAACAAAATGACATATATTCCAAAAATCAGCATCATGATTACTGATAATAAAAATTTATTTTTTTCAATGATTGCATTATTTATTTTAGATTTAAAAATTTCAATTATTATAATGATTACAAAAAACAAAATCCTTGCTGTAAACATAACCATTATTTTATAGGATTCCATGATTTCAACAACAGAGAGATGTGAAACTATTTTAATTAAAAGAATAACACATGTTGAAGTAAAAACAGAAATCCACGAAGGCAATATACAAAGAATAAAATTAAAAAGAACAAATTTCTTTTTCATTAAAGAGACAAAAATAAAACTTATAATACCTATGGCATACACTAGCACATTCCCAAATAAATTATATTTTTGTAAGAACTGCATAATGCAAAAATTAATAATAGATGTTATTAAACAAAATCTTTTCTTATCCTCTATATCACAAAAGACACATATCAATAAGGAGCCTAATAACACTTCTAAATAATCTAAAAAGAAATACATCATTTTAATAAATACTCCTTATACGATGCAAGTACATCTTGTTGATACTTCTTTCCAATCTTTAAAGTAACTCCATTTCTCAATAATAACTCTTCTTTATAAATTTCTTTAACCCAAAATAAATTAACTGCATAGGATTTTTGAATTCTAATGATATTCGTAGAATTAATAAGTGACATCATTTTATTAAAAGTACTCGAATATTTATAATCATTAAATGGTGCATGAATCGTAATTTCATGTAAAAACGATTCTAAATAAATGATATCTGATAATTGAATAGCTGTTTTTTTACCATTTAAATCAAAAGTAATAATTTTATGATTTTTATTAATATATTTTTGAATTAGAGTACATGCGATTTTCATATCTCTATCAAAATTATCTTTTCTAATAAAGTAAAAAGGTTGTACAATTAATGAATCAAAAATCATATCATTCATTGCTGAAACAAATATAATAATTGCATTAGAATTGTTCTCTCTAATTTTTTCAGCAATTTTGATGCCATTTTTTTCTTTTAAATCAATATCCAAAAGGAAAATATCTCCTTTTTCAAAATAACGATCTTCAAAATGACTTGTTATACAATCTATTGAATAATCAAGAAAGATATCTTTAAATCCATCATACACCATACTCTCTATCTTTTTAGCAAAAACTTGATCATCATCTACTATCTTTATTAACATTCATATTTCACTTCTTTCTAAATAAAGTTACGAAAAGAAGTATACCATATTATTATTTTTTATACTTATCTTTAATTTCTTTAACATAATGTATTTGATCATTGAATTCTACCATCTCATTAATACAATCATTCAATTCATTTTCTTTTTCTAAATGCTCTAAACAAATAATTCTATAATATAGCCTCATAACATAGCCTATGTCTTTTTGTTGACTTGTAACCTTCTTTGATAATTCAAGAGCTTCTTCATATTCTTCATTTAAAATGAGATACATGATTTTAAAAAGTGGGTTTTTAACTTTATTATCCAATTGAGGATCATATAATTTTAAATATTCATCTTTTTTATTCAAATTATAATAATATTGTAATTTTATAGTATACCAATGTCTATTTTGCTTTTCATCAAAAATTCTTTTACTATTTTGTTCTACAAAGTTTTGATATTCTTCTTTATAATTAGAAATTTCTAAAAGAAAAATATATATTGTTATTAAACTGTCATTAATAGACTTATTATGAATTTTATCTATCGCTTCTTTTACTGTAGATAAATTCTTTTCAATATACTTATTTGACAACAATAATTTTGGAATATTCAATATATAAATATGCACTACAATACCAAACAAAACGATTAAAATCAAAGAATAGATTAATACCCTTTCTAAATGATTAATATTTATAATAACAATCAAAAAAGCCAATAAATAATAAACTAGTATAATGAATCGATAACTTAAAACTATCTTATTCTTCATCATTTTTCCCTACTTAGAAAGATATAAATCTAGAGGTGTTTTTGTATGTTCAACAACATATCCACTACCTCCTCTATCTTTAACATCTTCGACCAATGTTGTTATTAAAAGAGGTTGTTTACTATCTGTCGTCATTACTGTAAACCAACCAAGTTCTGTTCCTGTGGTATCACTTTGGCTTTGTTTGATTTCTGCTGTTCCTGTTTTTCCAGCAAGAGTCACATTATCATGATAAATACTATGGCCTGTTCCTTTTTCGTCTGCAATAACATTAATTAAATCTTCTTTTATTGTTTGTGATGTTTCTTTAGAAAAGACATTTTTAATCCATGTTTTTGTTTTTCCTTGAACGATATGGGGTTGATAAATTGATCCTTCATTGACAAATGAACTATAAATACTTGCAAGTTGTACAGGATTCATCAAAATTTGTCCTTGCCCATAACCACTATCAGCAATGAATTGATCATTTACTTTTTGATTTTTATTGATATACTGACTTCTATTTAAAGCCAGTTCAAAAGGAATCTTTTCACCAATCTTTAAGTTTTTATAATATTTAAATAAATTATCTTTTCCAATATTCAAAGCACTTCTTGCAAAATAAACATTATCTGAATACGTAATTGCATTCTTTAAATTATTAGGTGAAGGAGCATGTAATGTTGTTACATAATAGCTTCCCCAGCTTGAATCTTTTTGCCATTTATCTTTAGCACCTAAATCTTTATCTGGATCAATTGTCTTTGTTTCTAAACCAATAGCTGCTGTAATAGGCTTCATTGTTGATCCAGGTGTATAGGTTTGTTTATAACGACTCATTAATGGTTGATTACTATCATTATTTAAAGCATTCCATTTATCTGTTGAAAGGCCTAAAACAAAATCATTATTTGAATAGGATGGCGTTGAAACAAGTGCTAAAACTTCTCCTGTCTGTGGATTTAAAGCAACAGAAGCACTTTTATCATTTTGATATTCATTATAAAGACTTTGTTGTAAATCAATATCAATTGTTAAACGAATATCTTTACCATCTTTTGCTTCTTTTTGGGAAACTGTTTTAATGACATTATTATTTTCATCAACAATAACAATTTTTCCACCTACTTCTCCACGTAACTCTTTTTCATATGTTGCTTCAATACCACTTCTACCAATTATTGAATTACTTGTATAACCTTCATTTTTATGTTTTTTTAAGTCTTCTGAATTAACATTTTGGACATACCCAATGATATGAGATGTTATTTTATCATAAGGATAAACACGCATAGAAATCGTATTGATTTTAACACCTTTAATATTTAAAATTTCTTGTTGAATCAATTGATTTTTTACTTGTTCTGATACATTTTTAATAGGTACAAAAGAATCATCTTTGATCCAAGATGCACTCATTTTCTTTTGAATGGTTTCAACATCCGTTTCTAAATACTTAGATATTTGTGCATAATCATTTTCACCATTAAGTTTTCCTCTTACAAGACCAAATGAATAAGCATTTCCTTGTTTAGCTAAATATTTTCCATTTCTATCTAAAATATACCCTCTATAAGGTTGTGTCGTAATCACTTTTACTTTGTTCTTATCAGAAAACTCATCAAAAATAAGTTGCTTATTAAATTTAATTTGTTCATTTTTAATTTCAATTTTATTTTTATATTTAACTTTTCCAGCTACAGTATCCATCGATATTTGATATTGAACCATATTATCTTTTTCATCTATTACTTTTACCTGTATATTACTTGGATTTATTACATCATAGATTTCTTTATGCTTTTCAATAAAATATTTTTGTGTAGGAGTATAGACTGTCTTTTGGTCTAACATTTGATACATTTGTTTATAATCTTTCTTTTTTAAAAGTTCAAAATATTCTGTAACAACTTGTTCATTACTTTTTCCATGATTAAAAACAAAAAATACCACTGTCATAAGCAGTACACAAACTATTAACCCAATTATAATATTTCTTTTCTTGTTCATATGGTAATCCTCCCTAATTAATACAATTATATGTGATGATTAGCATTAATGATATATTTATTGCACAAGATGTTCTTTATTTGCATAAAAAGCTTTTTTTAAACTGTCATTTTGTGATATTGACTTAGAAATTATCATAAATTATAATATAAATGAAAAAAGGAATAGTCATAAACGACTAGCCTTGGATTTTCTTGAGAAAAATAACTACCTCAATGTTCGTCAAAACTTTTCGAGGTAGTTATTTTTTTGCATTATTTTCTATTATATATAGAAGTAATTTAATAACAATACTTATTATCGACATCATTAATGTTAGTGTACCTAACATAATCATGATAGCTTCATAAGCTGTCATTTCCATCACCTCCGCTTTTCATATTTTCCTAGGGATATCTATGTAAACGAAGAATACGTCCTTCGATCTAAACGACCAAGGATAACTACCTGCCGTGTATAACTATTCGGAAAAATTATATCATAGTCGCTCTTTTTAAATACTATTTTTGATAGTTGTTTAAAACAAAAGCATACTAATAATAACACATGATAAACTTAATATATTTAAATAAATTAAATGTATTTACATATTTGAACAACTAAAAAAACCTCTATAAAGAGGTTTAAATTAATCGAGTATTGTTAAGTTTTCCTGTTTGGTTGAACTCAATCCATTCACAGATATTAACAACATGATCACCAATTCTTTCAAAATACTTTGCAATCATTAAGAAATTGATTGTTAAATCACCTTTATCATTTGATTCTTTAATCATTTGAATAATATCTTTTTTAACTTGATCAAATAATTCATCCATTTTAATATCCATCTTCTTTACTTCTAAAGCATGGTTTAAATCATGTTGATGGAAAGCATCTAAAGCTTCTTTAACCATTTTAGTTGCAATTTTTGCCATATCTTGAATATGACCAATCATTAAGAAACTATCCATTTCTTTCATTTCTAAAATCAATTCCGCAATATCTGCACTTTGATCTCCAATTCTTTCTAAATCAGTAACTACTTTTAAAGCAGTTGAAACATCTCTTAAATCAGAAGCAACGGGTTGTTGTTTTAAAATCAATGATAAACATTTTGCTTCAATGGATCTTTCCACATCATTAATTTGTTTATCACCATGAATAATATCTTGGGCAAGTTCATAATCTTGTTCCTTAAAAGCTGTAACACAGTTTTCAATAGCTAAAACAACAAGATGACACATTCTATCTAAATCAACATGCATCTTATTAAGTTCTTGATCAAATTGACTTCTTGGCATTCTAATTTCCCCCTATCCAAATCTACCAGTAATATAATCTTCAGTTCTTTTATCTTTTGGCATACCAAAGACATCTTTTGTTGGTCCATATTCAACCATTTCTCCTACTAAGAAGAAGGCTGTATAATCAGCAATACGACTTGCTTGTTGCATATTATGAGTAACGATAGCAATCGTATATTGATCTTTTAATTGTAATAAAAGTTCTTCGATTTTAAGTGTTGAAATCGGATCTAAGGCACTTGTTGGTTCATCTAATAAGATAACTTCTGGTTGTACAGCTAAAGCACGGGCAATACATAATCTTTGTTGTTGTCCACCAGATAAACCTAAGGCACTTGAATGTAAACGATCTGAAACTTCATCATAAAGTGCTGCTGCTTTTAAACTATCTTCAACGATTTTATCAAGTTGTTTTTTATTTTTAATACCATGAATACGTGGTCCATAAGCGACATTATCATAAATTGACATAGGGAATGGATTTGGTTGTTGGAAAACCATCCCAACTTTTTTTCTAAGTAAAGTTGTATCAACACGGCTATCATAAATATCTTCACCATCTAAGATAACATCCCCTTCAATTTTAACGTTATCAACATAATCATTCATACGATTTAGTGTTTTTAAAAATGTTGATTTACCACACCCTGAAGGGCCAATAAACGCTGTAATTTTATTTTCTTTAATATCTAAACTGACATCTTTTAAAGCATGTTTTTGTCCATAATACAAATTCAGATGTCTTGCTTCTATTTTATTTTCCATCTTAATTATCCCCTTTATTTACATCAAATCTGCGACTGATCCATTTAGCTAACATATTTAAACCTAAAACAATAACTACTAAAACAAGAGCAATCACAAATGAAACTTCATAATTACCTTTAGCCATTTCTAAATATAATTGAATAGTAAGAGTTCCCCCACTACTTAACAAATGTTTAAAAATATTAGTAGGTAAAATAGCAACTGAGCCTGCCGTAAATAATAAGGCAGCGGATTCAGCAACAATACGTCCCATCGCAAGAATGACTCCTGTTAAGATACCAGGAATTGCACTTGGTAAAAGAACTGTACGAATCATATACCATTTTGTTGCTCCAATTCCTAAAGCAGCTTCACGATAGCTTTTAGGAACACATTCTAAAGCTGTTTGGGTATTTCTTGAAATGATTGGTAAAATCATAATGGCAAGTGTAAGTGAACCTGTCAAAATTGAAAATCCTAAATGACAAACAGATCCAAAGAACAACATTCCAAATAATCCATAAATAATTGATGGAATACCTGCTAAAACTTCCGTTGTAAATGAAATGATACTAACGAATTTTTTATTTTTTGTATATTCATTTAAACAAATTGCTCCACCAATTCCTATTGGACAAGCAATTAAAAGTGTCACAATAACAATATAAAGTGTATTAATAATATTAGGTAATATACCTACAGTATCATTAATAATACTTGTTGTATTTACTAAATAAGAAAAATCAAAGGCTGGTATTCCTCGATAGAGAATATAACCAATAATAACTAATAAGATAAAAATTGAAAGAAATGAACTTAATTGAATAAGTGCATAGAGCATTTGATCACTAACACGTTTCTTTTTTTCTAATATTGTATTATTCATCTAAGTCACCTCTTTTTAAAACATATGTTAAGATTAAGTTAATAATCATGATAAAGATAAATAGAACAAGTCCAATTGTGAATAAAACTTGACGATGTGTACCACTAGCATATCCCATTTCTGAAACGATGGCTGTTGTTAAAAAACGTACCGAATTAAATGGAAGTGGAAGAGATACTGCATTTCCGGCTACTAACAAAATAGCCATCGCTTCTCCAATAGCACGACCTACACCAAGTACAATAGCTGACATAATTCCAGATTTAGCACTTGGTACAACAACCTTAAAGATTGTTTGAATTTTACTTGCCCCTAAAGCAAGTGAGCTTTTACGATAATCATCAGGTACAGCTTTTAAGGCTGTTTCTGAAATATTAATAAGTGTAGGTAAAATCATAATTGCTAGTACGATAATAGCTGATAAAAGATTGGCCCCACCTGTAAATTGATGTGTTTTAGAGCCATGGTAGATCATTAATTCTAATTTATACATCATTGGATTGACAATCAAAATACCTAATAATCCATAGACAACAGATGGAATCCCTGCAAGTAATTCAATTGCTGATTTTAATATTTTTCTAAGTTTTACTGGTGCAATTTCAGCAAGGTTGATTGCTGTAAATAAACCAATAGGTACTCCTATACAGATTGCTAGAAAAACCCCAACAATGGATGTTAATATAACATAAGCAATCCCATATTGAGGATTGGCTGCTGTTGGTGCCCACGTTGTAGAAAACAAAATACCTGTAATTCCTTCTTTAAAGATGGCAGGTGTCCCTGAAATAATCATATATCCTGTAATAGTAACAACTGCTAAAACAGAGATAATAGCACAGCCACGAAAGATCATCGCGGCTGTTTTTTCTACTAGGGATTTTGCTTTCTTATGGCTAATAATTGATAACTTTTTTTCCATAATACTTCCCTCTTTATTTTTTATTTATTTGGTGTTACTAAACCAACTTTTTCAATGATTTTTTGTCCAGCATCACTATTGATGAAATCAAATACTGCTTGAACTTGTTTAGATTGTTCACTAATTTTTCCATTTGTAGCCATTACGAATGGTCTTTGTAAAGTATAGCTTCCATCTTTAACAGTTTTTTCACTAGGTTCAACACCATCTAATTGAAGAGGAGAAACTGTATCATCTAATACATCTAATGAAACATAACCGATTGATCCAGAAGTTTTAGCAACTTTAGCAAGAACAGCACCAGTTTCATTTAATTCTTGAGCATATTGACATTGATCTTCAATTCCTAATAATTCTTCAAAAGCTCCACGAGTTCCTGAACCAGCTTCACGTCCAATAACAACGATTGCTTCATCTTGTCCACCTAAATCTTTCCAGTTAGTAATTTGTCCTGTATAGATTTTTGCTAATTGATCTTTAGTTAAGTTTGTTACTTTATTAGATTTGTTTGTAATTGTTGCGATACCATCGATAGCAACAATATTTTCTTCTAATCCTTTTGCTTTTTCTTCATCTGTTAAAGCACGAGAAGAATCTCCGATATCTGTTGTTTTTGAAGCAACTGCTTCTAGACCTGCACCAGATCCTGTAAATTGTGCTTCTAATTGTAAGTTTGGATATTTTTCTTTAATTCCTTCTGATAAGGCATTAACGAATTTTTCCATTGAAGTTGATCCGTTTAAACTTACCTTTCCACTAATGTCATCTGATGCACTATTTGATCCTCCGCCACATCCGGCTAAACCAAGACACATCATGAAAACTATTAAAACACTTAATACTTTCTTTTTCATTTTTTATTTACCTTCCTTTGTTTTCTCTTAAGATATTATTTATTTTTGTTTCCTTTTCTTAAGACACTCCTATCATAGTGTTTTTCAACACTTTCAAAAATCAAAAGAACGTATGGTTTATGTTAAGTTTATGTAAAATGAAAAAAGTCCATGTTTATAAACACGAACTCACTTTTTATTATTTTCGACACTTTTTTTCGGCAATTCGGCATTTTTCAAATAACATCCTATTTTAAACTATCTGTCCAATCTTTAATTGTAGAATCTGAAGGACTTGAACTAAAACGTTGACCTTTTTGCCAATTACCACCTTTAGCTTCTTTTTGAAGTTTTGTACCACTTTCACCTAAACCAGATGAAGTAGAAGTACAAAAAGGAATAACTGTTTTGTTAGAAAAATCATTAGCCTTAACAAATGTATCAACAGGCCATGCCGCAATACCCCACCAGATAGGATAACCAATAAGTACAGTATCATATTGATCCCAATTTTCTACTTCTGTTGTTTTTAATTCAACATTTCTTAATGATGTGTCTTCGTGTTCTCTTGTCACTCTTGAATCATCATTCGTCCAGTCTAAATCATCTTCTGTGTATTTTTCTTTCGGTTCGATTTCAAAAAGATCTGCCCCTAAATTTTCAGCAACTTTTTCAGCAACATCTTTGGTATGGTTTTGTGCTGAATAATAAACCACTAAAGTTTTACCATCACCTTGTACTTTCTTTGTCGTTGACTTCGTTTCATTTGTAACGACTTTTTCTTCTGTAGTAGAAACTTTTTGTGAATTATAAACCAAGTAACCACCAACACCCGCAATAATAATAACTAAAGCAATCAAAAATACTTTTACTTTTTTCATCATAGAATCAACCTCCTAATTATTTTTTAGTTGTAAACCATCATGAAATGCTTTTCCTACACATTTTCCTAATTCAATATATTGTCCATGAATCATATCAAAAGTAATAGGTTTAAATTTTTCTAAACTTAACTTACCATCTTCTCCTAAAACTTCTTCATCAATACTTACATTAACAATACGTCCCAAATACTTACTTCCATCAATTACTTTTACTAATTCACATTCTAAAGTAAGAAGAAGTTCATTGATAATAGGTGCATTCACAAATTCGCTTTTAACTGTTGTAAATCCTGCCTTTTCCATTTTATTTTCACAATTGTTGGCAGATTCTACCCCAACATAATCACAAGCAACTAAATGTTTTGTATCTGCCACACTTACAGTAAATGCTTTGGTAACTTCTAAGTTCTTTGTTGTTTTATGTGAAGATAAATCAATCATGATTTCATCTCTACCAACAATTCCTCCCCAAGCAGCATTCATCGCATTTGCTTTTCCGTTTTCATCATATGTCCCAATAATCATCACTGGTTGTGGATATAAATAAGGTTGTGCTCCAAAATTTTTTCTCATTTTTCATCTTCTCCTTTTTTTATTTGTTTTTGCCAAAAATGGATTGCATCGTCGATCCATCCTTTTGCACTTGTATGAATTCCTAAGCCAAAACCATGTCCTAAAGAGGGATATTTGTGGAATTCAACATCAACTCCTTTTCGCTTTAAAATATGAATTCTTCTTTCCATAACACGCCAAGAGGCAATCCTATCATTTTCACCAACACATACAAAAGTTGGTGGTTCATTTCTTGTATAATCACTATGTCCCGTATATTGCATCACCACAGTTCCTGGTTTAGGTAAATATTTTCCACCAAAGGAAATAGTGCCATAGCTTCCTAAATAAGCCGCCATTCTTGCTCCAGCAGAACCGCCCCATAAAGAATAACAATTTGTATCTACTTCTAATTCTTTAGCGTGTTCAAAGATAAATTCAATTGCTCTTGCAAGATCAAGGCATGCTACATCAGCTCCTCCTGTACGATATTGTAAGGCAAAACCATTGTAGCCTTGTTTTGATAAATAAAGAGCATGAGGCATACTTTCATGAATTGATCCAACATAACTAAAACCACCACCTGCATTAATAATCGCAAAAGGTGCGTTCTTTTTCCCTTTGAAAAAGAAAAGTCCTGTTTTTCTTTTTGTTGGATCTGCTTGTTTTTCTTTTTCTGTATAGATATCATAGAATACTTGATTCCCTTGTTTTCTTTGATTTTCTAAATATTCTAATACTTCTATAGTTGTACTTACTTCAATATGACTATGATAAGGAAGTAAATGATCTACATCTTTTAAGGTCATGTTATTTGTAATTGAATAAAAATCTGTTGGAAATAAAAATTGTCCTATACCTTTAAATAACGAATTCTTTAAAATATCATTTATTTTTGTAGACTCATTCAATTTATTTCACCTTCTTTACAATAAATAGAGTCCCTATTGCTAATAAACAAAAGCAAACCCCATCTGCATAAAACAATCGACTTAAATCATTTGTTTTAATTAATTTTTGTAATAAAATTGCTCCATAAGGAGATAAAAAACTACCTAAATTACTTCCTGCTAAAAACAAAGAAGTTGCTAGTGAAGCATTCCTTACCTTTTGCTCATTTATTTTATGAATCAAATAAGGAAATACATTTCTAAATGCAAAACCAATGACAAATCCACTAAAAATAACAATTCCCGTACTTTGAGCTACCCCAATCAAAAACATTGCTATAGAAAGTAAAATAAAACCTAAAGTAATAGTATATTGCTTACATTTTCTTAAAATAGAACCAAACATACTTCCTGATACCATTGATCCAATACCAAGCGCTATGATAACCAAACTCGCATCACTTGCTTGCCCGTATCCTTTAGACGTCATTAAAGTAGATACTTTAATTCCCATAATCATATAAAGCATAGAGACAATAAAAATAACAAACGTATATCCTAAAACCCCTTTATAATTATTATTTCCATCTTCATTTATATGTTCATCTTTCTTTTCAACCTGTACATTTGGTACAAAAATAAAGAATAAAAGAATAACGGGAACTGCTAGTAAATAGGCATAAAAGGGTGCTTGCCAATTAATCTTTAGTAATTGTCCCGCAACAAAGGTAATAAAAATACCACCTAGTCCTTCAAAAGCACTTTGCATACCAAATAAAGAAGTTCTTATTTCACCATGGTAAAAATAAGAAATCATTGTTACTAATAAAGAGTTAAAAAGACCTATACCATAACCCAATAAAGCTCTAGAAATCATAATCAACCAAAAAGAATGCGTAAAAGCAGGTAACGTTCCAAAAATAGCAACAATTATAATTCCTAATAAAATAGTTTGCTTATAACCAATTTTTCTTGCTATAAAACTACTTGTTAAAACAGAAATCATCAAAAACATAGATGAAATCGTTGTCAATAATTCTACAGTTGATAAAGGAACATTAGGGAAAGCTTTAGCCATAGCTGGTATATTAGCATTAATAGCCGGTGCAGAAGCAACCAGTAGAGACACTGATAATAATGCGATTTTCAACATACTCTCTTCTAATTTTTTTCTCATCTATTTATAACCAAGCTCCTTTAACCAATTTTCAACTGTTTTCTTTTGACTCTTTTCAATATCTGTACGACTTACAGCGAGTCCTTCTTTAACAGTTACATTTTTATCTTTTAAATATTCTTCCATGTCTTCTTTTGTTCCTGACATACCACTACCACCATGTGTTACAAAAGGAATAATTGTTTTATTACTTAAATTATATTGATCGAAGAAACTCAAAATAATTTGTGGATAGGTATACCACCAAATAGGATAGCCAATAAAAATCGTATCATATTGACTTATATCAATATTTAAGTCTTTTAGTTTTGGTCGACCATTTTTTTCTTGTTCATTTTTTGTATAATCATAAAGTTTATTTCCTTTAGGATAAGCTTTTTGGGGTTTAATTTGTCTAAAATCCCCACCAACTTGATCGTAAATTTCTTTTGCAAGTTTTTGAGTATTTCCCCCATTAGAAAAATAAATCACTAATACTTTAGAACTATCTAAAGAAGTTTTTCCTTTTTTACCATTTTCATCTTGAATATCATTATTTAAACCAACACTTACATTTCTTTGTGTGCGATAAAAATAATAACCCACACCAGAAGCAATAACACAGATTACTGCAAGTATAACTAATATTTTCTTTTTCATTTCTTCTTCATCTCCTTTATGATGACATTCATAAGTAATACAAACAAAATAAAGATCATCAAATATTCAAACATATAAATAATCATATTCGTTCGATCACTCACATATAAAAAATCGGACATATTCAACAAATAAATAAGTATTTGATTTTTCGTAAATAAAATAATTCCTATAAGCATTATTCCATAAACAATTATTTGATTTTTAATCCTCTTTGTAACTTGTAGATGTAAACCTACATGTAATCCCATGAGCAAATAACTCCAATAAGAACATACTAAATGCATCTTTCTTGCTAGAAAATAAGACATGATAGGCACATATCCAGCAAGTGTTAAACCACTGAGTGCAACACCAAAAATACTTATAAGTAACAAACTATTAATGGTTATAAATAGTATTTGTATCTTTGTTTTCTTACCTTTAAATAAACTCAAATACCATCTTCTATTTAAATAATGATGAATAATAAAGAAAACAATCATGATTATTCCCAAAAAAATGTGAATATCTTGTCCTGTAAATGGAAAAGCCATTAAAAGTAATAATAAAATCATCATCCCTACATCAATTACTTTTCTCACATCAATCCCCCTTTCTAATCTCATTTTAGCTATTACTTTTTTAAATGTACAATATCAACAATACATCCATGTATAACTGACAGTTATAGTAAATTTTATTGCCAAAGCCAACAAAATCCATTATAAAAATACTCTATTGCATACTCTCCATTATGGATACCACCTTTTTGCCATAAATAATAAAGATTTCCTTCTTGTTCATTATTGGCATATCTAAAAGTATGATCTTTTACATTTAACATTGCTTCAATTTGTTGTTTAAAAGCACTATAAGCAAAATCATCTGTACCAGAAGCAGCAAAAATAAAGAAGTCACTCCATGAATAGTCCTGATCTTTAACTATTTTAGCCATTGCTTCTCCATTTGAAGTTAGATTTCCACTTGATGGTAAAAAATAACGAAAATCATCTAAACAATATTGAAAGGTTCTCCATGTAGCTACCGATCCCATTGAAAAGCCAGCAAAGGCACGATGATTTCTTGATGATTTTATACCTTCTTCA
>UMEI01031785.1_pt1 | contig 21572 bp, 19 predicted proteins | sample 1964711 | NCBI WGS metagenome assembly UMEI01 (sample SAMEA4836016, study PRJEB28245) | human gut metagenome | biome: gut microbiome; material: fecal sample | place: Denmark | collected 2008 | reverse complement strand
CTGTCTTGAATGGCTGCCGATATACTTCGGTATATTGAAAGCCGGAGCAATCGCTGTGCCGTTAAATTACAGATATACGGCTGAAGAGATTAAGTATTGCCTTGAGCTTGCAGAGGCTGACGTGCTTGTGTTTGGTCCTGAATTTATCGGCAGAGTTGAGGAAATAAGCGACAGAATACCGGGCGTAAAGCAGACGTTTTATGTGGGTGCGGAATGTCCTACATTTGCGGAGAGCTATGACTATCTTGTTAAATTTATGCGCAGCATTAAGCCTGATGTTGAAATAACTGACGACGATAATGCCGCAATATATTTTTCATCGGGAACAACAGGTTTCCCAAAAGCGATTTTACACGCACACAGAAGTCTTGTTCATTCCGCAATTGTTGAACAAAAACATCACGGACAAACTCATGATGATGTGTTCTTGTGCATACCTCCGCTTTACCATACGGGTGCAAAAATGCACTGGTTCGGAAGTCTTATTTCGGGCGGTAAAGCCGTACTTCTAAAGGGTATAAAGCCTGAATGGATTTTACAGGCGGTGTCGGAAGAAGAATGTACAATAGTATGGCTTTTAGTGCCGTGGGCACAGGATATACTTGATGCGATTGAAAGCGGTGAAGTAAAACTTGACAAATACAAACTTGACCAATGGCGATTAATGCACATAGGTGCGCAACCTGTTCCGCCGAGTCTTATCAAGAGATGGAAGAAGTATTTCCCTAATCATCAGTATGATACAAACTATGGTCTTAGCGAATCAATCGGACCGGGCTGTGTACATCTTGGCGTTGAGAATATACATAAAGTCGGTGCAATCGGTAAAGCGGGTTACGGTTGGGAAGTTAAGATTGTCGATAAAGACGGCAATACCGTTAAGCAAGGCGAAGTCGGCGAACTTTGTGTAAAAGGTCCGGGCGTAATGCGTTGCTATTATAATGATAAAAAGGCTACCGATGAAGTGTTAAAGGACGGTTGGCTTTTGACGGGTGACGTTGCGAAAGAGGACGAGGACGGATTTATTTACCTTGTTGACAGAGCGAAAGACGTTATCATTTCGGGCGGTGAAAACTTGTATCCGGTACAGATTGAGGACTTTTTAAGAAAACATGATGCAATTAAGGACGTAGCCGTTATCGGTTTGCCTGATACAAGATTGGGCGAGATTGCGGCGGCAATTATTGAATTAAAGCCTGACCACGTCTGTACGGAGGCAGAAATCGAAGATTTCTGCAAAGAATTACCGAGATATAAAAGACCGCATAAGTTTATTTTTGCAGACGTTCCGAGAAATCCTACGGGTAAAATCGAAAAACCTAAACTTCGTGAAATTTATTGCGGTGAAAGCGTTGTCGCAAAACAAATTGAAAATTAAGATTAATTAAAGGAAGGTGTCGCTATGACACCTTTTTTGTTGCAAAATTTTTGAGTTTGTATTATACTGTCTGTAAATAATATGTGAAAAAGATGTGAGTTATAATGGTGGATTATGAAATTAAATATACAAATCGAAAAACACTTGCGATATACATAACGAAAGACGCAAGAGTGGAAGTGCGTTGTAACAAGCGTGTACGCAAAGCGGATATTGAACGGTTTATCTGTGAAAAAGAAAAGTGGATAAACGAAAAACTTGAATTAATGCGTAACAGAAAGAGCGTGTTGATTGGTAACGGAAGCAAGATTTTGTACTTGGGTAAGGAGTATGAAATTGTTGCTTCCGAAAGCAAAGAGGGTATGTATGACGATAAATTTTTTGTACATCCGAGCAGTGACGAAAGATACGTTTATATCGTTTTAGAGAAGTTTTATAAACAAAAAGCAAAAGAAATAATAGCCGAACGGCTGCACAAATATGAGCAGATTATGGGCTTATATTCAACCAAATTCGGTATAACGTCCGCAAATACAAGGTGGGGTTCGTGCAGCGGAAAGAACAGTATCAACTTCACTTGGAAACTTGTTATGGCGGATATTGATGTGATAGATTACGTTGTCGTGCACGAAATCGCACATATAAAAGAAAAAAATCACGGTAAGAATTTTTGGAACTTGGTCGGTAAATATTATCCGAATTATAAATCTGCAAGAGTGTATTTAAGAAATTTATCGGTAAGAATACAGCAAGATAACTGGATATAAAATTTTTTTAAAAATGCAACGTTTTTCTTTGACCGATTGTTTTATATATGAGGACCTCAAAATAGAAAAAATGCCGAAATTTTTCGGCTTTTTTTTGTTTTCGCAACTTATTATCCTATATATAGGACTTAGTTTGTGATATAATTTAATCAATTAAAAGTTTAAGCGGGGTGAAAAGTATGGATATATCAAGCAAAATGCAAAATGTGATAGAAGAACAATTAAAGGAAATTGAAGAAAAAGAAAATGTGAAGATAATTTATTGTGTTGAATCGGGAAGTCGTGCGTGGGGATTTGCGTCACCGGACAGTGATTATGATGTGAGATTTATATATGTACGCAATAAAGAGGATTATTTGAAATTGAATAAAAATCGTGATGTTATAGAGTGGCGACTTGATGATGTTCTTGACATAAACGGCTGGGATATACAAAAAGCGCTTAGGCTGTTGTACAAGTCCAATCCGACTTTGTTTGAATGGAGTATGTCGCCGATAGTATACAAGACAACACCGCAATGGGAAAAGATTTCGGAAATTGTAAGTCAGTATTTTCTTGAAAAAACAGGTGTGTATCACTATTTGAGTATGGCAAAAGGGAATTACAGAGAATATTTGAAAACCGATGAAGTGAAATTAAAAAAATATTTTTATGTTATAAGACCTATTCTTGCGTGTAAGTGGATTTTGGATAAGAAAACCACACCGCCTATGTTATTTTCGGAATTGATGAATGAGTGCCTTGACGATGAATTGAAACCGGAAATAAATCGCTTGCTTGAAATAAAAAAACAAACTTCCGAACTCGGAAAAGGAAAAAGAATTGATGTTATAAACGACTATATCGAAAAAGAACTTGCGGAAATAGAAAAGAAAGCCGATATAATTGAAAATAAATATAACGATTGGGAGATTTTAAATAAAATATTTTTAGAAATATTAGAGCAGTAGGGGTGGAAATATGGCATACAGTGAGCTTATAAAGAATTTTGAAAATATTCGTGATTATATAAGTCAATTTTACGTGTACGGATTTAAAAGACGTAAAGATTATGACAAAAAAAGTAGCAGGAGTTATGATAATGAACGTCGAAGAATTGAAAGTTGGCTTGGGGAATATATGTGTTTCACAAATGAGTCGGACGGTAAAAGTACCTTTTTGTCACTTGACAGCAGAACTGTTTTGCATAATCCGCTATACAAGGCATTTAAGGCGAAAAGCTTTACCGATAAGGATATAATGCTGCATTTTTACATACTCGATATTTTGAAAAACAAAAGTCTTTCGTCAAGTGAAATTGCCGATGAAATAGCGAATGAATATTTCTCAATGTTTGAGAGTGTCAAGGAATGTGACGAGTCAACCATAAGAAAAAAGTTAAACGAATATGAAAAATTGGGGCTTATAAAAAGTGAAAAGCAGGGCAGAAAAAGAATATACAGTTTAAACGAATATGATGTTGATTTGGATAAGTGGAGAGATGCACTTTCATTTTTTACGGAGGTTAATCCTATCGGAGTTATCGGCTCGTATTTGCTTGACAAATTTGACAATGAAGAAAATCCGTTCAGATTTAAACATCACTATATATTCAACGCACTTGAAAGTGAAGTGCTGTATGATTTGCTTGATATAATGAACGGCAACTGTAATGCGGAAATAAAATTATTTTCAAACAATATGCAAAAAATAAAAACATATAAAGTTTTACCGCTTAAAATTTATGTCAGTACATATTACGGCAGACGGTATGTTTTGGTGTGGAATTATATTTTTAAACGCTTTGCATTTTACAGGCTTGACAGAATAAAAGAGGTTTGTAAGTCAAATGAATGTACAAATAAAAATGAAATGATGATGAGAGCCGATACTGCTGTGCAAAAATTATGGGGAGTGTCGTTCGGAAAAGAAAACCACACCGAAAAACTTGAAATGACTGTCCGCATAGCAAAGGACGAGGAATATATTTTAAAACGGCTTGAAAGAGAAAAGAGGAACGGAACTATCCAAAAACTTGCAAACGGTGATTACAAGTTTACGGCGGAAGTATATGATGCATCGGAAATGGTGCCGTGGATAAAAACATTTACAGGCAGAATAGTTGAAATAAAGTGCAGTAATGAACGTGTTGAAAAGCAAATAAAAGAAGATTTTGAAATGATGAAGAGGATATACGAGGTGCGGTAATGATATTCAGTGAAATTTACGGAGAATATTTTAATGCAGTGGCAAAAATTCTGGATACAGCAGTGCGTGACGAGTTAGATGAAAATGATATAATCAACATTGTCGGCAAAAGTGCATTCGGTGAAAGTATACTTAGTCTTCCGCAAAAAATAAAAAATGAGAAGTGGGGACTATTAACGTCCGATTTGAAAACTCCGATAAAAAACAAACCGCAGATGCCGTTGACCGATATGGAAAAAAGATGGCTCAGAGCGGTTTTGAACGATCCGAGAGTGAAGTTGTTTGATGCGGACATAAAAGGCTTGGAGAATGCAGAGCCGTTATACAGTCAGGATATGTTTGTGTATTTTGACAGGTATAATGACGGTGATCCGTATAATGACGAACGATATATAAGGAATTTTAAAACTGTTTTAAAAGCCTTGCGTGAAAAACGTAAAGCAGTCGTTAAATTCAGAGGCAGAACAGGTAAAGTGCATAATAAATCGGTGATACCGTACAACATAGAATATTCACCGCAGGACGATAAATTCAGATTACAGGCATATGCAAGACATACTTTGTGGACGATTAATATTGCACGAATTGAAGATTGCAGGCTTGACGAAAAATTTGAAAAGACAGTTTCGTATAAAGTAAAAAAGGAAAAATTGGTGATTGAACTCACCGATGAAAGAAATGCACTTGAAAGAGCAATGCTGCATTTTTCTCACCTGGAAAAGAAAACAGAAAAAGTTTCAAACGACAGGTATAAGATTACTTTGTATTATGATAAAGATGATGAAACGGAGCTTTTAATAAGAGTTTTGGCGTTCGGACCTGTAATGAAAGTAACGGAGCCGGAATCGTTTATCGAGCAGATAAAACAAAGACTTAGAATGCAAAATAATTTAAAAAAATAGTGTTTCGCAACTTTTTTTCCGTGAAAAGAACAACTCATATGTGTATAATTAAAATCAATAAAGGTGCTAACAGCAATCGGTTCTACATAAGATTACCTGTTTTTGCTGACAGGTTTAGCGGGTTCGACTCCCGCATTGTTTATTAGAAGAGCACCTTGTATCTACATGAACAATTAAAGGTGCTAACAGCAATTTTTTAGATGCAAAATGAGCTACGATGAAAGTCGGAACTCTATTTAACAAAAAGCACCTTGCTATAAAGGCACACACAGCAATGATTTTTTGACTGATCCATATATTCAAAATGTGCCTTGTTTTTTTATTTTAATTATCAGGAGGGATTTTCAATGCTTGAATTATTAAAAGAGGAATCTAACAAAACATATACCGAAAACGGAGCGGTTACATACAAGGGAACAAAATCATATTGCCTTGATTTGTTTTCAACAATCGGTGCGTTAAGAAGTGCCGATGAAACAGAAATTATAAAGCGATTTATCAGAGCATATAACGAAAATCCCGATATGGCAATGAAAATTTTGTTTTATGCAAGAGATGTTCGCGGCGGAATTGGCGAAAGACGTGTGTTTCGTATAATACTTAAATTCCTTGCATTATATAACAAGCAGTCGCTTATTAAAAATATAAAATATGTCGGCGAATACGGACGGTTTGACGATTTGCTTGTACTGCTGTATACCGATTGCAAAGAATATGTTATAAAATTTATAAAAGAACAGCTTGAACAAGATATTGATTTAATGGCAGAAGGTAAGAATATATCGCTTTTGGCAAAGTGGTTGCCGTCAGTAAATGCGTCAAATAAAGCGACTAAATACAATGCCCGAAAAATAGCCAAAGCACTTGAAATGGATAACTGTGAGTATCGAAAAATGCTTTCACGTTTGAGAAACTATATTAAAATAATCGAAAATAATCTTAGAGAAAAAGACTATACATTCGATTATTCATATCAACCGTCCAAAGCATTGATGAAATATCGAAAGGCATTTATACGAAACGATAAAGACAGGTATAGCGAGTTTTTGCAAGATGTACAATCTGGAAATGCGAAAATCAATACGGAAACTCTTACACCTTACGATATTATTGCTCCTATTATCAATGAAGATACCGAAATAAGCGATGAGGAAAGAAAAAGTTTTGATGTGACATGGGATAATCAAGCTGATTACACAAATGATGAGAATGCTGTTGTTGTAGCTGATACGTCGGGTTCAATGTATTGGTGCAGTGCAACTCCGAAACCGATTTCGGTAGCGTTTTCACTCGCAATATATTTTGCGGAAAGAAACAGCGGTGATTTTAAAAATCACTTTATTACTTTTTCGTGTAATCCGCAGTTTATTGAAATTAAGGGTAAGGATATTTATGAAAAAGTGAAGTATTGCGAAACTTTTGCGGAATGTGCCAATACTGATATTCAAGCGGTGTTCGACCTTGTTTTAAGTACGGCGGTGAAAAATAAAACATTGCCTGAAGATATGCCGTCAAAATTGTATATAATATCGGATATGGAATTTGATTATTGTGCGGAAAATTCTGATGTTACAAATTTTGAATACGCAAAGGAAAAGTTTGAACAGAACGGATATGCTTTGCCTAAGGTGGTGTTTTGGAATGTTGCAAGCCGCAATATGCAATCACCTGTAGAAATGAATGAGCAAGGTGTGACGCTTGTTTCCGGTTGCAATCCGAGAATTTTTTCAATGGTTACGGAAGATAAGTGTACTCCGTATGAGTATATGCTTGATGTGCTTAATCAAGAGAGATATGCTGATATTAAGGCATAAAAAAGGCGAGATGGTTTTTGCTGTCTCGCCTTAATTTTCGTATGGGGTGATTTGGTTGGAAATATCAGATGAACAGTGTGGTTTTAAATGTTTTAGTCGGTCATACATTCTGACGGCAGTGCCGGAATCGTTATCTTTCAGATAATCAAGAATGACGGTGGCGGCTTTGTCATAATCGCCTTCAATCTCGTAAATTTGTGAATAAAGCACAATATCGGTGGAGCTTTTCTCTGTGTGAGAATCAAGTATTTTTCTTGCCCCGTCAATATTTCGGTCGGCGATAAGGTCGCATATATGCTCTTGCTCACGGTTGCTGCGGACATAGCCGGTAGATTCTTGTATCGGATTAACCAGATTGTAACGTCTTATATCTGTATACATATGTATCATATTGTTAAGGTCAAAGAAAACAGTAATTATAGTCGGAAGGATAAATATTACACCAATCAGTATGTACAGATATATTTTGAAAGGGAACAGAAAATCATCAACTTTAATCATTGAAAGTTTAAATTTTAGTTTATCAACATTTTTGTATCTTGATGCTATTTCACTTTGCGTGCATTTCTTTATTATTTTGCCAAGCCTTCCGCGAATTTTTGATTTTTTATCGGTGGTATTTTTGGTAAGCATAAATTTCATAAGCATACCGATTGCGTAAATATCCGTTCGATTGTCGGATTGAGTTCCGACACCGCCTTGTTCGGGCGCCATAAAAATCGGCGTACCGGCAAAAACAGTATCTTTTGGTGTGTTGATTTTGTTCAATCGCGAATTGCCGAAGTCAATAAGATAAAATTTGTCCTCTATTTGCGAATACATCACGTTATTCGGAGAAATATCCCTGTGAATTAAGTTATCGTTGTGAATCGGTTTTAAGATGTTGCATAGTGCGGTTGCCATTTTGATAACAAACTTTTTGCCGAAACAAGTACCTTTACTAAGCATTGATTCTATTGTGTAGCCCTGTATACATTCTTCATATAATATGTATTTATCGTTTTCGGGACTGTAAAACAATTCTTTGATTTTAGGTACACCGTCATAATCCTTTTCTTGAATTATTTTGTATATTTCAAATTGTGGTCTGTCAAGTATTTTCTTAATGTATAGTTTGTCATCTTCTGTACATTTTACTTTGAAAGTAGTAAGATTGTCGTTTAACGGACATATAATTCTGTATTTTATCATAAATATTCCCCCTATATACTAAGTATACCATTAATTTCTTCATATATCAACAAGATATTTGTACAAAACACACAAACAAATTAACCCTGCCAGGAACTGCAAAAGCGATTATAAGAGATTATAATGAAATTATCAAATTGATACGGGGAGTGTCAAACTCTAAGATTAACACTGACAGTCCGATACATTTGTGTCGCATTTTGATAAAATATAGAATAATATAATCTGGTAGGAGTGTGAAAAGTGTGGCAAAAAAAATGTCAGAATTAAAAACAGAGGAGCTGACTGCAGAATTAAAGCTAACAAAAGATATTGAGGATTATCTGGACTTTGATGAATTAGCACCTGTATCTTTGGCTGAATATATCAATGCACTTGTCGAGAATAAGAAGACAAAGCTGTCAATTGTTGCACGAAAGGCACATATGAGCTCATCATATTTATATAAGCTCAGCGAAGGAAAACGTAAATCACCTACACGAAACAAAGCCTTGCAGATTTGTTTCGGACTTGGACTGGATATAGATGAAAGCAATGAATTTTTAAAGACAGCCGGTGTGGGGATTCTTTATCCTAAACTTGGTCGTGACAGTATTATTATGTTTTGTCTGGAAAAGGGGTGGGGGATTATTGAGTGTGAAGAACTGCTCGAAAAATACAATGAGTCATCAATTATAAATGAAAAGTAAAATACAAATGATATTTTGGAGGGAAAAATGAAAAAGATAATCACATTAATATTGGCAGGTTGTATAGCACTGTCGACAACGGCTTGCACCATTGAACAAGCGGCAAACTCGGCTGTGGATTTGGTAAACAGTTTGAATACGTCTGATTCGCCGGAGGTGAAATCGGTTAAGAACAGTTATTTGACTTCGTATTCGGATAAAATAACTGTCGGAAAGGCACTTGACTCATTTCTTGGAAATCCTATATGGCAGTATTTTGAAAGTGAGGACCATCAAAAAGTTGTACAATGTAATGGTACATGTCAGTACAATGACAAGACCGTTGAAGCTAAAATACAATTTTTGTTGAATGATGACGATACTTTTGAAATTCATGCAATATCATTAAATGATATAGATCAAAACCTGTTAATGATGGCAGCATTTATGGGAAAAGTATATGAATCGGCAGGTGTTGAGGACGTATGGGAAGATGACAGTGCCGAAGATGAATTGAAAGGAAGTGCTTCGGCTTCTTCATCACAAAATACACAAGTAAGTACACAAACCAATACGCAAACAAATAACAACAATTCTGTAAGTACACCTCCGCCTTACGGCGATATAGGTGATGTTGGAGTGATTTCTACTGACGGATATGATTTGGACCAATATTATGTAACCGATACATTGCTTGACCGTTTATCACAAGACGAAGTCAGAATATTACTTAATGCATTATATGCACATTACGGTTATACATTCACTACCGAAAAATATGCACAGTTCTTTAGTTCAAAACCGTGGTATTCTTCAAGAGGTACATCAATGTCAGATTGCGAAAGCAGATTCAATGACTACGAAAGAAAGAACAAGGAAACAATAACCGCTTACGAAACAAGAAAAGGTTGGAGATAAAATATGAAAAGAAAAACATTATTTATAATTTTGGCAACACTTGTGCTATCGCTGACATCATGTGCAATGTCTACCGATGAAATAGCAACTTATTTGACGAGTATCGATTCCTCATATCAAAACGGCGCATATGAGCAAGCACAGACGGAAATTGAAAAACTTAATAAATCCACAAAGAATATGACGGAAGAACAGAAAAGCAAGTATGAGGAATTACAGCCTTTGATTGAGTATGCAACGCAGAAAAGCGGTGAGATTAATAATGCTTTAAATGACGCACAAAGCTTGTGTGACCAAAAGATGTATTATGAGGCAAGTCAGGCACTTGATAAAATTTCAACGGACTATAAACTTCCTCCAACAGAGCAGAAGAAGTTTGATGAAGAAAAGACAACTGCCGAAAACGGTATAAAGTCGGTAAAAATAACTGACGCGCTTAAAAATGTGGAAACGATATATAACGGCGGTGACTATGATAAAGCGACAGAGGAGCTTGCAAAGATAGATACATCAAATCTTACAGACGCACAAAGTCAAAAATATCAGTCATTGCAAACCAATATAGCTAATGCCAAAGCGGCGGCAGAAAAAGCAGCAACTGAAGCAAAAGCGAAAGCTAAGATAGATATATCTATGGCAAGAAGTAAAGTTATTGGAACTTCGGGTTATCCGTATGCGTCATTGCTTGCTGAAAATGATGAAAAATGGTACTTCGCACCTACTGATGAACCGGATGCCAATGTAAGAGATAGTGGCGGTCATGTGAGCAAGGGTGTTATGGTTTATTCTGTTGATAAAAATACAGGAAACATAAAGAGAGAACAATAAAAATATATTATCTGCTTTATTAGAAAAATTAATTGAATAACACCGTAGAGTCAACCGTATAGGTTGGCTCTTTTTTGTATGCGATGGCAATACAGCTTATCCTTATTTATATACTGTATAAATGAGGTGGTTTCAGTGAAAGGGAAAATTAAAATCAATGATGAATTGAAAGCAAGTTACAGACGTGGGATTGTAAAGGAGTTGTATTCAAGGGAAATGATAACGGAGCAGCAGTACAAGAGGTTGCTTATGAAACAGTGACAACGGGGAGGTGTCGGTGGTGATTAAAGTGGCGGCATATGCGCGTGTTTCTACTGACAAGGAGGATCAGATAAATTCACTTATAAATCAGCGTGAGTATTTTGAAAGCTACATTAAATCAAAGGATGATTGGGAGTTTGTCGAGGTGTACTTTGACGAGGGTATCACAGGCACTCAAACCAAGAAACGAAAAGGTTTTAACCGTATGATTAACGATTGTAAAAACGGAAAAATAGACTTGATTTTAACAAAGGAAGTCAGCCGTTTTGCAAGAAATACTGTTGACACGTTGAATTACACCCGTATGTTAAAGGAATATGATGTAGGTGTATTTTTCATTAACGATAATATTGATACACGTCAAAATGACGGTGAGTTTCGTTTGGCGATTATGGCATCTGTTGCGCAGGAAGAAAGCCGAAAAATTTCAGAACGTGTGAAATGGGGACAAAGACGTGCTATGGAAAACGGTGTTGTGTTCGGAAATAACAGTATTGTCGGATTTGATATTAATGACGGTGTATTGTCTGTTAATGAAAGTGAGGCAGAAGTTGTCAAATTAATTTTTCATAAGTACGTAAATGAGGGTAAAGGTACGCATATTGTTGCACGGGAACTTTACGAAGAAGGTATAAAACCGCCTAAATCAAGTAAAGATTTTTGGAGCAGTACGATGATTTTAAATATCTTACGTAATGAAAAGTATGTAGGTGATTTACTACAAAAAAAGTATGTCACGAAAGATTATCTTACACATCATAAAGTTATAAACGAAAGTGAGGACAAAATATATATTGAAAATCATCATGAGGGGATAATCAGCCGTAAAATGTGGAATATGGCACAGGCTGAACTGCAAAGACGAAGTGTGGATAAAAGCACTAAGAAAAAGTATTCCAACAGATATTGGTGCAGCGGTAAGATAATTTGTTCCGAATGTGGTTCAAGGTTTGTGATACGTAAATCAAAAAAGAAAAGCGGTATCTACATAACGTGGGCTTGTCATGAAAGGACGGCTCATGGGAATAAAAAGCTTGATAAAAACAATAATCAAGTCGGCTGCAATATGCGTACCGTAAATAACAAGTCGCTTTTGACTTGTATGAAGTTTATAACCGAACAACTTGATGTGGATATTAATAATATTGCCGACGATATATTGAATGAGATTAATAACTCGGCTGATACATCGGAAGATAATACGCAAAATCTGACGTTACAGATACAGGATATACAAAATAAAAAAATGCGTATGTTGGACAGTTATTATAGCGGTGACATAAATAAAGATGAAATGACTGCTCTTAAAGATAAGTATGATAAAGAGATTGAGAAAATCAATGCTATTTTGCAGAAACAACAGAACAACCAAACCGCTATACAGGAAAGACAGAACAATATAGATGAGTTGCGTAATATAATAATCAATGCAGTTTGCTCCGAAAATGTGTACGGAGAGATTGTCGATAAAATTATTGTGTATGATGAATATATGCTTGTAAAACTGAAATATATAGATTTTGCTTTTAAAATTAAATACTCAACTCACGGTTATATGGAAAAGTATACGACTGTTATTGAAAGTTGTGAGATTGTTTCTTTTTGAGGAGGCAGATGATGTTTATTGATTATAATAATATTAATGAGTTAATTGAATATATGATCTGTTTTGATATCCCCAAAATCAATACCCATATCACCAATGCCGTAGGGACGGCATTTTTTATTGAAAGTTCTTCGCGTTTAAGGTAGTCGCGATATGCGATATGGTTATCTTCAAGTGCTTTTTGAAAATTAGGTTGTATTTGTCCGCCGAACACCAAAGCGGACGGGTTTATTTCATTCAGAAAATCATCAATAATCATCGGTTCTTTTGCGTAAGGCGAGTTAATTGTATTGCCGTCAAAGGTTACGGGTACAGGCAAAATTACTATATCTGCACTCAAAACCAAATCTTTATCAGTTTCACATTCAAGTGTTTCAAGCTGTATATCTTTATCAAAGCCGTATAGAAAAACGTGATACCCTTCAGCTTTCAAAAGCTTTGCAACAGTAAGTTGTCTTAAATCACCGCCTATAACAGAAACATTTTCAAACATAGTGTATCCTCCTTATATAGTTTTCTCTGCTGTATATAATATGTAAGTTGAAGTTGTTTTGTTATTAACGCGTGCTATTTAAAAATTATCTTACACATTTAAGTTGGATTTTACAAACCGACTTTTTATTTTACATTTATTTAAGCATATTCAGATAGTGGATTTTACATAAGAGGTCTATAATAAAGTCATAAAGTAAAAAGGAGATAAGAAAAATGAAGAAAAGAAATTTATTGGCAGGAATATTAGTAGGCGTTATGGCTATGACATCCCTTGCAGGTTGCGGAGAAACAACACAATCACCGCAGTCATCAACTTCGACAACATCATCGTCACCTGATTTTAAAGCAGACAGTGACATCACAGTTGTATCAAGAGAAAACGGCAGTGGTACAAGAGGCGCATTCATAGAGCTTATGGGAATAGAAGAAAAAGGTGCAGACGGCACAAAGACTGACAAGACAACAAACGAGGCAGTAATCGCAAACAAGACTGACGTTATGCTTACAAACGTTGCGGGGGACGAATACGGTATCGGTTATGTATCGCTTGGGTCACTTTCATCAAGCGTTAAGGCAGTCAAAGTTGACGGAGTAGAGGCAACAGCCGAAAACGTAAAGAACGGTACATACAAGGTTGCAAGACCTTTTAATATAGCAACAAAATCTGATATTTCAGATGTTGCACAAGACTTTATTGACTATATCCTATCAAGTGAGGGACAGGAAATAGTTTCGGACGGATATATTAAAATCAATGATGATGCTCAACCGTATGCAGGTTCAAAGCCGGCAGGCAAAATCGTTGTAGCAGGTTCATCATCTGTATCACCTGTAATGGAAAAACTTAAAGAGGCTTATCTAAAAGTCAATACAAATGCAGAAATCGAACTTCAGACAAGTGACTCAACTGCCGGTATGACAGGTGCAATGGAAGGTACTTGCGACATCGGTATGGCGTCAAGAGAATTAAAAGACAGTGAAAGTGCTGCATTGACAGCAACACCGATTGCACTTGACGGTATTGCAGTAATCGTAAACCCTCAAAATCCGACAGACGATATGTCAACAGAGGATATAAAGGACATCTTTACAGGTACAAAGACAATGTGGAGTGAAATAGCATGAGAAAATACAAAGAGAAGATAATGGGCGGCGTATTTTTCACCGCCGCCCTTACTTCAATACTTGCCGTATTGCTGATATGCGTATTCCTTTTTGCAAACGGAATACCTGCAATGGGTAAGGTAGGACTTTTCAAATTCCTTGCGGGTACTAACTGGGCTCCGACAGATAGTCCTGCGTCATTCGGAATCTTCCCGATGATTTTGGGAAGTATATATGTGACCGCCGGTGCAATCGTTATTGGTGTACCGGTAGGTATCCTGACATCAATATTTATGTCGAGATATTGTCCAAAACCCTTATATAAAATCCTCAAACCTGCTACGGAGCTTTTAGCAGGTATTCCTTCGATAGTTTACGGCTTTTTCGGACTTGTGGTACTTGTTCCGTTCGTAAAAACGGTTTTCGGCGGAAACGGAAACAGTATGCTTACAGCCTCGATTTTGCTTGGAATAATGATTTTGCCGACAATTATCGGTGTATCGGAAAGTGCGATAAGAAGTGTACCCGAAAGCTATTATGAGGGTGCGTTGGCGCTCGGTGCAACAAAGGAAAGAAGTATATTTACAGTTATATTACCTGCGGCAAAATCGGGAATACTTGCAGGAGTTATTCTTGGTATAGGCCGTGCGATTGGTGAAACAATGGCGGTAATTATGGTTGCCGGTAATCAGGCGAGAATGCCGTCAAGCATTTTAAAAGGTGTCAGAACTTTGACTTCAAATATCGTAATCGAAATGGGTTATGCGGCAGATTTACACCGTGAAGTGCTTATTGCAACTGGTGTTGTGTTGTTTGTGTTTATACTTCTTATCAACATATCATTTAGTATCATAAAGGGAAGGAACAAGCAATGAAACATTTAGGCTCAAAAATATTAAAGGGAACAGTAATCCTTGCAAGCTGTTTGACGTTTGGTGTATTACTGTTTTTGATTGCGTACATATTGATAAAGGGTTTGCCTAATTTAAGCCCTAAATTGTTCAGCTTACATTACACAACCGAAAACGTATCAATGTTACCGGCAATAATAAACACGATTGAAATGACGCTCTGTTCGCTTATAGTTGCAGTACCGCTCGGAATATGTACTGCTATATACCTTGTAGAATACGCGAAAAAGGGCAACAAGGTTGTAGGTATTATAAGGCTTACCGCCGAAACGCTTTCGGGAATACCGTCAATCGTATATGGTTTGTTCGGAATGTTGTTCTTTGTAACATATTTAAAGTGGGGATATTCAATACTTGCCGGTGCGGCAACGTTGGCAATAATGGTACTTCCGCTTATTATGAGAACAACAGAAGAGGCACTTCTTGCAGTATCCGATTCATATCGCGAGGCAAGCTTCGGAGTCGGTGCAGGCAAGCTTAGAACTGTGTTTAAAATTGTTCTTCCGGCGGCAATGCCGGGTATATTGTCAGGCGTTATCCTTGCAATAGGAAGAATTGTCGGTGAAACGGCGGCGCTTATTTATACGGCAGGTACTGTTGCGGAGGTTTCAAAAGGACTTCTGTCATCGGGACGTACACTTGCAATACATATGTATGTACTGTCAAGCGAGGGCTTGTACACAAATCAAGCATATGCAACGGCGGTTGTATTGTTGATATTTGTGTTGATAATTAACTTTATGTCATCACTTGTTGCAAAGAAGTTTGCGGCAAAGGATTGATGGTGTAGAAAGGAATGGAATTTTAAAGTGAAATTTGATATAAAGAATTTACATTTGCATTACGGTGATTTCCACGCTTTAAAAGGGATAGATATGCAGATTCCCGAAAATAAAGTTACGGCATTTATAGGCCCATCGGGGTGTGGTAAGTCTACGTTTTTAAAAACGCTAAACAGAATGAATGACCTTGTAGAGGGTTGTAAGATTGACGGAACGGTTTTGCTTGACGGTAAAAATGTTTACGGCGATATTGAAGTGAATGAACTTCGCAGACGTGTAGGTATGGTGTTTCAAAAGCCTAATCCGTTTCCTATGAGTATATATGATAATATCGCATACGGTCCGAGAACGCATGGAATTAAGGTGAAAAGCAAGCTTGACGAAATAGTTGAGCGTTCGTTAAAACAGGCGGCTATATGGGACGAAACAAAGGATAGATTAAAGAAAAGTGCACTTGGTATGTCGGGCGGTCAGCAACAAAGACTTTGTATTGCAAGAGCACTTGCGGTAGAACCGGAAGTATTGCTTATGGATGAACCGACTTCGGCACTTGACCCTATATCCACATCTAAAATTGAGGACTTGGTGTGGGAGCTTAAGGATAAGTACACTATAATTATGGTTACGCACAATATGCAGCAAGCCGCAAGAGTTTCGGATAAAACAGCATTTTTCTTGCTTGGTGAGGCAGTGGAATTTGACGATACACAAAAGATTTTCTCAAAACCAAAAGATAAAAGAACCGAAGATTACATAACAGGGAGGTTTGGATAATGAGAGATGAATTTGAAAGACAGTTGGCGCTTCTCAATGAAGAACTTACTACAATGGGCGGACTTATTGAAAGTGCAATCGCAAATGCGGTAAAGGCACTTGACGGTGACGAACATTCGATAAATAAAGCGTATGACTATGAAAAGTCGATAGATAATAAAGAACGTGAGATTGAAAGTCTTTGTTTGAAATTGCTTTTGACTCAACAGCCTGTTGCAAGTGATTTAAGACTTATTTCAGCCGCACTTAAAATGATAACCGATATGGAACGTATCGGCGATCAGGCGGAGGATATAGCGGAAATTGCGGCAACCGCAAAAAAGAAAATGTTGAAAAAATCAAAGCATATTCAACGTATGGCGGCGGCAACTATTGATATGGTCAATAAGAGCGTTGAGGCGTTTATTAAAAAGGATTTGCTTGTCACAGAAGAAGTTTCTCATAATGACGATGTTGTTGACGCATTGTTTGAAGAAATCGTCAACGACCTTGTGGATATTATTAAAAAAGATGAGGGAACTTCCGAAGTGCTTGATATGCTTATGGTTGCAAAGTATTTTGAAAGAATCGGCGACCATGCGGTTAATATCGCCGAGTGGGTGCAGTTCTCTATTACAGGCGAACATAAAAGACTATAATCTGTTTTCGGTTTTCCCATTCTCGCCGATTACAGTTTATATATAAAGTCGGGTAACCGACTTTTTTTCTTGTGCGGAAATATTAAAAGTGATATAATAGTATAATAATGCTAAAGGGTGGAATGTATGCACAAAGTAAATGTTAAAGGGATTTTATCGGCGAAAAACGGAATGAATATATACAGAGGTTGCTTGCATGGGTGTATTTATTGTGATTCAAGAAGTTTGTGTTATCAGATGAATCATAAATTTGAAGATATTGAAGTTAAGGCTAATGCGGTGGGATTGTTGGAAAATACACTCAGAAGAAAGAGAAACAAGTGTATGATTGGAACAGGTGCAATGTCTGACCCGTATATGCCAATAGAAGAAAAACTCGGTAATATGCGAAAGTGTCTTAAAGTGATTGAAAGGTATGGTTTCGGTGTGACAATGATTACTAAATCGACAAAAGTTCTTCGTGATCTTGATTTGTTAAAGAAGATAAATGAAAAATCAAAATGTGTCGTACAGATGACGCTTACCACATATGATGAGGATTTGTGCCGCATTGTTGAGCCGAATGTTGAAACTACATATGAGAGATTTCGTGCACTTGAAATATTGCGTGATAACGGTATACCGACTGTTGTGTGGCTTTGCCCGATATTGCCTTTTATAAATGATACCGAAGAAAATATTAGGGGAATACTTGATTATTGTGTCAGAGCAAAAGTGAAGGGGATTATTAATTTTGATATGGGTGTTACGTTGCGTGACGGTAATAGAGAGTATTTCTATAAAAAACTCGATGAACATTTTCCGGGACTTAAAGAAAAATATATCAGAATGTACGGAAACAGCTATCAGCTTTCATCTCCGAACAGCAGACAACTTAATATGATTTATAAAAGCGAATGTATTAAAAACGGTATTATGTGTGACGTGAATGAATGCTTTGAGTATTTGAATAAGTATGAAGATAAATATGGTGGCGAACAAATCAGCTTGATATAAAGTTGTTTGTAGTGTTGACAAAATGAATGAATAGATATATAATAAATATAGAAAAAAGGTAAGACCTCAAACGGTTATACCCTGAAATTAGTTATTACAATAACCGCAATCTTGGTAGGAGGGCGGTTATTGTGCTTTTATAGAGAAAATTATCAAAAATATGATAATTTCTAAAATTGCTGTGAGCAATTTCTTCGCCATATGTAGCAATATGCTTACTTTTCATAAGCATTCCCCCTTTCATAAACTCAGCATAACAGCCTGTGAATATAAAAGAGAGTATAACCGCCGGTGAAAACACCGTTAAGAGGTCTTACCTATATCGGAATGATCCGACAGTGGTATTATATAACAAAGAAATACAAAATTCCACAAAGTATACAAAACGAAATACAAATGTAAATGAGCGCACAAAAAAACGGCATTATCGAATGCCGTTTTTTGTATACTTAAAAACTTATCTTTGTACACGACCTGAGCCGTCGCCGCCTGCAAGAGTTTCAACTTCTTCTCTTGTAACAAGGTTAAAGTCACCAGGGATTGTGTGCTTAAGAGCTGATGCCGCAACACCGAATTCAAGAGCGTCCTTGAAGTTCTTACCGTCAACAAAACCGCAGATTGTACCGCCGGCAAAGCTATCGCCGCCGCCTACACGGTCAACGATTGGACGAATTCTGTATTCTCTTGAATGATAGAATTCATCATCTTCGCTTGAGTAAATGCAAGCTGACCAACCGTTATCAGAAGCTGACTTAGAAACTCTAAGTGATGAAATAACATACTTAAATCCGAACTTAGCAACCATCTGCTTGAAAATGCTTTCGTAACCTGCAAGGTTAAGTTCACCGCTTGTTACGTCTGTGTTTTCAGGCTTGAAACCAAGAACTTTATCAGCATCTTCTTCGTTACCGATACAAACATCAACATATTGCATAAGGTTTGACATAACCTTTTGAGCCTTTTCGCTTGTCCAAAGCTTCTTTCTGAAGTTAAGGTCACAAGAAACTGTTACACCGTGAGCCTTAGCAGCTTTACAAGCAGCCTCTGTAAGTTCAGCGGCAGCGTCTGAAACAGCAGGTGTAATACCTGTGAAGTGGAACCAGTCAGCACCTTCAAAGATTTCGTCAAAATCGAAATCAGAAATGCTTGCTGTTGCGATTGATGAGTTAGCTCTGTCATATGTAACGTTTGAAGGTCTCATTGACGCACCTGTTTCAAGGAAGTAGATACCAAGTCTGTCGCCGCCCTTAGCGATGTGCTTTGTTTCAACGCCGTATTTTCTTAGTGCCGCAACTGCACAAGCACCGATTGGGTTTTCAGGAACTTTTGTAACAAATTCAGCGTCGTGACCGTAGTTTGCAAGTGAAACTGCAACGTTTGCTTCACCGCCGCCGTAGTTTATGTCAAACTGTGTAGCTTGAATATATTTTTGATTTCCAGGGGTTGAAAGTCTAAGCATGATTTCACCCATTGTAACAACTTTTGCCATTATATAAATCTCCTTTAATTATAAATTACTTGTTAAGTTCTGCTCTTGCAGCCTTGATATTTGCAATAAATTCTTTAGCTGTTTCGGTAATTGCGTTGTAGTCGCCTGTCTTAGCACCCTTTGTAAGTGATGAACCTGCACCTACTGCAACAACGCCTGCCTTAATCCAATCAGCAACGTTATCCTTGTCAACGCCGCCTGTAGGCATCATTTGAGCCTGAGGAAGAGGACCCTTAATATCCTTTATAATCTTAGGACCGTATAGATCTGCAGGGAATATCTTAACGATGTCAGCACCTGCCTCCATAGCTGTGATAACTTCTGTAATTGTAGCACAACCAGGCATATAAGGTACTCTGTAACGGTTACAAAGCTTAGCTGTTTCTGCATTGAAAGCAGGGCTTACGATAAAGTTTGCACCTGCCAAGATAGCCATTCTTGCTGTTTCAGGATCAAGAACAGTACCTGCACCAAGCATCATTTCGCCGTTTGAATATTTTTCAGCCAAAGCAGCAATAACCTTGTCGGCACCCGGAACTGTAAATGTAAGTTCGATACCTGTACAACCGCCTGCAAGGCAAGCGTCTGAAATTTTAATTGCTTCTTCAGCATTGTTAGCTCTTACAACTGCAACAAGACCGCAGTCGGTTAGCTTTTTAAGCACATCTTCTTTTAACATTGGAAAAAAACCTCCTAAAATATTTTACTGCATATAATTTTATCACAAACCTTTACGATTTGCAATATCTCAACATAAAAAAATACACTGTAACGGATAATTTTGCCGATACAGTGCAAATTGATTTAGACTTTTTGACTTTGAGTCGATTTTTCTTACATATTCCACAGCATAGTGTACATCACTTCTCCGTTATGTTCGTGGCGAAGTGCACCGTCAATGATAAAGCCGGTACGGGTTGCAAATGCAAGAGCCTTTCTGTTTCTTGCGTAAATAGGTATGTGGAGCATATTGTACTCCGATTTCAGAAAATTTATAAGTGCCGTTCCGATACCTTTGTTTTGATATTCGGGATCGACGAAAAGCCCCGTTATTCTGTTATCCTCCGTCACACCGGTAAAAGCGACAATCTTGCCGTCAATAATGTAAACAAAATTTTCTTTGCCGTTTATGTATTTTTCTTTTACAAAATCGTAATGTGTTTCCCAAAAGTTTTCTTCAACAAATGAATTTGAATGAATTGTTGTTCGCAGCCATAAATCCATTACTTCATACGTTTGAGAAGGTTTCATTCGTTCTATATTTTCCATATTATCAAGTCCTAAATATTATAAGTAAATTCTTCAGGCGTTACAGTGCCTTTTGCGATTGCCTCAGCTTTTAAATCAAAGTAAAGCTGAGTAAATGATGCCGATATATACGGCTCAAGGAACAAAAATCCTATACCGAATGTAATACAGCTTAGAATTATCCAACCGAAAAACGAAAGTGAGAATAAAAATATTCTGCCTTTGTTTCCGTCGGTAAGAGATTTTGTGACTTCAAATGCTCTGCGTCTGTCCATAGCCGGATTTTCGGCAAGAATATAAGGAATCATTGAGTATTGGAATGATTTGATAATTCCCGGTATGATGAACAACAGCGACCACAAAAACGTATAAATTGCAACAAACACATTAATACCGATTACGTTGCCGAGATTGTTTTTATAAGGGAAAAACAAATCGTATACATTAGGTTCGTTGACGGTTGCCTTTATGAAAAATCTGCACGATCCCACGCTTAGAGGGAATGTGACAAAAAGAGTGATTAATATTTGAAGTACGGCTGATATTGATGTACCTGCCGAACCGGCGTCCGAATTAACCATATTAGTCACTGTAGCAACCGAAGTTCCGAGTGAT
>UMEI01043687.1_pt1 | contig 21681 bp, 21 predicted proteins | sample 1964711 | NCBI WGS metagenome assembly UMEI01 (sample SAMEA4836016, study PRJEB28245) | human gut metagenome | biome: gut microbiome; material: fecal sample | place: Denmark | collected 2008 | reverse complement strand
GTCTGAGAGCAGCCAAAATTGCCGGGATGGAAACTGTTCCAGTAATTCTTAGATCGGTAAGTGATGAAAATGCCTTGGTTATAGGACTTATCGAGAATATTCAGAGGGAAAATCTCAATCCGATTGAGGAAGCTCAGGGACTGCAGCGGCTGATTGATGAGTTTGCTTTTACGCATGAAGCCGCCGCTAAGGCGGTAGGACGTTCTCGTCCAGCCGCAAGCAATCTGCTTCGGCTTTTGACGCTCGCCGATGAAGTGAAGCGCATGGTCATGGAGGGCGAACTCGAAATGGGACATGCTCGTGCACTTTTGGGATTGGAAGGTGCGGAGCAGGCTGCCGCAGCAAAGCAGGTTGCTGCAAAACATCTTTCAGTTCGTCAAACTGAAGATCTGGTTCGCCGGTTGCTCGAAGGAGTGCAGCCTAAAAAGAAGGTAGTTATCAAGACCCGGGACAATGAACGACTTGAAGAGACCTTGGCAGACACACTTGGTGCCGTAGTAAAACTTTCTGCAAATCAGAAAGGTAAGGGGCGAATCGTGATCGAATTCTCAAGTCTTGATCAACTTCAGGGCATTGTCGATCGAATTCAAAAATAAAACCGATAATTACCTATATATAAGTATATAATCTAATACTTCAGTGGATTGTGACTGAATACTTCAAGATTTACAATCCGTGCCAGTCATTTTCCCTCAAGCCTCTGCAAGAGAATGTTCGCCCTTTCTGATATGATGCGCGTCGTTCTCGCGCAGTATGTTGTTACATTGATTGCAGCGCTTTTCTGTACTGCAGTTTTTGGAACAGATCCCGGACTCTCGGCGTTCCTAGGCGGCTTCTATTACGCAGCTGCAACAACGCTTCATGCATTGATTCTGCTAGGTGTCAAGAAGCTCGGATGCGGCGTTGGTGCCAATGTCGTTACTCTTCTGTTCGGGGAATTTGTGAAGGTGCTTTGCGTAATCCTGCTGCTGTTTATTACGGCGCAGCTCTATGCGAACCTGAACTGGCCCGCTTTGATTATTTCGCTGATGGCGGTGGCGAACAGCTACTTCATCCTGTTGTTTAAAAAACGCTAAGGATAGGTCCTCATGTCAATCGAGAACCCCAGTGCAACTGAATATATTCAGCACCATATGCAGCACTTGCAGTCGCTGCATCAGCAGGTGATTGTTGACTTTTCTGTCTTCAATTACGACACGCTTTTCTTCTCCATTCTGTCTCTGCTTGTTGTCTTTTTTGTTCTTCGACTCGGCGCAAAAAAAGCTACGTCCGGTGTCCCAGGCAAAATGCAGTGCGCCGTTGAAATGCTCGTGGAAATGGTCAACAACCAGGCTAAGAGCATTGTGCATGGTGATCGCACCTATATTGCTCCTCTGGCGCTGACAGTGTTTTGCTGGGTCACGATCATGAACTGCATTGACTTGATCCCAGTAGACTTCTTCCCGTGGCTTGCGGGTCTGGTCGGTATTAACCACCTTCGTCCACTTCCTACGGCTGATCTGAACGGTACGCTCGGTCTTTCGTTTGGTGTGCTTTGCCTTCTGTTTTATTACGGCATCAAGGTTAAGGGGTTCTCGGGCTTCATTATTGAGCTCTTCACAGCTCCTTTTGGTAAATTCCCGCTTCTGTGGCCAGTGAATCTGCTCATGAACATTATTGAGTATTTGGCCAAGTTCGTTTCTTTGGGTATGCGACTCTTCGGCAATATGTATGCTGGTGAGCTCGTATTCTTCCTCATTGCGCTTCTCGGCGGCTATATGCTCGAGTTTGGCCTTTTCGGCGGCGCTGCAGCTGGTATTGGACAAGTCATCGCCGGTTTGGTCTGGTGGCTCTTCCATGTGCTGATTGTTCTGTTGCAGGCGTTCATTTTCATGATGCTGACCTTGGTCTATATCGGCCAGGCACACAGTAGCCATTAACAAACAATCTCTTCGACACTTCCTTTTTTCTACTCCCTTTTTGTAAATTCTTAGGAGTTCTTTCAAATGACCAATGTCGCTCTCGTTGCCATCGCCTGCGGTATCATCATCGGCCTCGGCGCCCTCGGTGCTTGCTTGGGTATCGCTCTGATGGGTTCGAAGTACCTTGAAGCCTCTGCTCGTCAGCCCGAACTTATGGAACCGCTCCAGACGAAGATGTTCCTTCTGGCTGGCCTGATCGACGCGGCCTTCCTGATTGGCGTTGGTATCGCCATGATGTTCGCTTTTGCCAACCCCTTCGTCGGCTAATCCCTAGCCCTGGCGCAAAACGTCTTTTCTTTCAATGACGCTGTCCGCAGTGCCGCACTTGCACAAACGCGGCGCTGCAGACTTAATGGGGTTCAACAATGAACATTAATGCCTCTCTGTTTGTACAGATGGTCGTGTTCTTGCTTGGTGCTTGGGTCACCATGAAGTACATTTGGCCACCGCTGATTCACGCGATTGAAGAGCGGCAAAAGAAGATTGCTGACGGCCTTGCCGCGGCGAATAAGGGTGAAAAAGCTCTTGCTGTTGCTACCGAGCAGGGGCAGGCCATTGAGGCTGCTGCTCGTGCCCGCGCTTCGACCATCGTGGCCGACGGCGAAAAACGTGCTCTGGCAATTGTGGAAGATGCGAAAGCTCAGGCTCAGGTCGAAGCTGACCGCATTATCGAATCTGCCAAGGCGGAAGCCGATGTGCAGGTTCAGCGTGCGCGCGATCAGCTCCGCGACCAGGTTGCTGATTTGGCCGTTCAGGGTGCTGAACAGATTCTCGCCCGCGAGGTCGATAAGACTGTTCATGCTCAGCTGCTTGATCAACTGAAGGCGAAGCTCTAACTATGGCGGAACTTTCTACGATAGCGCGCCCTTACGCTGTAGGTCTCATGGAAGCCCTGCAGGAGCGTAAAGCCAGCGCACAGGATATGTCTGCGGTGCTTGATGCAGTTTCTCGTCTTGCAGAAACTGCTGTCGACCCTCAGATCGGTCAGCTCGAGGGAGATCCCGGACTTACCGATGACCAGTTCTACGACATCTTTGCGAGCGTCGTGGGTGCGGATCAGCCGGATGAAGTCAAGAATTTGCTTCGCGTGGTGATTCAAAATGGCCGCGTTGATGCGCTGCCGGAAATCGCGCGTCAATTCCGCATCCTGAAGAACGAGTCCGAAGGCGTCGCTGACGCTTTGATCGAGACCGCCTTCCCGCTCAGCGATGCTGAGCTTAAGGATCTGCTGGAAGCGCTAGCGAAGAAGTTCCCAGGAGTGAAGCTTCACCCGGTCGTTTCAGTCGAGAAAGCTTTGATTGGCGGCGTGCGTGTGCACGTTGGCGACAAGCTCCTCGATGCCTCGATCCTCGCGCGTCTCAATCAGATGAAGACGGCGCTTACCGCATAAAATTCGGAGCTGTAAGATGCAACTCAATCCCAGTGAAATCAGCGAATTGCTGAAGAAGCGTATCGAAGGCCTCGGCGTTTCCGCTGATCTTCGCACTCAGGGCACGGTGGTTTCGTTGTCCGACGGCATTGCCCGCATTCATGGTCTGAGCGACGTGATGCAGGGTGAAATGCTGGAATTCCCCGGCGAAGTCTATGGCCTCGCCCTAAACCTTGAACGTGACTCCGTCGGCGCCGTTATTCTCGGCGAATACGAAGGCATTTCTGAAGGCGATACGGTGAAGACCACCGGTCGTATTTTGTCTGTACCCGTTGGTGAAGAACTGATTGGTCGCGTTGTCAATGCTCTCGGCCAGCCGATTGATGGCAAAGGGCCGATCAATGCCAAGGCTTTTGACGTCGTTGAAAAGGTTGCGCCGGGTGTGATCGACCGTAAGTCAGTTTCACAGCCTGTTCAGACTGGTCTTAAGTCCATCGACTCGATGGTGCCGATTGGCCGCGGTCAGCGTGAATTGATCATCGGCGACCGCCAGACCGGCAAGACTGCCGTTGCGATCGACACGATCATCAATCAGAAAGGCAAAGATCTGATCTGCGTGTACGTAGCTATCGGTCAGAAGGCCTCTACGATTGCGAATGTCGTAGCCAAGCTCGAAGAGCACGGTGCAATGGATTACACCATTGTTGTTGCTGCGACGGCTTCCGAGTCTGCAGCCATGCAGTACCTCGCTCCGTATGCTGGCGCTACGATGGGCGAATATTTCCGCGATCGTGGTCAAGATTCTTTGATCGTGTATGACGACTTGACGAAGCAGGCTTGGGCCTATCGTCAAATCTCTCTGTTGCTCCGCCGTCCGCCAGGACGCGAAGCTTACCCTGGCGACGTGTTCTATCTGCATAGCCGTCTGCTGGAACGCGCAGCCCGCGTGAACGCCGAATACGTCGAAAAGTTTACAAAGGGTGAGATTAAGGGGAAGACGGGGTCGATGACGGCGCTGCCGATCATTGAAACGCAGGCTGGTGACGTGACTGCGTTCGTTCCGACGAACGTGATTTCGATTACCGATGGTCAGATCTTCCTTGAAACTGACTTGTTCAACGCTGGTATTCGTCCGGCTATCAATCCTGGCATCTCGGTGTCTCGCGTTGGTGGTGCTGCTCAGACCAAGGTCATTAAGAAGCTTGGCGGCGGCGTCCGTCTGGCGTTGGCTCAGTATCGTGCTTTGGCTGCCTTTGCTCAGTTTGCTTCTGATCTTGATGAAGTAACCCGCAAGCAGCTCGAACGTGGCCGCATGGTTACGGAATTGATGAAGCAGCCCCAGTATCAGCCTCTGCAGGTTTGGGAAGAGGCGCTCGTTCTGTATGCAGTCAATAACGGCTATTACGATGACGTGGCTGTTGCCGACGCCATGCGTGTAGAACGTGCCATGCGTGAGTACCTGAAGGCTCACTACGCTGATCTCGTCAACTCCATTGAAAGCCGTAAGGAACTCTCGAAGGAAGACGAAGCCAGCTTGAAGGGTGCGATCGCCGAGTTCAAAAAGAACGGCGCCATCTAACGTCATATCCAAGAGGACCCAATTCCATGCCCAGTACTAAGGAAATTCGCGGAAAGATCAAGAGCGTGCAGAACACGCGCAAGATCACCAAGGCGATGGAGATGGTTGCGGCCTCGAAGATGCGCAAGGCGCAGGATCGGATGCATGCGGCCCGTCCGTACGGAGACAAGATTCGAGTGATTTGCTCGCATCTCGCTCGTGCGAATGTTACCGACTATAGCCATCCGTTCTTGACGAGCCCGGAAGGCGCCAAGAAGGTGGGCATCATTCTGGTGTCCACCGACAAGGGTCTTGCCGGCGCCCTCAACACCAACATTCAGCGCATGCTTCTGCAGCGTTTCCGTGATTGGTCTGCTGAGGGTGTGCAGGTAGAAGCCTCGGCTCTTGGTAACAAGGGTCTCGGCTTCCTCCAGCGTATCGGTGTCCCGGTGATCAGCCAGGCGGTGCAACTTGGCGACCGTCCGAGCCTTGATCGACTCATTGGAGCGATCCAGGTTCAGATTGAAGCCTTTAAGGAGCATAAGGTCGATAAGGTTTATCTCTGCTACACGCGTTTTGTTAACGCCATGAAGCAGATTCCAGTCATCGAACAGCTCCTGCCGCTGACGGATGAACACCTTTCCGCCGACGAGCCTCAGCGCAAATTCTCGTGGGACTACATCTACGAGCCTGACGCCCAAACCGTTCTCGACGAGCTGCTTCGCCGCTACGTCGAGGCTTTGATTTATCAGGCAGTTGCAGAAAATATGGCTTCTGAACAAAGTGCCCGTATGGTAGCTATGAAGGCTGCTTCGGACAACGCCAAGAAGCTCATTGACGACTTGCAGCTCGTCTACAACAAGACTCGCCAGGCCGGCATTACGAAGGAAATCACCGAAATTGTCGGTGGTGCCGCCGCGGTGTCTTAATCGAATTGAATGAATCGATATAACTGAGGAAATCCCATGAGTATCGGACAGATCGTACAGGTGATCGGCGCGGTCGTGGACATTGAGTTCCCGCGCGATGCGATGCCTAAGATTTACGAGGCTCTCGTTCTGAAAAATGACGAAGCCGACAGTCTCGCCGAAAACGGCCTTACGTTCGAAGTTGAGCAACAGCTTGGCGACGGCGTCGTGCGTACCATTGCAATGGGTACGTCAGAAGGCTTGCGCCGCGGCATGAAGGTTGAAACCACCGGCAGAGAAATTTCTGTGCCGGTTGGCCCGAAGACCCTTGGTCGCATTATGGACGTGCTCGGCCGCCCGATTGATGACTGCGGTCCGATCGGTTCGGAAGAGATCCGTCCGATTCATAATGTGGCTCCGAAGTTTGATGAGCTTTCACCGTCCGTCGATCTTCTCGAAACCGGCATCAAGGTGATTGATCTTATCTGCCCGTTCGCTAAGGGTGGTAAGGTCGGCCTGTTTGGTGGCGCCGGTGTGGGCAAAACCGTCAACATGATGGAGCTCATTAATAATATTGCTAAGCAATACGGTGGCTACTCCGTGTTTGCCGGCGTCGGTGAACGTACGCGTGAGGGTAATGACTTCTACCACGAAATGGGAGAGTCCAAAGTTCTCGACAAGGTCGCCATGGTGTTCGGTCAGATGAACGAACCCCCGGGAAACCGTCTGCGCGTTGCACTGACTGGCCTGACGATGGCAGAAGCTTTCCGTGATGAAGGTCGCGACATTCTGCTCTTTATCGACAACATCTATCGTTACACCCTCGCCGGTACTGAAGTTTCCGCTCTGCTCGGCCGTATGCCGTCTGCGGTGGGTTATCAGCCGACATTGGCTGAAGAAATGGGCAAGCTTCAGGAACGTATCGCTTCCACGAAGACAGGTTCCATTACCTCGATTCAGGCTGTGTATGTCCCTGCTGACGACTTGACTGACCCGTCGCCGGCCACGACCTTTGGTCACTTGGATGCTACAGTGGTGCTTTCGCGTGATATCGCTGCTCTTGGTATCTATCCGGCCGTTGACCCGCTCGACTCTACCTCCCGCCAAGTTGACCCGAACATCATCGGTCTTGAGCACTACACGGTTGCTCGCCGCGTTCAGGAGACTCTGCAGCGCTATAAGGAACTTCGCGACATTATTGCGATTCTGGGTATGGACGAACTGGCTCCGGAAGATAAGCTCGTTGTTCAGCGTGCTCGTAAGATTCAAAACTACCTCTCGCAGCCATTCCACGTTGCTGAAGTGTTTACTGGTGCTCCCGGTAAGTACGTTCCGCTGAAGGAAACGATTCGCGGCTTTAAGATGATTGTTGACGGCGAATGCGACGAACTGCCTGAACAGGCGTTCTACATGGTCGGTACGATCGACGAAGCCTTTGAGAAGGCTAAGACCCTCAAGTAATGCTTAGCCGCGGCTGCATTTACATATTGCCGCCGCGGCAAGCGCCCGACAAACGGAGCAACTTATATGGCTACCATTAAAGTCGACGTCGTCAGCGCCGAAGAACATATCTTCTCCGGTGAGGCCGAACTCGTCTCGCTGCCCGGAACGTCTGGCGAACTTGGCATCATGCCCGGACATCTTCCGCTGATCACACTTATCCGCCCTGGTTTCGTGCGAGTGCACGTTCCTGGTGAGCAGGAACCTGAGCAGATCTTTGTTGCGGGTGGCGTCCTGGAGGTCCAGCCTGAGCAGGTCACCGTTCTCTCGGACACGGCTGTTCGTAGCAAGGATCTTGATGAGGCCCGCGCCAAGGAAGCTTTGGCTGCTGCTGAAGCCGCCCGTGCTTCTGCTACCGGCAGCATTGAAATCGCTCGTATTGAAGCGGAGATCGCTGCCTTGGCTGCCGAGCTTGCTGTTATTCGCAAACTGCGTAGCAAGCTCTGATCGTTCACAGCGCCGACACAGCAATGAGCGGAGATGTTCTGTACGAACCTCCGCTCATTTTTTGTTAGTCTGCGGTAGGATTCTCAGAAACGCTTGCCCGCGCTTTTGAGCCGCGGCATTAAAGGAATTCAAGGAGAACACAATGAGCGCCGTTAAGATCCTCGTAACTACGGACGGGTCTAATCTCAGCGATAAAGCCGTCGATACAGCTATTGAGCTGGCTGAACAGGTTGGAGGTTCCGTGGTTGGTATGACCGTCGTGCTTTCAGCAGCACCTGCCGGCGGCTTTACTGAAGAAGAACCCATCGTCAAGGAACGTCTTGAGGCGATCTCGCACAAGGCTGCTGAAAAGCAGGTGCCTTGCGAAGTTGTGGTCGAGCACGCCGAGACGGTGTCTCAGGGGGTGCTTGCTTGCGCAGCCCGAGTCAATGCCACCTATATCGTGATGGCGAGCCGCGGTCTAGGGACTTTTGGAGCTTTGCTGTTAGGCAGCGAAACTCAGAAAGTGCTTAGTCAGGCAGATCGTCCGGTGTTGGTCGTTCGCTGATTATCCATTCAATGGTCCCGACCGCTGAAACGAGAAAAGCCGCGCATTGATGCGCGGTTTTTTCTTTATATAGTTCTAGTCCCCACGAATCTCACTTTCCTATAAGCAAAATGACTCTTCATAACGACACTTTCCTGCGCGCATTAATGCGCGAACATACGGATTTCACGCCTGTCTGGCTCATGCGTCAGGCTGGTCGCTATCTGCCTGAGTATTGCGCAACTCGAAGCAAGGCAGGGAGTTTCATGGGATTGGCGAAGAATCCGGATTACGCCACAGAGGTGACTTTGCAGCCGATAGATCGTTACGGTATTGATGCTGCCATTCTTTTTTCCGATATTCTGACTGTGCCCGACGCAATGGGGTTAGGTCTTTCCTTTGTTCAGGGAGAAGGCCCCGTCTTTGCGCATCCGGTTCAGGATGAGGCAGCTGTTAAAGCGCTGGCTGTTCCTGATATTGAAGACAAATTGGGTTACGTTACAGCAGCTGTTCGTAGCATTCGTCGAGCACTTGACAATCGCGTGCCGTTGATTGGTTTCTCAGGATCTCCATTTACGCTTGCTTGCTACATGGTGGAAGGACGTGGTAGTAGAGATTTCCGCACAGCAAAAACAATGATGTTCCGGCGTCCAGATCTTTTCGAGAGAATCCTCGACATCAACGCCGATGCAGTTGCTGATTACCTCAATGCTCAGATTGCTGCTGGTGCGCAGGCTGTCCAAATTTTCGATACCTGGGGCGGAATGCTAGCGGATGGGGATTTCCAAAGGTTTTCTCTGGTAGCAACAAAGAAAGTAGTCTCCCGTCTTACACGTGAAGCTGATGGTGCCAAAGTGCCTGTTATTGTCTTCACTAAGGGGGGTGGTGAATGGATTGAGGAAATTGCAGCTTGTGGGTGCGATGCTGTTGGTCTCGACTGGACGACAAACCTTGCACGAGCTCGCCGCGTTACAGAAGATCGTGTGGCCCTGCAAGGGAATATGGATCCTCTAGCGCTGTTTGGCGATGAAAAAACCATTCGTAGTGAGGTGCGTCGAGTGATTGATGCTTTCGGTCCGGTTGGCATGGGGGGACATGTATTTAATCTGGGGCACGGTATCAATCAGTTCACGCCAATAGAAAATGTTCAGATTCTCGTTGATGAGGTTCATGAATATAGTCGCCACCAACATATCTAACAGAATAGTTATTCACAGGCGCGACGCCGAATAGTAATGCCGATAAAAGACCCGCTACAAATTAGCGGGTCTTTTTGATGGCTTGCTTATTCCTGAACGAGTAGCGAAGATGTGAGTAGTGCGTGTCTTTTGGTGTATGCATGCTAATAATCCAGAAATCTGAAAAGCACAGTTCTTAAATAAAATCCACAAAGTTATCCACAAGTTTAGGACTGGAGGGTAAGGCTATAAAACTCTCGTAGAATGCACTTTTATTGGTGACCAAGGCGGCTGAATAAGACGCTCATACCCGTTGGAGGCATCTTCTGGTGGCAATAAAGATAGGACTCTTTGCAAAAGTTTTAGTAGATGTTCCAGGTCTGCCACCGCTTGACTATCGCATACCTGATGATCTGCTGGTCGCTGTCGGTGATCTGGTCGTCGTACCTTTAGGGAGTCGTCGTGTTGTCGGGGTTGTGGCGACGTTGGCCAATGCTGCCGATTGTGAGGATAAGCGCTTGAAATGTATTTCTGCAGTGCTTCATGCTACGGCTCCCTTGAATGCTGAGTGGCTAGCGCTTACCAAGTTCGCGGCAATTTATTACTTACGCGGCTGGGGTGAAGTTGCGTTGCCGGCAATACCAACAGCATTGCGTCGGATGCCAACACCTCAGCAGGAGAAACGTATCGCAAAAATTCGGGATGCAATGCCTATACCGGATACGAGTCAGGAATCTGCGATAGAGGTACCAACACTCAATGCAGAGCAACGTGCTGCTGTTAGCGCGGTGCTTAGTATGTCTGGTTTTCAAGCCTGGCTGCTTTTCGGCGTTACGGGATCTGGAAAAACTGAGGTTTATCTCCATCTCATTAAGTCCATTCTTGAGAGGGATCCCGAATCTCAAGTACTGCTTCTCGTTCCCGAAATTAATCTGACTCCCCAGTTAGTAGGCCGAGTTAAACGTCGTTTTCCCCATGAAGCAGTTGCAGCCTTAAATAGTGAATATACGGATAATCAACGTGCCAGTGCATGGTTGGGGGTTAAGGAAGGGCGTTCAAGAATTTTGGTTGGTACTCGTATGGCGATTTTCGCCGAGTTCCGAAAGTTGGCGCTTATTCTTGTTGATGAAGAACACGATCTTTCCTATAAGGCTAGTGATGGGCTGCGCTACAGCGCTCGAGATCTTGCTGTTTGGAGGGCATCGAAACTTGAATGCCCAGTCGTATTGGGATCGGCTACTCCCTCGCTAGAAAGTTGGTGCCGCATGAAGACTGGCGGCTATAAATTGCTGTCATTGACTCATCGAGCAGTAAATCGAGCAGAGCTTCCGGAAGTGAAGCTCATATCTCCGCCGATAAAAGGGTCGACACGAATGGTGTCTGATGCGGCAGCAACAGCAATAGAGGCGTGCCTAACTTCCGGTCGTCAAGTATTGGTTTTTCTCAATCGTCGTGGTTACGCTCCCGTGTTGAGCTGTCCTGCATGCGGGTGGGTGAGTGCTTGTCCGCATTGCTCTGTTTTTATGGTTTATCACAAGCGCGAAAAGGCACTGATTTGCCATCATTGCGGAGCGCGTCATTCTGTGCCGGAAGCTTGTCCTTCATGTGGCAATGTTGACATTTTGCCTCGTGGGACAGGAACAGAACGCATAGAGGAAGAGTTGGGACTGCTTTTCCCGGAACGCACAGTGCTACGTATTGATCGTGATAGTGCGGCGAAAAAACATGTTGCAGAAGAAGCCTTTCAAAAAGTACACCGTGGAGAAGTGGACATTTTGGTGGGAACGCAGATGGTCGCGAAAGGACACGACTTCCAAAGAGTTGGTCTTGTTGTCGTGCTTAATCCAGATGCTCAGATATTAAGTCCTTCGGTTCGTGCGAAAGAACGTCTTTTTTTCACACTCATGCAAGTCGCAGGGCGTGCAGGGCGAGCCGGTGACCGCGGTGAGGTGCTTATCCAGACAAGATTCCCTGAGGAGCCGCTGTTTGCCGCACTGGCGGCACAGGATTATCCAATGTTCGCAGACGAGACATTGGAAGAGCGCCGCGAAAGTGGATGCGTTCCCTTTGTGTACCAAGCCCTTCTAACAGTAGAAGCAGAACATCTCTCCGAAGCTATTAGTTTTTTGGAGCAGGCAGCAACAATTGCTTCGCAATTAGCACCTCCAGAAGTATTTATTTATGACCCAGTTCCCATGGCACTGGTAAAGGTTATGAACCGTGAGCGAGCGCAGCTTCTTGTGGAAAGCTCCGTGCGGCCAATCCTTCATCGTTTTCTCACAGTCTGGAATCAAGCGTTAAAGACAGTGCCGCGATCGTCTTCGGCATCCGTGTGTTTGGAGGTAGATCCTTCGGAAACTTGATATAATTCCGACCTCCTCCGCGTGGTGAAATGGATATCATGCAGCCCTCCGAAGGCTGCGGTACAGGTTCGATTCCTGTCGCGGGGACCAAACTAATGTCCCGAGCCGTTCTTAGCGGTTCGGGATTTTTTATTTTTCAATGATTTAGATGGAAACTGCGTTCTTAGCGGTTCATGCAGGTTCGCCTACTTCCGCGCTTTATTAGTACACTTATTAGTACATGTTTTGTTGATGTGTACTTAATCGTTCCTCGATGTACTAAAAATGCCTAGAAGAGCGCAGGACCTAACGCCTTTCGGAATTCAAAAGGAACTGAAGGCATTTGCCGCAAGCGGTAAGAAGACAAAAGCACTCACGGACGGCAAGACGCCCTGTCTGCGGCTTGAGATGACTATTGGAGCTTCTGGCGTCAATGCTCGGTGGACTTATAAAAAGCAAAAGACCGATACGGCGGATGGATTTAATCTTGGCTTAGGTGCCTACCCAGGAGTGACGCTAAGGGATGCTCGGTGTAAGGCTGAAGCAATTGCCGAACAGATTGCCGCAGGCTTGAATCCTAAAGAAGAGCGAGAACGGCAGGTTCAAGCCGAGATTGAGGCTAAAGCCCTTACCGAATCTGAACTGCGCTGGCGTACTCCATTCCGTACCGTAGCCGACGAATGGATCGAGGCAAAGGAATATGAAGGATTGTGGGCGCATGATGCTCGCGGCGCCGATAAAGCACGTTCATATCTGCGCAATTGGATTCTGCCGGTGCTGGGTGATATGGCGATAAATGATGTCGATCGCTCGGCGTGCATTCGGCTTGTCCATTATCGGGACATGGGGACGCGTCAAGATACGGACGCAAAGTGCCGCCGCCTCGTCAATCAGATTTGTATTTACGCCCACGAGAAGGGATACCGACAATCTGATGAAGCACCGGCGAATAAGAATGATCCTGTCTTTAAAGAGGCGTGCAAACCGTTTGTGCGGCGCAAGGTAGATAAGGGGCATAACAGCGCCCTGCCGCCAGAGGACATGCCTAAGTTCATGGCTCAATTGAAACGAATGCCAGGGGTTGGGGCGCGTGCTTTGGAATTCATGATTCTGACTGCGGGCCGTCAAGATTCAATTTGTCATGAATTTACGAAGGACGGGCAAGTTCTCGGGCTTCGATGGGAGCATCTGGATTTAGTTCGCGGCATCTGGCATCAACCGCCAGAGAGCACAAAGATGAAGCGTTCGGAAGGGGTTGATTTGGTGCTGTCTTCTTATGCAATGCAACTACTCAGAACGCTGCCTCGAAGTGCGGATGTTCCTTTTGTGTTTGCAGACCTCCGGCGTCCTAAGCCGCAGTCCATAAGCAATATGACAATGGCAAGAACCATTAAAGATATGAACAAGGTCCGAGAGCGTGCAGGGCTCCCTCTTTGGCTTGATCCTCAAAAATCAAAGAAAGCTGGTGAGCCTCGTCCCGTAACGCCACACGGAATGCGCACCTGCTTTAAGACCTGGACGATGCTTACTGCTCATGGAAACTATGCGCGGTTCAATCCGAACGTTGTTGAGCGGTGCTTAGATCATGCGGTGAAAGACCAGTTCGGCGGCGCCTACTATCGGCAAGGGCTTTCCGCCGATGATGAGGCGCATGAGCGCGAAATTATGGAGGCATGGGGTCGGTACTGCATTGAAGGCAAATGGCCGGATGAGAACTGAGAACCGCCGATACAGCCAATGTTGAAACCTCGCTTAAGCATGATGCTTGGCGGGGTTTCTTATTGTCTGAATCTCTTATATACACATATCTAATATATCTAAATATCTACTACATATATATGTAACCTTAAAGTTATTACAACCTTACCTATCCGCTATCTAACTCTCAAAATTCCCATGAATACAGGGGCAGAGCCTGGCAAATTGATTTTATCGTGGGAATTTTGGGAATTTTGGGAACGCCTACTGCAAGTAGGCTTCACATGCAATTCGTCTTTGGGAATTCTTGGGAATTTTGGGAATTTTTTGGAAACGTATTGCGACTGATATTGTCACAACATGGAAAGATAGAAATTGCCTGATCCTGCTTTACATAACGTTTGGCGGGCTCTCTTTGGCGTCGGAGGCTGCGACTGGTAAGAATTAACCGAACGTGCGGGATGGGAAGGTGTGGAGCGTCGTTCGCTAATTTTTTAGCGATCCCTTCTCGGCTTCAGTGGGATAGATAGCTCATGGCGTCGTGACCTCTGCTTGCATCCGGTCCGCGCGCGTACAAAAGCACTCAGTAGATGTTTTCCCTGAATTCGCCATTTTGGGCGAGCTTGATTTTTCGGGAATTTTTCGATGTGCTGTGAGGCTCATGAAAGGCTCATGGCTGTAGGCAAGAAGGCCGCCCTGGCCGGAAGCTAACAAAAGCTAACATCAGAGCCTTTAGCGCAAATTTGAGCAAAAGTGGTCGGCGCCATTTACAAGGCCATACCTTTGCGGCGCCGCGAAACGAACGCCGAGCGAACGCCGAGAAAGTACGGAAGACCGATGCTTTGATTGAGGGACTTTCTTTGCCAGTCCGCGCGCGCGAGGAACCTAAGGGAGTCGTGAAACACGACACCCCTGCTAAGCACGCGCGCGCGAGGGGCTGGCGTCAAAGGATCGGATTTGAAATCTGACCCTTCCGAGTTTCATTGCTGTAGCTCGTAGCGTTATGGCCTCTGCCTATCCGCGAGCGAAGAGAATTGCCCGCTCCCCTTTTTTGGGGGAGTTTGATTCCCCTTTTTTGGGGAATCAGAGCCTTTAGCGCAAATTTGAGCAAAAGTCCTCCCCCTCTCGGAAATTGAAGTCCTCCTTGCTTGGGCGGCCGCTGGGCTTTACTAAATTTTTAGTAAAACCCCTTCGACCAATAGGAGGGAGTTTTGCACTCAGTCCGCGCGCGCGCGAGCGAGCGAGGAGCCTGAGGAAACCTGAGGTTCTTAAGTTCTTAAGGTAAGCACCTTTCCGCCGAGCTTACGGCAGTCTGCGCACGTGAAAGTTCTGAAACTTCTGACGCCATTAAAAGGGTGTGCTGTTTTAGCACACGCCCGAACTGCTCAATGTTTAGCCGGCGGGAGGATAACAATCCCGAGTTTCTGCTCCAATCCGCGCGCGCGCGAGGGACTGGCGTCAACGTCCAACCCAGACCCCTACGGACTTCAGAGGACTTCCGCTAAGATTCATTTTTATGAGGTGCGCACGTCATGGGAGTAGCTACCCAGGCGCTCGGCTGAAAGTCATCCCGCCCGCTGAGGGCGCGCCTCTCCACATTCTCAATGCGCTGCGCGGGGTGAAGGGATGGAACGTCGTGGGAAAGTACGCTGAGGCTTTTTTTAAGCAAGCTAATGACTCGGGAGAACAAAATACGATTTCGCCTTTTGATCGATTGACGCTTGAAGATGCGAAAACCTGGCTTAATCGCGACAAGTGGACGGTGAGGGAGGCAGCATCTTTGCTTTGTGGAATCGATCCCAGCGCTTTGGCGATAACCGACTATTACCCTTGGCCCGAAGACTTAAGTGATGACGCGAGAAAGATGGTGCGTGAAGGCAAACGTGTTCTAGAGTATTTAGAGAATGCCATTGATCGGAATCCTTCGAATTCGGCTGTATGTTTCCCTACATTGAATGGTTTCGCCACCAAATACCGTGACGACGGCAATTTTTATAACGATAGAAGTGAATTTAAGTTTTCTCTCCGTGCCTATTTTGTAAGTGCATTGTCTATTGCTAACAATGATGGGATGGGTATCAATATCCCTTGCTTCGGAATTTTTCATGATGAAGAGAAAGAAACCGAAGCGGTTACGTTGCGCGGCGTAACGAGTACGGTTTACGAGCCTATTCTGCCTGAGCTGTTCTCCTTGCTAAGGAATCGAAGCATTTTGCAATCGAAAGATTTGAATGTTTCTGAATGGCCGAGAACTTCAATTGATGAGGGTGAGGATTGCGAGTGTGTTGCTGATAGAACCAAGACTATCCCGACATATGATGATTGGAGGCAGCTTGTCGAGCAGACGCCGGCACCTGATGTCGATGAAGTCCTTAATGCCTGTATGCCTGTGGCACCTGAGGCGGTTAAATCGGTGTTGGTTGCATCAACGGCGTGCATACCATCTGGCGCCCCATTGACGATTGATCACATCCGGGCATTACTTGATCAGGAACATCCGCGCTATCAACCTGAGCTGGCGGCGGCTGTTGAGACGTGGTGTTCATTTGAAGTTGATCCTATGGTGAAGGACCGCACGCCTAAGGATGAAATTAAATCGCGGCTTAAGGATTGGGATAAAGGCAAACCGCTTAGTACGACGGCGTTGGAACGTATAGCTATAGTCGTGAATTGGGAGAAGACGCCTGCTAAAAATTAAGGGTTCAGAGACATACCCTTATGTTGATTAGGCACTCATTGAAAAGGTGAGTGCCTTTTTTATTGTCAAAATAATAAAAAGGTGCTTTCCTTTTATGGTGATGCAAAAGGTGAGTGCGTTCCTTTTTTATTGGTTTATTTTGGTAAGGTTTCTTCAGTCCTTCCGAGTGCGTAAGGATTGCTACGGAATCCGGCACGAGGGTTCTAGACAATGAAAAGGCTTTTCCATGGAACATAAAGTTTCTGCCCACATTCAGGCCGAACCGACTGAAATCCCTGATTCGATGAAAGCGGATCTTGATCGATTTGCAGGCCGCTTTGTACTTAGCGCTGCAGATGGCTGTAAAGCCCTCGGCATCAGCAAAACGAAGTGGTTTGAACTTCGCAAGGCAGACCCTACATTTCCCCGCCCGTTTCGTATTGGCGCAGCCGTTCGTTATCGCGTAACTGATTTGGTCGCCTGGATGAATGCTCAGGCAAAGGTAGAAGAGGTGGCGTAATGAAACCTCGTTCAATTCCTACTGCCGACGATACGGTTATTCATCATGTGCAGATTGCAGACGGTATTTGCCGCCTTTCGTTGTTTTCTTGGGCGCGGGCAAATGGGCTTAAGTATGTCGGCGTGACACGTTCGTTTCATCGCCTGATGTTGCGCATTCCCAGCCTCTCCGAGCACGTTGAGAGCGTGCGCCGTGCAAACATTTCTGGCGGTTCGACCTTTACTGACTACTTGCTAGATGCAGTGGCTTGCCTTGTTTGGCTCTATTGGCGTGAGAACAGCGGGCGCCTTCCCTGGGCTTTACTGGAGGGTATTGCTCATGCTTAATCACAAACCAAAAGAGGCCGTTGATGGCGCTTTCGTTCGCAGACTTCCTACGGACGTGAACGATAGCGCCTCTGAATCCGGCCTCGCGTTCGAGCATAACGCTCATTCTGTCGTTGTGGCGTATTGCATCCTGACCAATCGATCCGCTAATATGTTCGTGCCTTGCCGCAAGTCGGTGAGGCGCGAGTGTGGAAGCTCGCTACGCTATAGGCAGATAGACTGCCGCGCCGCAATTTGCCCGCGGCTTTTTCATTGGCTCTCTATCGCAATTCATGGCCTTAATACGCCTTCTTTCATGGGCGTACCGGGTGAGAAGCCTTCGGGCTTGCCGTTCCCTATAGCGCGGTCTTCCAACTTGCCCGGTACTGCCCGCCACTTTGGAAGGTGCGGGCGGTTCCTACAACTTGCTATAGGAGCCTAGGCTATGAATTCTCATGCCATACAAGGCGGCAAAGTATCTGCCGTTAATGCCTTCAATGCCCGTTCAGTCGGTGCGTCTTATTGCATCCTGGCTAATCGATCCGCTAATATGTCCGTGCCTTGCCGCAAGTCGGTAAGGTGTGGGGGTAGCAGCTCACAACAACACAACAGGCGGATGTTCGCCGCGTCGCGCGCTATTGCGCCCGTGGCGTTTTCTTTTGGCGGTGTCCGTAAAGGCCGAATTGCGCCCGCAGTGTATCCAGTTTGCGGGTTGACGCCGTGCGGGGAGCCTCAGGGCTCGCCGTGTCCTGTTGCGCGGTCTGCTAACCCGCACGGCGTCGCCCTCCCTTTAGCAGGGGAGAGCGGCTTTCAAAAGTCAACAACAGGAGGCCGAATTATGGCCGATCAATCATCCCCAGCTCGTTCCGGCAATTGTGCTGAACCGGAAGCGCCTTCCTATTCATCTGCCACCTGGCTAGATGGAACCGACGCGGCTCAAGAATCTGCGTTAGCTCACATAGTGCAGATCATGGCGTCCAATAAGCCGGAGCAAGTTGCTCACGCTGTCGATACCGAAGTTATTTCTGTGATGGATAACGTCACTGACGGGCTTCGGTTCATTGCCGCCACGCTTGCGAAACCTGCCGATAAGTCCGAGAACGCATCCACGCCTTCTGCTGAGGAATGCAGAGGATTGGGCTCAATCGTCACGCTTCTGGCTGACTGCCTTCAGCTCGTATCGCTTGCTGACTATCAACGCGGGCAAGCCATCTATCACCTGAATAATCGGGGGTGAAAACATGAAAAATGAATATGAATGCCGACACGGGGAACCGCGTCAAGGCAGGGGGCAGGCCGTCCCTAAAGAGCCTCAATCAAGCGCCATTGACCTCAACGGCATCAAGGGGATTGCATTGGTTGACTGCATCAACGCATGTTTCTCGGGAGACCTCTCTGCAATTGTTTCAATGACCACGAACCTGCGGCGTCTTGATGTTCAAGTGTCTGCATTGAGTGCTGTGCTGATGCAGTTCAGCGCCCAAAGAAGCGCCAAAGCGGCCGCCATATCGACCGCAGAAACGCATGTGCACACTCTCCTGCGAGAGCTTCAGGACATTGCCGACGCTCTCCATGCGGTACACGCCGTAGCCGAGTTCTCTTTGCGTAAGGAGGTTCGGTGATGGCACAAAAGCTCTATTCAACTCCGCTTGATGCTTGCACTGCCGCGGGCGTTGAGTATCCCAGTCGTGGCTTATTGCCTGGTCCGTGGAATGTCTCTAAGGCTTTCGACGGCAAGCGTTGGAAGCAAGGTGCCGGACGCGTCCGCATGTTCTCTGATGGAACCGGCGGTGTCGTTTGGAACTGGATCACGGGTGAGGCTGCGCTTTGGTTTGATGATGCAGGGAAGACGCTCACAAAAGCCGAACGGGATTCACTGATGAAGCGTGCCGCAATTGAGCGTCGCAAGTGGGATGAGGAACAGGCGCGTCGTTGGGCGGAGGTTGCAGCCTTTGCGTCGCAGCTGCTGAAGCGGGCGGCGCCGGTGGTTGAGCATCCTTACTTAGATCGTAAGCACGTCAAGGCCGTTTCTGGCTTGTTCGTGATGGATGCCGGCGACATTCAGCGTGAGTTCGAGCGCTTCTATCTGGAGAAGCCGCGCCGGCTTATGGACTGCAAGACGTATCAACCTATGACGGGATCGGTGCTGATGGTGCCGCTCTATCGCAGTGTGCATGCAGCCGCGCCGAGTTCGATTGAATGTATCTCAGAAAACGGGGGTAAATACGCGCTCCCTGAGGCACAAGCCAAAGGCGCCTTCTGGCTTCCTGAGAGCGTTCGCCTCTCGAATCAATCCGTTGGGCGTATCGGTATTGCTGAGGGCATAGCGACGGCATTGAGCATTTCTCAGGTGCTCGGTTTTCCGTGTGTTGCCGCTCGCTACTGCGGAAATCTGAGTGCGGTAGCGCAGACGCTTCGCAATTACTTTCCCAGTGCTCATATCGAGGTCTGCGGAGATCGGGGAAACGGCGAAGAAGATGCCCGACGTGCGGCAGAAGCGGTAGGCGGCAAGCTCCGTATTCCCTCATTTAGCAGTGTCTTGATTCAGAAATTCAAGATCATAACTGGCGGTAATCAGCCGACCGATTGGAACGATTTATTTATTGCTGCGGAGGAACTATGACTGCCGTAACTATGCAAGAAAAGACCTCGGCGCCGGTGAGCGTCGAGGCCACAAAAGATATTGATGCAGGAGCCATTGTAAAGACTGCTTCTGTTGAAGAAAAGCCTATGAGCGTTGGTGTTCAGGCGTTCGAGGAGGCGGGAGAAGTCAATCAACCAACCAGTTTGATAGAGAACGAAGATGGCTCTAAGGCTTTCATGCTTGCCAATGGTGATGCTTATTCGTTTGGGCCGCTAGGCGTTTTCTTCACTCGGCGGGATGGCTCTCCGATGCCGGTTTGCGGACCGCTTGAAGTGATTGCAAAGGTGCGTTCGTCTGAGGGAGAGGATTGGCGGCTTGCGCTGAAATGGACTGATCAAGATGGCCATTTCCGACAAGGCTTGATCCCATTCTCGGTATTGATGAAAAGTCCTGCTCAAGTGGTGGCATATCTGGCCGACAATGGGCTTGAAATCCGGCACGCCATTAATTCGCAAGGAGGAAGCGCCTATATCGTCAACTTCCTCAATCGCTTCCCTGTGCGAGCCCGCGTGTTGGGCATTGATCATCATGGCTGGGTGAATCATGGTGAAGCGTTCTCGGTTCCTCGCCTGGGAATCATTGGCAAGAGTGAGACAAGCGGGATTATCTATACGGGAGATCCAAAGAACGAACCCGTCTATGCGGAGAAGGGGACGCTGGCTGACTGGCAAGAAAAGATCGGTAAGCCTTCTATGCTCTCAAGCCGGATAGGGTTCGCAATCTGCCTCGGTTTCGCGGCGCCGCTTTTGGAATTCACAAGCGAAGAATCTGGCGGCTTCCATTTCTACGGAGAATCCTCCAAAGGAAAAAGCACTTGCGCCCGTGCGTTGTGCTCGCTTTGGGGACCGGCTAATGAACGAGGAGAAATGGGCACCTGGCGTACTACCGACAACGGGCTTGAAAGCGCCGCCGCCGCGCATACGCATTTGCCGTTGATTCTGGATGAGATTGGGCAGGCATCCCCCGCGTTGCTTGCGTTGATTATCTACATGCTCGGTAATGAACGCGGGAAAGGCCGTGCAACAAAGGGTTTGGAGGCGCGGCGTGTGCTGACCTGGCGGCTTCTATTCCTTTCTACAGGCGAAGAGACCATAGAGGACTATGCGGCAAAAGCTCCTGGGAAAAAAGGCGCGCTCAAGGAAGGCGTAAAAATGCGCATGGCTGATATCCCAGCGGCGGCAGGTGGTCCCGAATTCGGCGTGTTTGATGGTGAATTTGACCCGACGAAAACAAAGGATGAGCGTTTAGCGCTTGCCGCTCAATACGCCAATCAGATCAATACCGCGTCCAAGTCGGAAGCCTATGGCACGGCGGGACCGGCGTTCATTCGTGCGTTGATTGCTCATATTGCGGCTATTGGTGTGTCGCAGTTTGAAAGCAACTTGCGGGAGCAGATGAGCGATTGGGTGAATAAGCACTGCGGGACGAAAGACACTCAAATCGTTCGCGTTGCTAGACGCTGCGCATTGATTGCGAAAGCGGGTGAGCTAGCTATTAGCTTCGGTGTTCTGCCCTGGCCGGCGGGCATGGCCTCAGAGTTTGCGGCCAAGTGCTTCAAAGCATGGCGCGCCGAATACAAGACAGCAGAAATGCAGGATCGCGAGCGCGTTCTATTCGTTGTGGAGAAGATCAGTGCGAACCGGGGGCGTTTTGCGCTTCAGCGGCCTGGCAGTGAAACACTGATTCAGGCGGCTTCGGCCCTTCCCTGTATGGGTGTGTTGAAAGTAACCATTGAAGATATCCCCACCGAAGCATTTATCAACCGCACATTGTTCGATGCGGAGTTATGTCCGGTCGGGGATGTGCCGAAGGTTGTGCTTAGTGCATTAGCTAAACAAGGGCTGCTGAAGCAAAACGACCGAAGTCATCCATACATGTTCAAGGCATCCGGTTCGCTGGGGAAGATGATTGCCCCGCATCTGTCAGGTGCTCGATGCGTCTATGTGGTGATGCCGGTTGATGAATCTTCGGGCAATAGTGCTTAAAGCCATCTGATCAGCCCGTCGTGGGGAACGTTCCTGCGGCGGGTTTTTCATATGTATTTGAAA
>UMEI01039350.1_pt1 | contig 21718 bp, 19 predicted proteins | sample 1964711 | NCBI WGS metagenome assembly UMEI01 (sample SAMEA4836016, study PRJEB28245) | human gut metagenome | biome: gut microbiome; material: fecal sample | place: Denmark | collected 2008 | reverse complement strand
ACATGAAGATGTACGTAGAGTGACAATGACTGTAGAACTTCATCCAGATAATGATATTCCCCAATTTAAAGCAGCACTTATGCAAGTCATTCAACAGCATCCCTATGCTTTAAAAGAACCAGCACCAGTCATTAAAATTGGTGAATATAAGGAAAGAAGTGTATCAATGCAAATATGGGTATGGGCAGAAAATGATCATTTTTATGAGTTAAATGATGACTTGTGGGTTGCTATTAGAAAGATATTTAAAGAACAAAATATCAAGATTCCAGCCCAACAAATTGATGTTCGTATCCAAAATTCTGATATAAAATAAGATGAAAATTGTATAAACTTTCGTACAATTTTTACATAATTGTATACATCATTAAAAAAACATATCATATATTTCTTTAAAACAGAAATAACGTATTGAATTGGTCGTATAATTACAAAAAAGAAAAAAATAATAAAAAAAACTATTCCCATATCAAAGAAGTTGTGATATATTAGTAGAAAATAACTGACGTGATTGGTTATTTTGGAGGAGGGAAATTAAATAATGAAAAAGAATTGGTTTGCAAAAGCTGCCGCTTCTGTAACATGCTTAGCTATGTTAGTTGGATGTGGTAGTGGTGGATCAGCTGGTGCTAATGAGATTACTATCAATTTAGGAGCAGAACCACCTGAAATGGATTCTATTTTAACAACATCTGCAGGATCAATGAACGTTTTACGTCACTGTGTTGAAGGTTTAGTTAACTTAGATGCCAATGATAAAGCTGTACCTGGTATGGCAGAAAGCTGGGATGTATCAGATGATCAAAAAACTTATACATTCCATTTAAGAAAAGGAGCAAAATGGAGTAACGGAGAAGAAGTTACTGCTGAAGACTTCGTATTTGCATGGAATCAACATTTCAATGCAAGAACTGGTGCACCTTATGCATCAACTTGGATGACTAAAATTGCAGGGGCTGAAGATATTTTCAATGCAACTGCTGAAAAAGTAGATCCAAAAGATGAAAAATCAGATTACAAGATTGCTGAGGCAGATATTCCTAAATATATGGAAGAACATGCTGGATGGAAAGCAGTAGATAAATATACATTCCAAGTAACATTTACTGGTCCATTCCAATACGCTGTTGTATTGATGGCATTCCCATCATTCTTCCCAGTAAATAAAAAGGCTTATGACGCAGCTGGTGGAAACAACAACTATGGTACTGATGCTGATAAATTAGCATATAATGGTCCATTTACAATTACTTCATGGGCTCATGAAGACAGTATTGTCTTAGAAAAAAATCCAGATTACTGGAATGCTGAAAATATTAAATTAGACAAAATCACTATGAGAATGATCAGTCAAGAAACAACTGCTATTAATGAATTTAATAATGGTTCTATTGATATGATTGGTTTAACTGGTGATAATATTAAACAATTTGAAAATGCTCAAGGATTTGATGATGGTGGAGCTTGGTATTTTGAATTCAATTCAAAAGTCAATCCATTTAACAATGCTAAAGTTCGTAAAGCTTTAACTTTAGGTGTAGATGCTCAAGCAATGATTGATACAATTGTAAAAAATGATTCTAAAGTTGCAACTACATTCACACCACCAGCAGTAGCTCAAGGTGAATTTACTGAATACTGTGGTGATCTTTTCAAACATATCACTAATAATGATTACAGTGAAGCAAAAGCATTATTAGAAGAAGGATTAAAAGAAGAAGGATTAACACTTGCAGAATTCTCACCAGAATTACTTTGTGATGATTCAAGTGCTGCAAAACAACAAGCAGAATTCCTTCAAGCACAATTAAAAGAACATTTAGGTGTGACTCTAAATATTAGACAAGTTACTTACAATGCAAGATTAGATGCAATGGATCAAGGTGATTTCGAAATCGTATTCGCTGGATGGTCACCAGATTACAATGACCCAATGACTTATCTTGATATGTGGGTAACTGGAAATGGTAATAATCATGGTAAATGGTCTAATGCTGAATATGATAAGATTATCAAAGAAGCTTCTCAAATTGCTGATAAAGAAGCATATTATGCTAAATTAAAAGAAGCTGAAGAAATCTTAGCTGAAGAATGTCCAATTGGATTCATTTATGATAGACAAACAAGTTATGTAACAAGCGATAGATTAAAAGGTGTTATTAGAACTGCATTCCAAGACATCAATTTAAACTATGCGTATGTTGAAGAATAGTCAAATGTAATACTGATATTTTTTGAAAAAAGATGGGCTATATAATATTGTCTATATAGCCTTTCTTTATTTTAATGTAGAGAAAAATGTCTAGAAAGGTGTGAATTTATGAAAAAGTATGTATTAAAAAGACTTATATATGCTCTAATCACTATTTTTGTCCTTCTAGCATTGACATTTGTAATGATGCATATGTTACCGGGTGATCCATTTAATACGGGTAAAGCAATGAGTGAGAGTACAAAACAGGCTTTACGTGAGTTTTATGGGTTAGATAAACCTTTGGTAGAGCAATTTATTATGTATGTTAAAAATGCTTGTATAGGCGATTTAGGTGTATCTATTAAATATAATAGACCTGTTATGGATATTATCTTAGATACATTCCCAGTTTCATTCCAGTTAGGGATGTTCTCATTAATTTTTGCAGTTATTGCAGGAGTGGCTCTAGGGGCAATTGCAGCTATTCGTCGAGGAAAAGCTGCTGATACTATTGCTATGACTTTATCTGTTATTGGAGTTTCAATTCCTAGTTTTATTGTTGCAGCGTTACTTCAATATTTTATAGCATTAAAGTTGAATCAGCTGCTGGGAACCCAGATTTTTGCGATTACAGGATGGGGTAATTTGAATCAGATTATTTTACCTGCTTTGGCATTGAGTTTCAGTTCACTAGCAACAGTTTCACGTTTAATGCGTACAAGTATGCTGGATGTTTTAAGTTCTGATTATATCAAAACAGCGAAAGCAAAAGGATTGTCAGAACGTCAGATTTTATGGAAACATGCTTTAAGAAATGCAATTATGCCAGTTATTACGGTTTTAGGTCCAATTGCGGCTGCTGTATTAACAGGAGGATTTGTTGTTGAAAATATCTTTAATATTCCTGGTATGGGGAAATTCTTCGTATTGGCTATTAAAGAAAATGATTATACGTTAATTGCTGGAACAACATTGTTCTATGGCGCATTCTTAATTATCGCTGTATTAATTGTCGATTTATTATATGGTGTTATTGATCCTCGTATCAATCTAGCAAGTGAAAAGGAGTAGTGTAGAATGAAAAAGAAAGAAATATTAAAACAAGAATTCGTTCCAGAAGAAGCATTATCTCCCGATTGTCATGTTGATGCAGCGGATTTTGAGTGGGTTGGACAAGATAGTGAGAAAATGCAATCTATCACTCGTCCAAGTACAAGTTTCTGGAAAGATGCATTTTCAAGAATTAGAAAAGATAAAGTAGCGATTACATTTTTAGCTATTTTAGCCGTGATGGTTATTTTAGCGATTATTATTCCAGCTGTTTACCCATACAAATTTGATATGACAGATGATCTTCATAAACATGTAGGTATGTTTTTCTCTGGTGATGGTCACTTCCATCTCTTTGGAACTGATTATTTAGGTCGAGATATGTTTGCCAGAATTTGGCGTGGAGCACGTATTTCATTATTTATCGCATTTGCTGCCGTTATTATCAATGTTATTATTGGTGTTATTTATGGTGGTATTGCTGGATATTTTGGTGGTATGGTTGATAATATTTTAATGCGTATTGCCGAAATTATTAATGGTATTCCATACTTATTAATCGTTATTTTATTAATGGTTATTATGACTGGTGGGGTATTTACAATTATCGTTGCTTACTCGCTTGTTGGTTGGGTAGGAACCGCCAGGCTGGTACGTGGTGAAGTTATGCGTTTAAAGGAACAGGAATTTGTTGTTTCTGCTAAGAGTATGGGGGCTTCTTCTGCACGTATTATTAGAAAGCATTTAATTCCAAATATTTTATCTATCATTATTGTTAACTTAACATTAGCAATCCCTAATGCTATCTTTACTGAAGCATTCTTATCTTTCTTAGGTTTAGGGGTACCTTTACCAGAAGCTTCTTGGGGAACTTTAGCTAATGATGGAATTCAATATTTCCAACAATATCCTATTGAATTGATTATTCCTGCTATTTTCATTAGTATTACAATGTTAAGCTTTAACTTATTGGGTGATAAGCTTAGAGATGCTTTTGATCCTAAATTAAGGAGGTAACGGATAATGGCAAAAGTATTAGACATCAAAGATTTATATGTTTCATTCGACACATATGCTGGAGAAGTACAGGCTGTAAGAGGTGTTTCTTATTCTGTGGATGAAGGACAAGTTCTTGCAGTTGTTGGTGAATCTGGTTGTGGTAAGAGTGTAACTGCTCAAACAATCATGAAATTAAATCCTATGCCTCCTGCACGTATCAAATATGGAACTTTAACTTTAGGTGATATTGATATTATTAATACACCAGAAGAAGACATGCAAAAAATTCGTGGAAAAGAAGTGAGTATGATTTTCCAAGATCCTATGACATGTTTAAATCCAACAATGAAAGTTGGTAAACAAATTGTTGAAGCAATTGTTCATCATCAACATTTATCTAAAGAAGAAGCACAAAAGAAAGCTATTGAAATGTTGAAATTAGTACAAATTCCCAATGCTGAAGAAAGAGCTAATCAATATCCTCATCAATTCTCTGGTGGGATGCGTCAACGTGCAATGATTGCAATGGCTCTATCATGTAATCCAAAATTATTGATTGCTGATGAACCAACAACAGCATTAGATGTAACAATTCAAGCACAGATTATTGATTTATTAGATGATATTAGAAAGAAAACAGGGACAGCAATTGTTTTAATTACTCATGACTTAGGAGTTGTTGCTTCTTTAGCAGATAAAATTGCAGTTATGTATGCAGGAAAAGTTGTTGAAACGGGAACTGCAAATGATATTTTCTATAATCCATCTCACCCATATACAAGTGCATTATTAAACAGTTTACCTAAACACGATACAAATAAATCTGATAAATTATCTTCAATTCCAGGAACACCACCTGATTTATTAGATCCACCAAAAGGTTGTGCTTTTGCATCACGTTGTGAAAAATGTATGAAGATTTGTCAAAAGAAACAACCACCTATTTTCAAATTAAATGATGGTCATGAAGCTTCTTGCTGGTTATTGCATAAAGATTGTCCATCATCTCAAGGAGGAAAATCATAATGGCTGATGAAAATATTTTATTAAAAATTGATAATGTTTCTAAACATTTTAGAGTCAGTGGAGGAATTTTAAAGGCTGTTAATGGTGTAAGTCTTGAAATTAAAAAAGGGGAAACTTTAGGTTTAGTTGGTGAATCTGGTTGTGGTAAATCAACATTAGGTCGTGTTGTTATGGGAATTTATGAACCTACAAAAGGTAAGATTGTTTATAATGGAAAAGAAGTTCATATTAATAATGCAAAAAATCGTTTAGCGTATGCAAAACATGCACAGATGATTTTCCAAGATCCATATGCGTCATTGAATCCACGTATGACAGTTGAATCAATTATTGCTGAAGGTATGGAAATTCATGGAATGTACACACCTGAAAAAAGAAAACAAAGAGTTCATGAATTACTTGAACTTGTTGGTTTAAATAAAGAACATGCAAACCGTTTCCCTCATGAGTTCTCAGGTGGTCAACGTCAACGTATTGGTATTGCAAGAGCACTGGCTATTGAACCAGAATTCTTAGTATGTGATGAACCAATCTCTGCTTTGGACGTTTCTATCCAATCACAGGTTATTAACTTATTAATTGATTTACAAAAGAAATTAGGATTAACATATTTATTCATTGCTCATGATTTGGATATTGTAAGATATATTTCTGATCGTATTGCAGTTATGTATTTAGGACATTTGGTTGAATTGGGTTCTAGTGAAGAAGTTTATTCTCACTCTTTACACCCATATTCAGAAGCTTTATTATCAGCTGTACCAATTCCTGATCCAAACTTAGAAAAAGAGAAAAAACGTATTATTCTTGAAGGAGATGTTCCAAGTCCAATTGACTTACCAGCTGGATGTCCATTTGCTGGTAGATGTCGTTATGCTACTGAAGAATGTAGAACAACAAAACCAGAACTTGTTGAAGCAAAACCAGGACATTTTGTGGCTTGTCATCATCCTGTGAAAAGATAAAAAAAGTTTATGAAAATTCATAAACTTTTTTTATGCATAAAATTGTGAAATGATTTGAATGTTTTCTTCTGTTAATGTAAATGAAGGGATAATGATTGTAACAGACTGATTATGTAAAAGTGTTAATGAAACAATTTCATCATCATAATACCCATATAATAATGATCCATCAATAACAGCATGATTTCCAGCATATAAACTTGGTAAATCTTTTATTTCAGTAAATCTTTGTTTGGCTTTTTCTGGAGATGGAAATTCAAATTCTTTGATATAAAGGGCTTCGTTTCCATCTTTTGCTTCTTCTAATGAAATGTATGTATGTAGGATAGTAAAACTTGAATAACTTTGACTTGAGAAAGATGTTTCCTTATCAATTTGAAAATCACTTAATTGAATGACTTGATGCTCTTGTTGATGGAATGATTTTTGATTAAATACATCTTCAATTAATCCACCAAAGATAAGAATAATTGTTAGTAATGATAAAATGAAATAAACGATTCTCATTGACTTGAGTGTTTTTAAAGAAAAGTGAGGTATTCCATTTTTGAGTTGATGATGCATTGTACTCATTTGATGAAAACTAAAATAGTTTCTAAAAATGGAAGTTATAAAAAGGAGAAGGATACCAATATAGGCAAGTGTAATTCCATAACTCGTAAACTTATCAAAACTGGCATTATATAAATACTGAGAAAATAAGGTTAAAGCAACGAGAGATATAAAAAATCCAATAAATGAAAGAATTTTAAATGAACCAGTTGCTATATCTTTTTTATCTTCCCAAGAAAAAGGAAGGTCTTTTTGTTTTTTAGAAACAAAAACAAACATATGATGTTTTGCATAAATAGGTTGATATCCTTTTTGTTGATATTTTCTAGCAAAAGCATTTTTATCTTTTTGGCGTTCTATTTTTGTAGAACCGATAGTTTTATGAAAATCTATATGATAATAAACAGGATAATCAACTTTATTAAAGATTGTAACGAATGATAGTTCTTGAGTTATGTAACCCTGTTGACCAAGTTTATTAAGTTTGGTTTGTAATAATTCATATTCGTATGGTTTATAGTTCATAATCATAAATTTCATGGTTGTGTAACCTCCTTAATGGGCTTATTATATCAAAGAGATAATCACTTGTCTATGAAAGAAAAAAAGCTCATGATGAGCTTTTATAATTGAAGTAAGAATTGTGTATAAGCTAAGTAAGCTTCATAAACATCGACTTTTGATACAATTTCATGAGGAGCATGCATGTTTAAAACAGCAATTCCTGCATCAATAACATTCATATCATAATTTCCTAAGATGTAGGCAATAGTACCTCCACCACCTTGATCAACTTTACCAAGTTCAGCAGTTTGGAAATGAATACCGTTTTGATCCATAACATTTCTTATTTTAGCAAAGTATTCAGGATTAGCATCATTGCTACCACTCTTACCACGAGCACCTGTATATTTATTGAAAACAATACCATTTCCTAAATAAGCAGCATTTTTAGGATCATTCACTTCCTTATAAAGTGGATCAAAACCAGCACTGACATCACTTGATAACATCATAGAATGAGCTAAAGCTTTTCTAACAGATAAGAATGTATCATCACCACATAAGTGTAAGATTTGAGCAATTGTATTTTCAAAGAATAAAGATTGTGCACCAGTTGCTCCAACACTACCGATTTCTTCTTTATCTACTAAAATACAACAAGATGTATATTGTGGGATTTCCTGAATATCTAAAATAGCTTTTAATGATGTATAAGCACATACACGGTCATCATGACCATATCCCATTACCATACTTCTATCTAATCCATAATCTCTGGCTTTTCCACTAGGAACAACTTCTATTTCAGCACTTAAGAAATCTTCTTCTTCAATATCATATTTTTCTTTAAGAAGTCTTAATACATTTGCTTTCACAGCATCTTTTTCAGTATCTTTTAAAGGAATGCTTCCTAATGTTACATCTAAGTTTTCACCTTCAATAACTTTGGCAGCAGTTTTTTGTAATTGATCAGCAGATAAGTGAATCAATAAATCAGTGATACCCACAACTGGATCATTATCATCTTCACCAATCACAACATCAACCTTTGTTCCATCTTTTTTAATGACAACACCATATAAAGATAAAGGAATAGTCACCCATTGATATTTTTTAACCCCACCATAATAATGAGTATCTAATAAAGCAAATCCGTCACTTTCATAAAGAGGATTTTGTTTTAAATCTAAGCGTGGTGAATCAATATGAGCACCTAAAATTCTCATTCCATCAGTTAAAGGTTTTTCACCCATAATAAATAAAGCTAAATTTTTATCTTTATTGATAACATAAAATTTATCACCAGCTTTTAAGCTCTGTAAATCTTGAATATCTTGAAAACCAGCTTTTTGAGCTAATTCAACAGATTCTTTAACACAAGCTCTTTCTGTTTTACTTGAAGATAAAAATGCTTTGTATCCTTCATTAAAATCCATAACATCTTTATACTGATTATCTTTATATTTATTCCATGCATTTTTTGCGTACATTTACATTACCTCATTTCTTTCAATTATTTTTAATAGAACTTCTACTTGTTTTTTCATCATTGTGATAGATACATATTCAAAAGGTCCATGAAAATTATATCCACCAGTTCCTAGATTTGGACAAGGAAGTCCCATATATGTGAGATTAGCACCATCAGTTCCTCCACGAATAGGAACAGCATAAGGTTCAATACCACATTCTTTCATGGCTGCCATAGCGTTATCTTCAATATACATATGTTGTTCAATATGTTCACGCATATTTAAGTAACTTTGTTCAATTGTGACTTTAACCATTGGATATCCATACTTTTGATTTAAGAATGCAGCAATATTTTCAAAATCTTGACATTGTTTTTTCGCTAATGTTAAATCATGATTTCTAATGATGTATTCCATCACTGTTTTTTCACATTTTCCCTGAATATTTTCAAGATGATTAAATCCTTCATAACCTTCCGTATATTCTGGTCTAGCATGAACAGGTAACATCGCATCAAATTCTTGAGCAATATGAATAGAATTAATCATCGCATTTTTGGCACTGCCAGGATGAATACTTTTTCCTGTAATTTCAACAACGGCACTAAAAGCATTAAAGTTTTCATATTCAATTTCAGCAATATTACCTCCATCAATTGTATAGGCATAATCTGCTTTAAAACCATCTATATCAAAATTTTCAGTTCCTCTACCCACTTCTTCATCAGGCGTAAAGGCAATTTTAATATCACTATGGTTGAATTCTGGATGATGATAAAGGTATTCAGCCATACTCATGATAATCGCAACACCTGCTTTATCATCTGCACCAAGTAACGTTGTTCCATCCGTTGTGATTAAATCATGATGAATGACATTCAACAATTCAGGGAACTCATGAGGATCAAGATATAAGTTTTTTTCTTGATTTAAACAGATTGTATCTCCCTGATAATCTCTAATGACCTGTGGTTTTACATTTTGTCCAGAAGCATCTGGTGATGTATCCATATGAGCTACAAATCCAATGGCTGGACCATGATGCTCTCCACGAGCTGGAATTGTTCCATAAACAATACCACTTTGATCTAAACGTGCATCTTCAATACCAATCTTTTTCATTTCTTCAACAAGATACTTTCCTAATTCTAATTGTTTCATAGAAGAAGGTGTTGTTGAAGATTGAGGATCAGATTGTGTATCAAAACTAATATATTTCAAAAATCTTTCTTCTATATTCATTCATCGTCCCTCGCTTTCTGTTTATTATTATACATGCATTTGTTTAAATAATCCATGATTATGATATAATTAAATAGGTATAGGAGGAAGAAAAAATGAACCAGATTATCAAAGAACTTATAGAAAGAAAATCTGTTCGTGCTTATCGTGATGAAAAGATAACTTTAGAAGAAAAGAATATGATTTTACAATCAGCTATTCAAGCTCCAACAGCTGGAAATATGGCACTCTATTCAATCATTGATGTTCAAGATCAACAACTTAAAGATCAATTGGCTAATACTTGTGATCATCAGCCTTTTATCAGTCAGGCACCACTTGTTTTATTGTTTTTAGCAGATTATCAAAAATGGTATGATATGTATTGTGCCTATCATGATGAAGACTTTAAACTTGAAGAAGCTGATATGATATTAGCTCTAGAAGATGCGATGATTGCAGCTCAAAACGCTGTTATGGGAGCATGGTCATTAGGTATTGGTTCTTGTTATATTGGGGATATATTGGAAAACTTTGAAATTCATCAAGAACTTTTTGATTTACCAAAATATGCTGTACCTGCGACACTTGTTGTTTTTGGAAAACCAACACCACAACAACAAAATCGTCAAAAACCACCACGTTTTGATATCAATGATATGGTGAGTGTCAATACTTATCATCATAAAAGTATGGATGAAACAAAACAAATGTTTATCAAACAAAGTGGAAGAAGTGAACAACAATTACAAAGCTATATTCAAGCTTTTGCAAAAAGAAAGTTTTTTGCTCAATATCATCAAGAAATGAATCGTTCTGTTCGAAAAATCATTGAATCATGGACAAAATAAAAAACAGACAATTTTGTCTGCTTTTTAATCAAATTTTTTAATCGTTTTATCCGTAATTTCAATATGGTTACGATATAAAGAAATATTAACAACACGACTTCCAACAGCATAAATTAAAGCCATGCTTGGTACAGCTATCAATAGTCCAAAGAAACCAAAGAGATTTCCAAAAATAACTAATGAAAGTAAGACATATAATCCAGAAATACCAACGGCTCCACCGACAACACGAGGATAAATGATATTAGCTTCAAACTGTTGAATAATCACAAAACAGATTGTAAAGATGATTGCTTGAGTAGAATTGATAGCTAAGACAAGGATAAAGCCAACCGCAAAACCAAAATATCCTCCAAACATTGGAATTAAACTGGCAAGTCCAATAATAAAGGCAATCAATTCTGGAAAAGGAAGTCCTGTTATTTTAAAACCAACATACATTAAAAACATTAAAATACAGCTTTCTAACAGCTGACCAGAAACAAAACCATTAAAATAATGATTGGCTTCGGCACCAATATCAAAAATCACCAATGAACGATGATAACCAAAGAGAAAAGTAACAATTTTCTTTAATTGTCTAAGATGTGCTTCTTTATTGGCTAGTAAATAGATTGCCATAATAAAAGATGTAATTATATTAATAAAAACACCAAAAATACCAATAGACTGGAAGATAATGTTAATACCAGCATTTCCTAACAGATTTCCACTTTGTGAAAGTAGATGATTCAAATCAAGATTTGTCAGTGCTTCTTGAATAGAATCATAGTTAATCGCATAATTAATGTTAAAATGAGCTAGTGTGTCATTAATCATTGTCACTAAACGATCAGCATAATTAAAGATATTTGTGATAATTAAAGCAATACTTTCACCAAGTCTAGGAATAATGAATGAGGAAAAGAGAATAATTAAGATAATAGCTAATAATAATGTTGTCGCAATACTTAAACCTCTTTTTAAACCATGACGTTTTATTTTCTTACCATACAAATGTTCGATATTACGCATAGGGATATTTAAAACAAATGCTATGATTATCGCAATATAAAATGGTGTTGCAAGAGATAATATATCACTTAGCATAGAAAATACTGTTTCATAGTTAAACACAACAAATGCTAATATAATAGCATAAGTTAAATAGAAAATTGTTTTGTTCTTTTTGACAATATGGGTTTTGTCAATCATAGATTCACCTTCTTTTATGTTTACTATCATAACACAATTATATATAAAAGTGTAGCTGATTGTTTATGATATCAAAACATGTTAAAATAGATAAAAAGTAAGGAGGAATTGAAAATGAAAGCTGCAGTTTTATTTAAAGATGGATTTGAAGAATTAGAAGCATTAAGTGTTGTAGATGTTTTAAGACGTGCCAATATGACATGTCAAATGATAGGGATGGATGCTTTGTCAGTGACAAGTTCTCATGGTATTGAGATAAAAGTTGATCAAATGTTTGATGAAAGTGTTTATGAAGCTGATATGGTTGTGTTGCCAGGAGGATTACCGGGAGCGACTTCACTTCGTGATGATGAAAGAGTTATTGATATTTTGAAGACATTTAATCAACAAAAGAAATGGATTGCTGCCATTTGTGCAGGACCTATTTCATTAGAAAAAGCAGATGTTGTTGCAGGAAAAAAATTTACATGTTATCCAGGATTTGAAAAAGAAATCCCTTCAGGGATTTATCAGGATGTATTAGTATGTTGTGATCAGAATATCATTACTGGACGTGGACCAGCTGCTGCTTTAGAATTTGCTTATACTATTTTAGAAAAACTTGGTCAACCTTCAAAAGATATTCGTGAAGGTATGCAGTATCATTATTTAGTGAAATAAAAAACGACTTCTTTCATAGAAAGTCGTTAGAAATGTGGAATCATCATTTCAATTTCATATTCAAAGAATTGTTCTTGGAAATAGACATAGTGTTCTATTTCTTTTTTTGTATAGGTTTTTGATGTAGGAGCAACAACCCATTTATCTTCATTATCATTCAAACGATGAATAATCGCAATGACTTCTCCTGTAAAATGAGATAAAGGTGTATCAATACCAATGACATAAGCATCTTGATACTCTCCATCACCACCCATGATTCCTTCGATGTATCCATAGTTAATAGGATAATATAGATTTTTATGTTGAGGGTGAAAACTACCCATAGGACGATCAATAGTCACAGTAACTTGCATGTTTATTCTATAAATGAGCGACTGATAATCGCAAATTCATCTTGACTGGCAAGATGTTTCTTTTCTATTTTTTCTAAGGAATCATCAAAATCTTTCGCAACTTGAGGGTCAAATGCCATAGCTGGGCTTTCATAATAAGTCCATGAGTGATGATCTAAAGCATGAGGAACGAAAGTTTTCACCAGCAAGGCAGTAGGATATTTTCCATTTTCCAGACTGACATGTAAATCTTTACAACTTTGAAATCCCAAACGAACATATGTTCGAGGATGTCCCATAATCACAATGGTATCATATCCAAGCTGATAGGCTTCTTTCATTGAATATTCAATCAGTCTTTTCCCATAGCCCTGTTTTTGATATTCAGGTAAAATGCAGACAGGACCAAAAGTGAGAACAACTTTTTCATTTTTATTTTCATCTATAAGTTTTGCTTTGGTATACATGATTTGACCAATAATTTTTCCATCTTTTTCTAAAACAAAGTCTAGTTCATGGATAAAATCTTCATGTTGACGTATAATATGGGCTAAATAATGTTCATAACATCCGGGCATATAAACATTATAAAAGGATTGTCTAATGATATTTTCTACGGTTGTGTAATCATCAGGTGTTTCATGACGGATTGTTATCACTTGTTTGTTTCCTCCCTCAGTTGATTTATTTTTTTAATAATAACATAGCTACAACAAATAATAATAGCCCCAATAAGAGCAATCCCACTATATATGGGCATCAGATAGGAGAGTACATATTCATATCCACCTACAATAAGAAATGATAGAATATAAGATAAAAAATAAGAGTTCAAGATAAACAACCCTATAAAAGATCCAATTCCAATAACGATAACTTTTTCACTTTTTAACATAATAGTCTCCTTTACATATTTTTGACGAAGGCAAGAGTACCTTCTTGATTATAATCTGGCTGATATGTAAAACCATCAATATTGAGTGTTTTCAATTCATCCAATGTTTTGATCTCATTTAAAATCATCTGATTTAACATTTGACCTCTGGCTTTTTTGATAATCATAGCGTTTCTTTTCATTTTCCCATGATCGTTGATAATGAAATCTATAAAATAAATATGAGGATGTCTTAACATATTGGTAAATTCTTTAGAAGCTAAAGAAATAATGAAATCAACTTGTTCAAAATATTGATATAAAGGTGTATACCAATAATCATATAAGTTGATATGATCAGGTTTCATTGTCATATCTAAACGATAAGGCGTTATTAAAGTATTGTATTTTAAAACACCATAGTAAGCATCTAAAATACATAAGTGTTCAGATAAGTAGTCTTGATGATTCATATAAGATGCTAATTCAAGTTGTTTAAAAACTGTTCCTTGATAAAAAGCTAAAGCAGGATGAGCAGTCTGTTCTTCATGAAAATACTGATAAACTTGAGTTGCCTGTTTATAAGATATTTTCATGAGCTGACATAACTGTTCATCATTATATTGTTTTAAAATGTTTGTAAGATATTGTGTTTCTTCTGGAAACAAAGGTTCACTACCAACAAAAGGAACCTTTTGATATTTCATTGTTTTACTTGGGGCAATGACAATTTTCATAATTTCACCTCGAGATTATTATAAAGTATTTAATGTCATAGATAAAGAAATATGTTATAATCTTTGCGGGTGGTAAGATGAATACAATAGTCATAAATAAAATTTTAATGCATATGTTAGATTTTGAACATCGTAAGATTTATCATTCTACTGACTTTGTCGATATGAATGAAACATCTATTGATTATTATCGTAAGAAAGTAGAAAAAGCTTTAAATTCTCCTTCACTTAAAGAATTAACAGTTGGTTCTTTACATGAGATGATGTTAAGAAGTGAAAAAATGATTGAAAGTCAAGAAGAATTTATCAAACAGGCTCATGAAATGACGGACAAATTATTTGCTTTAGGCTCAGTGATTGAAGAAATGCCTAATAGTAATGTTTTATTTGTAGATTGTTATAAAAACGGGGAAAGATATGTCGGTGCTTTAAAACTGAATTATCGTTATATTCCCATGAGTGTGATTGATGAAAACAATATTCGTATTACTAAAAAACAGGTTTTACCAACAATGGGTTCACCGGTAGATGAAGCGATTATTGTGAATGTGGATGCGAAAAAGTTATTTTTAATTGAAAAGAAATATAACATTGATGGGAAATTGGATTTTTATTTAAATGCACAGTGGATTAAAGGTGAAGAAAAGCTAACAGATAAGCAGAAAATATCAACCATGAAAAAAGTTGTGAGAAAGATGGATGATATTTATAATGTTAATGATGGAAAAGCGTTGCCTTTAATGAAACATGAAATACAGGAAAAAATTGATACCAATCAACCTGTTAAACCTTTAGAAATTGTCAAAAAGGTATTAGAAAAAGATGGACAGGCACAAGAAGAAAGTGAAATTATGATGAAAGACTTAGGAATTGGTGAAGAAGATCAGATTGAAAGTTTATCATTAACAGCTATGGATAAATGTAAACTGGTATTAGATGATGAAATTGAGATTAGTTTACCAATTGAGGAATATCTATCTGGTGATAAGGTGGAAAAAGTGAAACAGGAAGATGGAACATATTCTATTTTATTAAAAGATGTTAGTGAAGTGATTGTAAAATAATCTAAAGGACAACATGAATCCAGTTTTGCATTGGATTGTAAAAATGTATCTGTTGTAGTCATTGCATTGACACATGTCCACAACAGACTATTACAATTCAAAATGAATGTTTTGATAGAAAGTATGATTTGAAATCATGCTTTTTATTATTGTCTTGATATTTTATAGTTACTTTTTTCAATATATTCATCATCTTAAGAAATGGGCATAATAGTATAAAGGTTGTGATACGATGATCAGTTATGCTCCATTATTTAAGACAATGAAAGATAAATCCATAACAACATATACTTTGATTCATGTGCATGGATTGAATTCAAGAACAATTCATAATATTAAACATGGTAAAGGAATTTCAACTTTTACTTTGGAAAAACTATGTGTGGCATTGGATTGTACACCTAATGATGTTATTGAATTTATTAAAGAAGATAATCAAAAAATATAAGAGTTTATGAATGTTATAAGGATTCGATAGTTAAATTTCGAATCTTTTTTTACAAACTTATATCAAAGTATATATTGATTTTTTTAATTGATAATGAAACAGTTATGATTATTTTAATAGTATACTCAATAGGCAACAAAAAAACTTTAAAATATGAGTTATTGTTTGTTATGAGAGGATAAAAGAAATATTAAGAATTTGCATATATATTCTTGTATTTCTTTTTTTGTTTATTCGCTATAAATAAAAAGAGTGATTTTTTAAGCGTTTTCATGTATAATAAAAACTATGAAAGGGGTTTGACTATGGCACAATTAGATAACTTTTTGATTCAGCTTTTCCATGAAGGAAACTGTTTAGAGATGTATAAAGTTTTTGGTGCACATTTTGAAGAAATGGATGGGCAAAAAGGTGTAAGATTTACTGTTTATGCTCCAAATGCTAGAAGTGTGCAGGTTGTAGGTGATTTCAACAAATGGAATGGTGAAAATCACTATATGGAAAAATATACAGATGGTGGTATATATACTTTATTTATTCCTAAAATCAAACAATATGATACATATAAATATCGTATTGAAACACCTAATGGTTCTTGGGTGGATCGTGCTGATCCTTATGCTTTCTTTAGTGAATTAAGACCGGGAACAGCTTCTAAGGTTTATAAAATTGATGGTTTTAGATGGGCTGATAAACGTTGGTTAAATAAGCGCACAAAGAATTTTGATAAAGTTTTGAATATCTATGAAGCTAATATTGGTTCATGGAAAATGAAAAAAGATTTTACTGATGAAGAAGATGGTAAATATTACAGCTATGAAGAAATGATTGATCAGATCATTCCTTATGTTGTAGAAAATGGGTTCTCACATATTGAATTAATGCCTTTAACTGAATTTCCTTTTGATGGGTCATGGGGATATCAGGCAACAGGATATTTTAGTGCAACAAGTCGCTACGGTAATCCAAAACAATTAATGGCATTTATCAATGCTTGTCATAAAAATAATATTGGCGTGATTATGGATTTTGTACCTGCTCATTTTGTAAAAGATGGACATGGATTGCATCAATTTGATGGTGGCTTTGTTTACGAATATCCAGATATCAATTTAAGATATACAGAATGGGATAGCTGTTATTTTGATTTGGGTAGAGAAGAAGTACGTAGTTTCTTGATGTCTTCTGTTCATTTCTGGGCGAATTACTTTCATGTGGATGGTATTCGTTTTGATGCGATTAGTAATTTGATTTATTGGAAAGGAAATAAAGAACGTGGTGTCAATGATGGTGCCATTGAATTCATGAAACGTATGAATTCGCATATGAATGGATTATTTCCTGGTGTCATGTTGATTGCGGAAGATTCAACTGATTATCCAAATGTCACAACAGCTCCACAATCTGGAGGACTTGGATTTGATTATAAATGGGATTTAGGTTGGATGAATGATACATTGGCTTATTTTAAAAAGGATCCAATTTATCGACAATATCCAGATGTTCACAATAAACTGACTTTTTCTATGATGTATTTCTATCGTGAAAATTATATTTTGCCTTTCTCACATGATGAAGTGGTTCATAGTAAAGGAACAATCTTAGATAAAATGTGGGGGAATAATGATCAGAAATTCGCTCAGTGTAAGTCTTTATACTTATATATGATGACACATCCAGGTAAGAAATTAAACTTTATGGGAAATGAGCTGGCTGAATATAAAGAATGGGATGAAAAGAAAGCATTAGGATGGGTATTATTAAAATATCCACAACATGATTCATTCCATAGATATTTTAGTGATTTAAATCATCTGATTTTAAAACATCCGGCTTTATATCAATATGATTACTATCCAGAAGGATTTGAATGGTTAGTTGTGGATGATATGAAACAAAGTGTCTTTGCTTATGCACGTTATGCACCGGATGGGGAAGTGCTTGTTTGTGTTATGAACTTTGTAGGAAATACACATCATGGTTATCGTATTCCTGTTCCTGTAGCAGGAACTTATAAGGAAATCATTAACACAGATACAGATTATTACACTGGTAGCAATTTTACGAATAAACGTGCTATTAAATCACAAAAAATACACGCTGTAAACAAAGAAAATTCGATTTTGGTTGACATTGCACCATTTTCGAGTATGATATTTGAATTGAAAAGAAAATAGTTGAGGGAGACGAGATATGTTTAAGACAAAAGAAGAATTTAAATATGAATTTTCAAGAAGAATTATCGAATCTTACGGACGTACAGTTGAGGAGTCACATATTACTGAAAAATTTATGACACTTGAAAGAATGGTTCGTGACTATGCTTCTGTCAATTGGGCTATGACAAAAATGGCAACAAGAACAAATTATCAAAAACAGGTTCATTATTTCTCTATGGAGTTTTTGATTGGACGTTTACTAGTCAACAACATGATGAATTTAGGAATTTATGAAATCGCTAAAGAAGGATTAGCTGATTATGGTATTAATATTCATGATTTGGAAGAATTGGAATCTGATGCAGGTCTTGGAAATGGTGGTTTAGGAAGATTGGCTGCTTGTTTCATGGACTCATTGGCTTCACTTTCTTATCCAGCTTTTGGAAATACAATTCGTTATGAATATGGTTTATTTAAACAGAAAATTGAAAATGGATATCAAGTTGAAGTTCCTGATCAATGGTTAAAATTAGGAAATATGTGGGAAGTGAGAAAACCTAAACATGCTGTGGATGTTAAATTCTGGGGACGTGTTGTATGGAATGAAGAAACTGGAAAATGGGATCATATCGATGCTGAATGTGTCAAGGCTGTTCCTTATGATATGCCAATTGTTGGTAATGATACAACTGTCACAAATACACTTCGTTTATGGTCTTCAGAACCAAGTGATGAAATTCCATCTAATAAAGATTTTAGACAATATGCTCAAGAAGTCAGAGATATTTGTCAGACATTATATCCAGATGATTCAACACTTGCTGGACGTACATTACGTTTAAAACAACAATATTTCTTTGTATCAGCAGGATTACGTGCTATTATTAAAAATCATTTAAGAGTGTATCCATCTTTATCTAATTTCCATGAAAAGAATGTTATTCAGTTAAATGATACACATCCAGTTTTGGTGATTCCTGAATTAATGCGTATTTTAATTGACGAATATGATATGGATTGGGATGAAGCATGGCATATTACAACACAAACATGTGCCTATACAAATCATACAATCTTATCAGAAGCCTTGGAAAAATGGCCAATTTCAACAATGCAGGCATTACTTCCAAGAGTTTATCAGATTATTGAAGAAATCAATAGAAGATTTATTGGTTATGTGAAACATATCAGTGATAACGATGAAGATTTATTAAATCGTGTGATGATTTTAAAAGATGGACAAGTGCATATGGCACACCTTGCGATTGTTGGAAGCTTTAGTGTCAATGGTGTTGCCAGACTTCATACACAAATTTTAATGGAACAGGAAATGAAAGACTTCTATTTCTTATATCCAAAGAAATTCAATAACAAAACAAATGGAATTACACATCGTAGATGGTTGGCTTACTCTAATCCAGAATTAACTTCATTATTAAATGAAACAATTGGTGATGATTGGATTAAACATCCAGAAGAATTAGAAAAACTCATGGATTATGTAGATGATTCCATTGTTCAAGGTAAATTCTACAATGTGAAACAACAAAGAAAACAAGTTTTAGCTGATTATATTTATAAACACAATGGTATCAAAGTAGATGTAAACAGTATTTTCGATATTCAAGTCAAAAGACTACATGCCTATAAACGTCAGTTATTAAATATTATGCATGTGATTTACTTATATCAACAAATGAAGATGAATCCTGAATTTAAGATTTATCCAAGAACATTTATCTTTGGTGCAAAAGCAGCTCCTGCTTACTATTTTGCAAAGAAAGTTATCAAATTAATCAACAGTGTTGCTGATGTTGTGAATAATGATCCAGATACAAATGCTTATTTAAAAGTTGTCTTTATTGAAAACTATGGTGTTACAATTGCTGAAAAGATTATGCCTGCTGCAGATGTTTCTGAACAGATTTCTACAGCTGGAAAAGAAGCAAGTGGAACAGGTAACATGAAGTTCATGATGAATGGTGCTGTCACTGTAGGGACACTTGATGGTGCAAATGTAGAAATTGCTGAACGTGTTGGCGATGACAATGTGATTATCTTTGGTTTAAAAGATAATGAAATCAATGAATTAAGATGGAATGGACAATATAATGCATGGGATTATTATAATAATGATCCTCGTATTAAAAATGTTGTTGATTCATTAGTTGATGGAACATTCCATGCTTCAAGAGAAGAATTTAGAATGATTTTTGATGAATTGATGAATCGTAATGATGAATACTTCTTATTTGCAGATTTTGAAGCTTACTTAAAAGCACAGGCAAAAGTTGATGAATTGTATCGTGATCGTGCAAAATGGTCTAAGATGTGTCTTGTCAATATTGCACAGTCTGGATATTTCTCATCAGATCGTACAATTGAAGAATATGTAAAAGATATCTGGAAATTAGATAGAGTGAAAAGATAAAAACAGAAAACCAATGAAGTAAGGTCACTTATTTTGTTGGTTTTTTATATTTCTAAAAAATTGAAAAGTCATGAAAAAATATAGCTAATATTATTGAAAATTTTAATTCTATAAACTATATTTACATTCATTGTGGAGGGTGAAGTCTGGAAAAGATAATACAGTTTAGTATAGTGCATTAAATAACTTATTAAAAAATGAAAGCTATCATATTCAAAAAAAGCTTATGGTTTATCTAATGAAAGACAAATAAAAGTCAAAAGGAAAATTATTTATATACTCATATATTTTATAATATTCTTTTAGAAAGGAATATTCAAAGCAGTTATTGTCCCTGCTTTGTTTTATGTACAAATAATCAACATTTATTGTCTAGAAATGTTAAAATTATGTTTACAATATATTAAGATTATGTTAAGTTTTATTTGTATGTAAATAGGAGGAACAGATGGAACTGACAAATATATTCTCAATGTTAGGTGGTTTGGCTTTATTCCTTTATGGGATGACAATGATGTCAAATGGTTTAGAGCTGGCTGCCGGGAATAAGATGAAGTCAATTTTGGAAAAATTGACAACAAATCGTTTTTTAGGAACAATAGTTGGTGCTTTAACGACAGCGATTATGCAATCATCTTCAGCAACAACAGTTATGGCAGTAGGATTTGTGAATGCTGGATTGATGCAGTTGAAAAATGCTGTATGGGTGATTATGGGAGCTAATATTGGAACAACCATTACAGGGCAGCTGATTGCCTTAGATATTACAGCATTAGCACCGATTATTGCTTTTGTTGGGGTTGTTTTGATAGCATTCTTTAAAAGCAAGAAACTTGATGCTTTTGGAGAAATCATTGCTGGTTTAGGTATTTTATTTATGGGAATGGAAATGATGTCAACGGCGATGATACCTTTACGTGATTCTCCAGAATTTGCGAGTCTTGTTGCAAACTTCCAGAACCCATTGATTGGTATTCTTGTG